>OOIH01000318.1_pt1 | contig 34925 bp, 28 predicted proteins | sample 1691801 | NCBI WGS metagenome assembly OOIH01 (sample SAMEA1061690, study PRJEB22710) | metagenome
TCACCAACTCTGCGGTATGGTCGTCAGGCGGTCCGTGGGAGCGTCACTATGGTCGCCCCCTCCGCTGCCTGAGTACTGTATTAGGGATGTGAGGAGAGGCAGATAAATGATATAATATTTACATGTTAATTGACACGCATTGCCATCTGCACGATTCGGAGTGGTTTACGCCAGAGCAGGCGGATCAGTTTTTGCGCGAAGCTCACGATAATAATGTGCAAAAAATTATCTGTATCGGCACTAATCCAGAAGACTCTTTTAATGCACGGGATTTCGCTGAATCACACGATGATATTTATTGGACTTATGGCATTCATCCTGAATTTGCCACGGATGATAAGCGGTGGGATGAGGACATTTCGCTTTTTTTGGAGAGGATCCGGAGTTACGACGAGGAAGAGCGGCGCAACCCTGTAGCGACAGACGTCGCGGACGCGCCTCGAGGAAAGAAGGTGAAATGCTCTCGTGCGCCAGTTGCCATCGGTGAAGTTGGTCTGGATTATCATTATGATGGCTACGATCGTGCGGCGCAAATTCGCCTTTTTGAGCGCATGCTCCAGCTTGCTCTCGATCTACATCTGCCGGTTTCGCTCCATATTCGCGAAGCTTTTACCGATACCTTTGCCATACTAGACAACTTTCCGCAAATTACGGGCGTCGTGCATAGTTTCACTGGCTCCAAACGTGACCTGCGTCAGGCGCTGGAACGCGGCTTCTATATTGGCGTTAATGGTCTCTGTACTTATACTACCAACCCTTTACCTCCACTAGAAAAAATGGTCCTAGAAACTGACGCTCCATTCTTGACTCCAGCACCTTTCCGTGGTACAATAAACAAACCAGGATATGTTAAAGTAATTGCAACATATCTCACGGAAAAATTGGGTGTGGCAGAAGTAAATATAGTGGAGCAAACAACCCAAAATGCGAGAAACATTTTCCAAATCTAATTTTGACAGTTTAGATAAAGCCAGAATCTCTAATTTTTGCACGCCAGCCTCGGTTGAAATTTATCGTGAGTTGATGGGTGTAGCCCAGGAGATCGAAACATGCCGTGCGTCAGTTTAGGTTCTCACAGGACTTATAAAGCTAAAATCATGAAACCAGTAGACTCTGCGGTCAAGGAAGCAGAGCCAGTTTGCGTTGCAGATTTGACAAGTATTAGTCAAGAAACAGAACACCTTGTCAATGTTGCTGCCGTCGCAGAAGAAGTTTTGCAATCTGAGCAACTGCTTTCTAATCCACAGACCGTCACTATTACCTCTGCTGGTATCAAACCACTTAAGCAGCCCCTGTATTACAGAATCCAATCTGGGGTTTTGCGTCCGATGCAAGCCAAACGTTTGCGTCGTGCTGCAGTTAAGGCTGCTCGTCAGCCCCTTCACAAAACTGCACCTGTTGTCCCTGACGCCCCAAATAAAGCCCCGACATCAGCACCTCAAATCTTGCTTGATGGTACTAAAGTACAGATTCGCACTCACCGTAGCTCTGTATCGCATATCGGTCAAAAAATTATCCAAGGTGATGTCAAACCCAACTTTCAACCTAAACCCACCCGTAAAGCCGCCCGCCTTTTCAAATCTACCAAAAAACTTACAGACCAAACCGCCAAAAAAATTACCCTTGCCGCTCGCCAAATGCGTCGTCGCCCCAGCCGCGCCGAGCTTATTAACGCCGAATCAAAACTCGGTAGCACAATCTTTGGCCCAGTTCCAGACGGTCATCGTCGTGAGTTTTTTCACGACCGCGAAAATGTTTGGATTTGGCACGAAGACTGGCTTGACCATGAACGCCATCCACGCCAGCTCACTGTACGTTACGAAGTCCGACCTTCAGGCGTTTTCAAGAAGATTTCTGCTGGCAAATATGTTGAACTTAAGGGTACTGAACTGGAAAATTTTCGTCAAGCCACTAAGGTTTACCTTCATGTTATCAAACAAAAACTTTATCGTTACGCGAAATAATATATAATATAAGCATATGATTTATCTTGATCACGCCGCCGCTACGCCCGTTAGTCCGCAGGCTTTAAAAGCTATGTTGCCGTATTTTACGGAAGATTTTTTCAATCCTTCTGCGCCTTATCTGCCTGCCAAACATGTACGCGAGGCTTACGAATCGGCCAAAGATCAAGTTGCGCATTGCATAGGCGCAAAAGGTGTAGACTTAGTAATTACTGCTGGCGCCACCGAATCCATCAATCTCGCTTTTACTGCCTCTCATCATAAATCGCTTGTGCTTGCTATCGAACATACTGCTGTTCTTGCTGCCGCTAAATCTAAGAAATATGACTTAATTTCTGTTGATAAATTCGGGTTAATTCAGCTTGACGATTTGCGTCGTAAACTAGATGATGAAGTTGATTTCGTTTCGATTTCTCTAGCCAATAATGAGTTAGGTACTATCCAGCCGCTAGCGGAAGTCTCAGAAATCTTGCGCCAAGCTCGTCAAGATCGCTTGCAGAGAGGAATCACTACTCCACTTTATTTACATTCTGATGCTTCGCAGGCTCTAAATTTGATGGATATCAATGTTGCTCGCCTAGGAGTGGATTTGCTTACGCTTAACGCAGCTAAATGCAGTGGACCTAAAGGTATTGGAGCGCTTTATTTAGCACACGGTGTCAAAATTTCACCGCTTACTGTGGGTGGCGGGCAAGAACGCGGTTTGCGTTCTGGTACCGAAAACGTTCCTGGCGTTATTGGCTTTGCGACCGCTGCAACCGAAGCCAAGGCGCATCTATCATACCACCGTAAGCAATACCAAGAAATGGCTAAAGTTCTTCATCAAGAACTCGCACGTATTCCTATTGTAGCACAACATATAGAAAATGTCAAGCATGATCTTAATCTGGGAATATCACAGCCAATTTTCTTAGGTAATCCTAAACACCAGCTAGCGAGTTTCGTTCCAGTTTGTTTACCAGGAATTGACGCTGAACGCTTGATATATAAATTAGAACAGCAGGGAATTTTAGTTTCCACCGGTGCCGCCTGTGCTGCCAACAAGGGAACTAAATCTCATGTTTTAGCCGCAATCGGCCTCTCTGACGCCGAGATCGCAGGTAGCCTCCGCATTTCGCTTGGTAGTACCAATAATCTCGACCAAATCCGCCAAGCTGCCAAGATTATCTCTGACATAGTTCTGCGTGAATACTTCCGGGTGCAAAATTCTCTGCAAGGCATTAAAAGAGCGTCGAAGCTCGACGCGAAGAACGACAGCCCCGTAAAGACGGGCACTGGAGAGGATGCCTTGGTGGAGAATTTTGCACCCGAAGACAATTTGGAGAATTCTTATGCCTAAAGTCTATCTTGGCATGTCCGGCGGCGTCGATTCTTCGGTTTCTGCAGTCCTACTTAAAGAGCAAGGCTATGACGTTACTGGTATTTACATGAAAAACTGGTCTAAAGACCTCCCTGGCATGAAATGCCCTTGGGCTGAAGATCTTGCCGATGCCAAGCGTGTAGCTGTGCAACTAGATTTAGACTTTGAAGTCTGGGATTTTGAGGATGATTATAAACAAAAAGTGGTAGATTATATGTTGTCCGAGTTCCAAAAAGGTCGCACGCCAAATCCTGACGTAATGTGTAACGAACAAATCAAATTCAAGCTTTTCTATGACCGCGCTATCCAAAACGGTGCTGATTTTATCGCTACTGGTCATTACGCACGTGTCGGTGCAGCACAGGATATTGAGAGCGCCACCGCTCCGGCGGGTAATCATTGCTCCGTTAATAATATTCGTCTAATGAGGGCTATCGACGAGAATAAAGATCAAACTTATTTTCTTTACCGTATGAGTAATGCGGCTACAGCTAAAACAATTTTTCCAGTAGGAAATCTAACTAAACCTGAAGTTAAGGCCCTCGCTGCGAATAAAGGTCTTGATGTTGCCACCAAAAAAGAGTCCATGGGCGTTTGTTTCGTAGGTGAAGTTGGTATGAAAGACTTTTTGCACGAATATCTTGAAACTCAACCCGGAGAAATTCGTGAGATCGAAACTGAAAAAGTCCTGGGCTATCATGATGGCGCTATTTTTTATACTATTGGCCAGCGCCATGGTTTATACTTAGGCGGTGGCTTACCATATTATGTTGTCAAAAAAGATCTGGCAAACAATATCGTTTATGTTTCTCGCAATCTTAATCATGAGTTGCTTTGGACGAACCAGCTTAAACTTGAAAATCTCCATCTTCGCACCGACCTACCCACCTCTGGCAAAATTCAGGTACGTCTCCGTCATCGCGCGCCGCTGCTTGAAGCCGCCGTTGTTCTTCGGGAATCCCCGCAGGCTACGGTCGAGGACGAAGATGTGCGCCGCCCGCGACGGCGGGCTGGCACGGCATCGTGTCCCGAAGAAGTAACAAAGGGTTCAAGCAAACTCGGCGAACTGATATTTACTACACCCATCAAACGCCCCGCTCCTGGGCAATCTGTCGTGTTTTATGATGGTGAAATTTGCCTAGGCGGAGGAATCGTTGCTGAGTAGTATGTGCTAGAATAAGTCTTGTGGATACTCGTCCATGGGACCTCAAAGCAGCCTGAGTTCACTCCTCCGCTCGCCTACAGCTCCCAACAGTCAAGATCGTGAAGCGCCCCTCTTTAATTTTTAAGAGAATTTAGAGGTTTGTCTGCTTTTGGCTACGGCCCAAATCGTAAAAAGTCGCTTCTATCAATGGTCTATTCTTATTTCCGAGCTCGTATTCCGGGGTTCTTTCTGCGGGTTGGGTAGTCGTTGATTTTTTGGACATTTTTCCGTAGCACTTCGTGCGCAGCGGGTATGTCAACTTACCTAATACTGCTGGTACTTTGAGGAACGCTGGCATCAACGGCAACTGGTGGTCGTCGCGCGGTGATGCCGCTACCAATGCGTACAACCTCAACTTTAATGCTACTGGCGTCAACCCGTCGAACGGCCCGAATAACCGTTGGCATGGTTTCCCCCTCCGCTGCTTTCTATTTGCCGCGGTGGGGTGCCGATCTTACGCCACCCATTTAGAGTAAAATGTGTTATAATTAAACAATGAATGCAAATGAAATCCGCCAAAAATTTTTAGATTTTCAAGTTAAGCACGGCCATAAAGTTATCCCACCTGCACCTTTAGTGCTCGAAAATGATCCTACTACTTTGTTTACTGGTTCTGGTATGCAGCCACTTTTGCCATATCTCTTAGGCCAGCCTCATCCTGAAGGCGTGCGTCTTACCGATTCTCAGCCTTCCATGCGCTTGCAAGATATCGAAGATGTGGGTGATCCGCGTCACACTACCGTTTTTGAAATGCTTGGTAACTGGTCGCTTGGAGATTATTTCAAAAAAGAGCAAATTCAGAATTATTTTGAGTTTCTCACAAAAGAAATTGGTTTAGATCCAGAGCGGATTTACGTAACTTGTTTTATCGGTGATGATAAATACGGCATCCCCAAAGATACCGAGGCTGCCGAGATTTGGCAAGAAGTTTTCAGAAATGCTGGCGTTGAAGCCAAAATTGCTGAAATCGGTAGTGCTCAGGATGGTGACAAGCGTGGTATCAAGCCAGGCGAACGGATTTTCTTCTACGATGACAAGGAGAACTGGTGGAGTCGTGGTGGTGGTATCGAAACCACTCCACTTGGCGACCCTTGCGGCCCTGATTCTGAGGTCTTTTATGATTTTGGTGAAGATAAGCAAGACGTAGCTAAATATGGACAAGCTCATCCAGCTTCCGATGGTGCTCGCTTTATGGAAATCGGTAACCAAGTCTTCATGCAATATAAGCGCAAAGAAGATGGCACTTTTGAGGAACTCGAACACAAGAACGTCGATTTTGGTGGTGGTCTAGAGCGTCTCGCTGCGGCAGCGATGGGTAGTTTTGATGTCTTCAAAATTTCATTAATGGCGCCAATCATTTCCAAACTTGAAGAGATTTCTCATAAGAATTATGACAATAATACTGACGAAATGCGTATTATCGCCGACCATCTTCGCGGCGCATACCTTTTAGCAGCCCAAGGTTTACAGCCTAGCAACAAGGCTCAGGGTTATGCCCTCCGACGTTTGGTGCGTCGTGCCGTACTCAAAGCTCTCGACCTTGGTATTGGACAAGAATTCCTTGCTCAGATTATCCCGGTAATTGCCGAAAATTATCAAGAACTATCTGACGATATTTTGCCATGTCGCGCGCAAGTACTAGATGTTCTCACAAAGGAAGAGGCTGCTTTCCGTAAAACCATTAACAAAGGCGTCAAAGAATTGCAAAAGATGGCTCAGACCGACACCACAATTGATGGACAAGAGCTATTTAAGCTACAGGACACTTATGGCTTCCCACTCGAACTCAGTGTCGAAGAAGTTTATAAGATGGGTCTAAACCTTTCTCAAAATTATCAAGATGAATTTGAAGCCGCTTTGAATGAACAACGTGAACGCAGTAAGACTGCATCGAAAGGTATGTTTAAAGGTGGTCTGTCAGATACTAGTGATCAAACCGTCAAATATCACACTGCTTGCCATCTGCTTCTGGCAGCATTGCAGCAGGAAATCGATCCTAGTATCGGTCAAAAAGGCAGCAATCTTACTCCAGAACGCTTGCGTTTTGACTTCAATATCGACCACAAACTTTCTCCAGAAGAAATCGCCAAAGTCGAAGCTCGTGTTAACGAATGGATTTCGGCAGATTTACCAGTAGTTTTTGCCGAATATGATAAAGATTATGCATTTGATAGTTTACACGCTCATGGTAGTTTCCGCGATCGCTATCCCGATCGAGTGACGGTTTATGCCGTTGGTGATGGTGACACGCCCGAAAACATTCAGACTCCAATTTCTATCGAAATCTGCGGTGGTCCACACGTCTCCAGAACTGGGGAATTAGGAAAATTCAAAATTACCAAAGAAGAATCTTCTAGCGCCGGCGTGCGGCGCATCAAAGCTGTGTTAGAATAAAACCAAGAAACAGAAGGTTGACGTTTTGAGCTTTTAGCGTTAGAATGAGAATATAAATTGGATTAGTTGTCCTTAGTCTTATGACTGAGGACAACTTTTATTTTAGATTCATCAGATAACTGAAAATCCAAAGATAAAGTAATCTTTTTCATACTCACCTTTCCTCACTTTCAAACTACTATTGACAAAATACTAAATCTATGCTACAATGAAGACATGACATACATAATTATGTCATCGCATAACTAAAGTTTGAATATAGCCACACTTACTGGTACCAGTATTTTTATGCAACGGGCATAAAAATACTCAGGCTTTAGTGTTTAATAGTCTACTCAGAGTAACTTTGCCCTCTGCATCCATTAACTTAGTGGAAGTTGAGGGCAAAGTTCAGAATTTGCCCAGAATTAGGACTCAGGAATTCAGAATATTCATTTAAGGAGGAACAAACATGAGCAAATTCACCAATCTTCAGTCTTTTGTCGAACCAAACACCACACTTTTCCCGCAGGAAGTTGATGTCATTCAGGCAATTATCCGTGAAACGTTGGCATTCCTTGGGGAACAGCCCACGCAGGGTACTTTTATCCTGGACGGACAGAAAACTGGCGAGGATGCGAAATGTATCTTACGCTTTAATCTAGAAGATGGTCCGGGAGTTTGGCAAATTGGTACCAATGGATGCGCCACCACAGATGCCTTAGCCGAGAGAGCAATTAATGGCATTTTGTCTTGGCCGAAACGGACGCCATATCCTTGGCCTGACGGGCACAGGCGCTCCAGTCAGTTTTCCAGCAAGGTCCATCATCGGTCAGAGTTAAGGGTGTTAGTTTTAAATACCACCTATGGGCGGTTTTTAGCGAGCTGCTACTTTGGCTTTTCTGAAAACCGGCAGAACAGAAACGTTGCGATATTAAATGCCGTAGCAGAAACTTTTGCCCAGATGGGAAAAGAGGACAAGGGCTTGCAGAATTCAGTACAGCAGACACGGGCTTGGGCTACGTCTCTCGACAAGGATGTTATCCAACTTGTTCAGCAGTTGTTTAAAGAATGCACCTTGCTGGAACTGGAAACCTGGCGTAACTGGCACGAGCCAGCAAACGGCTCTGGAGATTTGACACTGTTTTTTGAGTAGGCTAAAAACCGTCGCGGATTAAGTCCTCGGCGGTTTTTACATTTTTAGTCTTCTACCATTCGCTCATCATAGCGCATACGCGAAGCTGAGTGCCTTGCGCGGCGGCGATGATGGCGCAAATGTATTAAATAAAATGCCATTCCTAGCTGTACCACCGTAATAATCGCCGAGGCACCCAAAATGAAACCAACCCCTAAGTCATACATTGCTCCACAAAGCAGCATCCCAACAGCTTCACCAGCAAAACTCATCACATGTTTGACTGTGCTATAACTTAGTTGATGACGGTTATCCACTAGATTTATATAGCAACCATCGGTTACATCTTCATAAGCCGTAGAAATCAAAATCGACCAAGTAATTGTCAGCATCGAAACAAACGGGTCGTCCGCCAGAATTGCAATCACATAAGCCAGCAACCGAATTCCAAATTTCAAAATCAGCGTCAGATAATCATTCTTGGGCGTAAAGTATTTCAGCGCCAGCACACCCACCACATCGGACAATAATCCGACAATTAGCAAATAATTCGTCGCCGTACTGGCAGAAAAATCGAGATAATTTGTTAAAACCAGCATTTTTAGCCCCAGCGCCGCCGCAAACGACATTGCCGCCAAGAAAGCATAAATCATATAGCAAACTTGCAGCTTGCTCTTCAGGACATATTTCAGAATCGAATCGCCCCGCGGCGGTTCTTTTTCGGTCACCTGCACCTTGAAGCTCGACATTACCAAAATTGCCAAACAGAGAAAAATCACCGAAATCATCAAACAAGCATTATAGTCAATCAAATTTCCCAGTACACTTTGACCTAATACTACGCCACCAATTAGCACTCCAATATCGCGGAACCAGTATTCTACCAATTTGCGCTTACTATAAATCTGATTATTTTTGATGATAGTTGTGATTAAAGGGTAGACACTGGCCACAATCAGATAACTTGTGATTACGTCTATTACCGTGCAGACGCTCATCGCTCCAAAGTTACCCGTGGCATCCAATCCGCGCAGGACTAGCAAATCAATTAACTTGATACCTAAGACCACTGTCATAAAAGTTTTGAGATGGCGTACTTTGAGACGATAGCCCACAAAAATCACCCCTACGACGCTCAACATCAGTCCTAAGCTGGTCACCATGCTTACTTCAGTCGCTTCAAAACCATTATCTTGTAGCCACAGCTGGCGAAAATTTTCCCACAAGCCCACCGAAGTGCTAAAAAATGCCAACATCGCCAAAATCTTACGTTCGATTTTGGCTTTCTTGGATAGGGCACGGTGTCTTTTCATATTTTTGCAGCAAATAAATGTTTATTTTGAATGACCTTTTGCTACTATTCTAACATAAAAAGTATCGTTGTGGCAGAAAATGCTGAGGGTTTTGACATAAAAACGCCCCAGTTCGCTGTCTTTCGACTTTGAACTGGGGTTACGCCTATCTTATACTACCATGCCGCCAGCCGCTACACTATCTCGTGGATATCCCACATTGTCAGGTGGAAGTTTACCATCGGGATTGCTCTCAATGCACTGAGGTCGTACTCGAACCAATCGTCCGTGGTTGCTTCTTTGAGTGCCTCCTGTATTGTCCGCAGGAGGATTACGCATATAGCGACATCTTCCTCGGCTGTCAGAGCACTAAAGCAGATACGGATTTCGCCCCGGAAACCATTGGACCCAGTCACAGGAACCCTGATACCACCGGCAAAAACCGTGATACTAAATTTGTCGCGCAACCATTCATGATGGCGCCTCAATAACTGTCCGACATCCTCCAGTTTCTGGATTTCCTGAAACATTGGGTCATTTTTGACTTCGTAATATCGTAGGTAATTCAGTAATTCCTCCAAGTCCATCAGTCCAGTTGCTGCCCGATTGCACCACTGTGTCAGAGTTTTCATTTTTACCTCGCAAAAGCTGCCACTGGTGCCGTTGGACGCACGCAGATTAAAAACAGTCGGCTCCTCATAAGGATACTTTGGGTCGTGGAAATCAGTGGCATTGTTGGCGCTGACAATCTCTAAATCGTCAATCTCAATCGCCGCCTGGAATCCGTTCGGCAGATTCTCAGCGAAATCATTTTCGATTCGCGCCAGCCTCCGGGTTACTTTCGCCTTTACCGTGTTGAATTCCTTAGCATAGGACTCTGTACAACTGAAATTAGTGTTTATCATTTTTATTTCCTCCTGAAAAGTTCTCTACGGTTCACCGTAGGATATAAAGCCACGAAAAATCAAAAATAGCTTTATATCCTACGACGAATTACGTGATTTCTACAAAAAAGAAAGAAATAGAAATGTTTTCACATTAAAACAAGTAGGCTATTAATGTGCTTGTCAGGAAGATTCCTGCACTCTGTCCTTTCATTATAGCACACATACACTAAAATGTCAATAGTAGAACAATATAATTTTGAACCTTACCGAAAATACCATTTTCAAAAGATCGGCACCCCGCCGCGGCATAAAACCAGGCAGCGGAGGGAGAAACCGTTGTAACGATTGCTGTTGTTTGACGGAGCGACCGCGCCAGAAGTCTGTAAGTAAAGGTCATAAGCGTTGGTAGCAGTTGAATATGCCCGCGAAGACCACCAAACACCTTCGGCGCCAGCGTTCCTGAAAGTACCAGCAGTGTTAGGCAAGTTGATCCACCCGCTGCGCACTCGTCACACCAAGATAATCAAATCGCCATGATACCTCACAACTAGAACCGACACGAAAAACAGTTTATATAGAAGTTCATTTTTTAATATCTTTGTTCGTAATCAAAGCATATCTAGCCTTCATTTTCTCTTATTAAACTAAAAGGAGAACTTCACGATCTTTTTCCGAGAACCTCTAGCTGGCGGAGGAGTGAACTCTAGCCGCTTTTGGTGCCCATGGACTAATTCCACACTTTTATTGTAGCACTCTTGCCAAACCCCACTTTTACCACAAACACTATTGACAATTTTACAATTCTGTGCTACAATGTAAGTATAAGGACGTAGTATGTATACTACGAGCCACAAGTTTTTAACACATAAAACCTAGTGGCTCGTCAGAGCCCTTAGGTATATTAAAAGCTTGTGGTGTAAATAGTATAGTAATCCAAAAACTAATACACAGAAAGATATCATAGGAGGGAATTGATATGTTAGTTAAACAGTACAACCTGCGCGCTGATGTGGGCAACGAGGAATATCCATTTTGTATTTGCAATGTTAAGCCGAAAATATACAAAAGGCTTGATTATGCGGAGCCGCCCACCCCAGAAGAAATGGAAGCGCCAGCTTTAGAAATTATCCCAATGCTTGAAGATAAAGAAAAATTTTATACTCAACTTTCTACAGGCTATGTTGGTGATGATGAGTGTGATGCTCCTATTGGTGATGAGATTATGGAGGCAATGCGAGGCCAGAGCAAGGACTGGAAAGTTATACGTTGTGGTATGATGTTATGTGGTTTGGTATTTGTCATAGTGAATCCAAAGGTCTATGCTTCTGGAGTAAAGATTGAACCCGGCGATGAACTTTATGGTTCGTATGATGCGGAACTTGAAGGGGGTGAAGTTTATATATGGTTAGACCGCGAAACTGCTGGCGATACTGATTTTAAGTTGAAAGTCAAAAGATACAATAAGAAAGGCAAACTAAAGACGTTTCACAAATATCGCATTGCTGCATGGTCATATTCTGTTAAACTAACGGAATATGATAAACATTTTATACGCATCAGTGAAATCAAGTATGAAACAAAAGGTGATGAAGATAACAAAATCCATGTCAAAGAGTTTTATGGTTGAACTATTCATACACCACAAAGCAGAAACCGCCCAATATCATCGGGCGGTTTTCTCATACTCAAAACAAAATTGACAAAAAATCAATATCATGGTCAGGGTGATGAGACTTGAACTCACGACCTCGCAGTCCCGAACCGCGCGCGCTACCAACTGCGCCACACCCTGTCAAAACCTTCTAGATTTATCTATATTTTACCACAAAACATCAGGCGTGTTATAATAATCTCTATGAACAAGCGTACGGGAATTATTATTGCAGTTATTATCTTAATTTTCGCTGGATTTTTAGGCATTTCGATTTGGCAGGGGCGTAGTGCTGAAAACCCATCCGGCAGCGCCATAGTCGTGCCTTCATTGTCAGAGATTGAAGAAATTTCGCTAGGAAATAACTATAATGGCTATGACTTGAACAGTATAATTCCAGCCGATGGTTTTTCAGGGAATCTGCCAGAAAATATCAAGGGTGACGCTGATAAAGCCAAAGTAATTTTATATGAATATGCCGATTATCAATGTGAGCATTGTGCCGCGATGAACCCTTATCTCAACCAGATTCTGGAGGAGTATGGCGATAAGGTAGCATTAGTGTTTCGTACCTATATTATGCCCTATCATAATAATGGTGTAATTACGGCTGCCGCTGCTAACGCTGCAGCTATTCAAGGATATTGGCCTGAGATGAAGGATGTTTTGTTTGCTAACCAAAATGAGTGGTACTACGCTAAAGCTTCCGAAATGCCAGAGTATCTCGACCGTTATTTCGAGGCAGCAACTAACGGTAAGGGTGACCTTGAAAAATTTCATCAAGATATGCAGAGCGAAGCCGTCAAGCATAAAATTGCTTTTGATATGGGTCTGTCCGAGAAAGCTGATTTGCAATGGACACCATCTGTTTATGTTGGTGACAAATTTATGAATCAAAAGGAAATCGGTGGCACTTACGACGAATTTTTGCAAGCCATTCGTAATGAGATTGATAAGCAACTCAATAACTAAGATTACCCAAGCTCTCCCAGATATTGTGATATAATTACTATAGATATGGACGCAATCTTAGGAGGTCTAAACCCAGCTCAGCGTGAGGCGGTCGAAACTTTGACTGGTCCAGTTTTGGTGCTGGCAGGAGCTGGCTCGGGCAAGACTAAAGTCCTCACCCACCGTATCGCCAATCTAATTGCTCACGGCACTCGCCCAGACCAAATTCTTGCTGTCACTTTTACTAACAAAGCTGCTAATGAAATGCGCCAACGTTTGTGGGGGCTACTCGAGCGTCAGCGCGAAGATATGATTGGTCGTCAAGATTTGCAAGAGGAGTACGTACTGAAATTTGGGCAGGCCGCTGGGACTAACCCCAAGAACCAGAACGATGTCCCCAGAAGTTTTATGCCTTATATGGGGACATTCCACGGGATTTGCGTGCGGTTGCTACGGATCGAACATCAAGCAGCCGGTATCGCACGCAATTTTACGATTTATGATTCAGACGATCAGCTTACTCTAATTCGTCGCTTGCTACGTGACATGAAGCTCACCAAAGACAAAAGCCTCACTGCTAAAATCGTCCACGGTCAGATTTCGCATTGGCAAACTATAGGTATGACGCCAGCCGAAGCGCGTAAAGAGGCTTTTTATCCTAATCAAAAACAGACGGCTGAGGTTTTTGCCCGCTACGAGCAGGAAAAGCAGGCCGCTGATGCCTTAGATTTTGATGACTTATTGCTTAAAACTGCCAACCTTTTCCAGAACAATTCCGAAATTCGACACAAATGGCAACAAAAGTTTCGTCATATTTTGATTGACGAGTACCAAGACACCAACAGTGTGCAGTATCGCCTAATTAAATATTTAGTCAACGAAGAACGTAATATCTGTGTAGTAGGCGACGATTGGCAATCGATTTACTCTTGGCGGGGAGCGGATTTCACTAATATTCTTAATTTTGAGCGCGATTTTCCTGGCGCTAAGGTGGTAAAGTTAGAGCAAAATTACCGTAGTACTGGTAATATTCTGGCCGCCTCACAGCAGATTATCAATCAAAACAAGACTCGCACTGATAAAACTCTCTTTACCGAGGCTGGTAAGGGCGATCCAATTACCGTCGAGGGTCTGATGGATGAAACGGGAGAGGCTAATTATGTCGCTCGCCAAATTATGCGTCTTAGTCCGGGCAGAAATTATAGTGATTTTGCGATTCTCTATCGTACTAACGCCCAATCTTATGCTTTCGAGAAAGCCTTTATGGCTTTAAAAATTCCTTATAAAATCATTGGCGGTGTACGTTTTTATGACCGTAAAGAGGTGAAAGATGTTCTAGCGATTCTTAAATTATTAGTTAATCCACGTGATCGTGTTAGCCTAGAACGTTTAGCTAAAAATATTTTACCTGGCGTAGGGGCTTCGTCAGTAGAAAAAGTTTTTAGTTTTTTCGACACCAATCCCGATATGACTTTGCGTGAAGCGGCAGAAGTTTTGAGTGCTCGGGCCAAGGTATCTTTACTGCGCGTAGCGAATTTTATCGAGCAATACCAAGAACGCACAACCGATACTGACCTAAGCGAAGTACTGGGTGCAGCAGGCGCCGAGATTATGGCTGGTGCTACAGCATTAGTTCCACCCGAAGAAATCGTCGAGCAAGCTGTCAAATATTTTGATTTTGCCCATCTTGTCCATAGCGAGACTCCAGAAGGCAGCGAGCGTATGCAAAACCTCGAGGTTTTGGCAAGCAATGCTAGCGCCTACGTCTCAATTGACGAATTTTTGGCTGATGCCGCCCTGCTTAGTTCAGCTGACGAAACCACCGATAAAAATTCCGTCTCTTTGATGACTTTACATGCAGCCAAAGGTTTGGAATTTCCAGTGGTTTTCATTGTCGGTCTAGAAGAAGGGCTTTTCCCTAGTAGTCGCGCTGGAGAATCGGAGGAAGAACTAGAAGAAGAGCGTCGTTTAGCCTATGTAGGCATGACGCGTGCCATGAAAGATCTCTTTTTGACTTTTGCCAGCTCGCGCTACGCTTTTGGTGGCCGTACCTATAATGCCCCATCGCAGTTTTTGCTTGAACTTGGATATAATCCTTATGGCTCGGGTGGCTTTGGCGAATCCGGTGAATTTGATGTTGAGATAAGTAACGCTGATGCTGGGGCTCCAGGTATCTTTGGCGGTGACCCAGATGGGGAATTTAGCAACTTTGATAGTGATTTAGCCTCCGATTTCGACCCTTTCCCTGATGATTTACCAGTTTTTGAGGGCTAAATTTTAATAATAGCCATAAGAGGCTTGACAATTTAGCTTATCTTTGCTATAATAGGAGTGCAATGATTAAATTGCATTCAAAAGTTAGAAATTTTTGCTGCTTTGCGCTAATAGCACTAGCGGGCATAGTTTTGGCGGGCTCCTGTTTTTCTCGGAGCAGCGTGGCTTTTGCTGAAGACGAAAATTCTGATAATGAAATGCATTTTGTCACAATCTATGATGACGGTTCTTATCTTACCGTTAAAACTTCTGCACCCACCGTGAAAGACGCGCTCGAACGGGCTGACATTATGATCAATGATGCTGATTTAGTGGAACCAGCTTTGGACTCAGCCATTGATAATAATGAATACAATATCAATATTTATCGTGCTCGTCCTGCACTAGTGATTGATGGGATCAATCGGCGTTATATCATGACCGCAAGTTATGATCCTAAAACTATTGTACGTGAAGCGGGATTAACAATATATGACGGCGATCAAATTATATCTGAAGTAAACCAAAATTTTCTAGAAGCCGGAGCGGTATCGACCTATCGTGTAGAGCGTAATGGCGGACGCACCCTGACAGTAGAAGAAGTCATACCATATGCTACAGAGACCCGCTATGATTATAACTTGGCTAAAGGTGAGCGCCAACTAGAACAGGCGGGCGAGGATGGTCGGCGTGTTAGCATTTATACAGTGAAATTTGAAAATAATATTGAAGTTTCGCGTGAGTTAGTCTCTGAAACTGTGGCCTTGGAGCCTATACCAGAAATTATAGTGGTTGGAGCCAAGGCAGCAATTCCGCCAGAACGAGCGCAGTGTGCTAACTGGGCGCGTGAGGCTGGTGTGGCTGAAGAGGATTTGCAAGTTGCCCTTGATTTGATTTACCATGAGTCGGGATGCCGCTATAATGCAACTAACGCTTCTTCTGGGGCCTATGGCATACCTCAAGCCTTGCCGGGCAATAAGATGGCTAGCAAAGGCGGCGACTGGGAGACTAACCCAGTTACACAGATTCGCTGGATGATTGATTATGTAAAAGGACGCTACGGTGGTTGGCAAGAAGCTATGAACTTTTGGCGCTGTCTTGGTACCTGTACTTCGAAGAACGGTACCGTTAAAAACAAAACTAGTTATTGGTATTAAAATGAAAAATAATAAAGCTTTGGGGCAGCACTGGCTAAAAAATCGGGAAATTTTGGATGGAATTGCTCAATTAGCTCGAGAAGGTCAATCCGAAAATGCTGTGTGTCTGGAAATTGGCCCAGGTTTGGGTACCTTAACTTCCAGCCTTTTGCGTAGATTTCAAGAAGTAATTGCTGTAGAGTTCGACCAAAAACTAGCCGAGAATCTACCCAAATCTTTTCCAGGTAAGAACTTACGCGTCGTTCAAGGTGATATTCTACAAACGAACATTGCTCAGCTTGTTGGTGACCGAGACTATATTGCAGTAGGGAACATCCCATATTATATTACTTCGCCTATTGTACGTCATTTATTAGCTGCAGACCCAGCGCCGCAACAAATTGTACTTCTAATGCAAAAAGAGGTAGCAGAAAGAATTGCCGCTGAGCCAGGTAATCATAGTCTGCTTTCACTTTTTGTACAAAACCAGGCGGAAGCCGAGCTAGGACCTGTGGTAAAAGCGGCAGAGTTTACTCCACCGCCAAAAGTTGATAGCCAAGTAATTATTTTAAAACCTCTCGATGAATCGCTAATTTCAACAGCAGCGCTAAAATTAGCCAGTCAAGGTTTTAGTAACCCGCGCAAAAAGCTAAGCGCAAACCTCGCTACTGTTAGCCAAACTAAGGCAGAATGGGAAGCCATTTTGCAACAATGTAGTATTAATCCAGCGGCTCGAGCGCAGGATTTAGATTTGTGGGACTGGCAAGAACTTGCAAACTTTGTAAAAAAGTCTTGATAAAATTAAACATAAGCGTTAAAATAATAACAAATTGTATTAACATAACGCACAACGAAAAACAGGCAAAAAGGGAGGCAAAATGAACCCTGAAGATAACAACTTAAATCCAAATCCAGGTATGCCGGGGGCTGGAATGACGAACGATCCACTTAGTGGTACTGGCGGTTTGAATATGGCTGATGGTTTAGCCTCGGCTCAGGATAACTTGACTTCAGCTGGACTAGCTGCTAGTACTGGCGGAGGAGTCATGGACCTTAATCAGCTGGGTGCAACTGCACCAGAGGCTGTAATGACTCCTCCGATTGATGAGCCGCTAATCCCAGCCGCACCAGTACCTGGTTCGATTGGTAGTGTGACATCTGTGCCTCCAGTTAATGCTGGAGCTGTTGATGTAATGCCGATGGATACTCCTAGTCCGGTAGCTGGTACGCCTGTGGCAGAGCCAGCGCCTGCGCCATATAACCCTTTTGCCGCTCCGCAGCCTACTGCTACATCTGCCTCCAATCAACCTGCAGGTACAGCCCCAAATCCTGCATTTCAACCAGCTGTGCCACCTAAGAAATCTAAGATGCAAATGTCTCCTCTAGTGATTGCATTGGGTATCATATCTGCTATTTTGCTTGTGACGACAGTCGTGTTTGTAGTCTTGTATATCAACGCTAAGAACATCCCTCCCAAAGTAGTTTACATGGATAGGCCAAATGAAGAATCTAATGCGCGCATCGAGATGTTAACTTGCTCACACGAAACCGATTTTGCGGGTTATGCAGGTTTGGGAGAGCCAGCAATTGGTTCAGAAACGATGACTGCGAGTTACACTAATAATGATTTGCGGGCGGTTTCAATGGATTACGCTATGCGTTTTGCGGACGAAGGCGCTGCTAATTTAGCCCAGTCGAACTTTGCGGCTGAGCGGGCACCAGTGCTAGAAGCAATTACTAATTCTTTTGCGGTTAACTATAACGTGGATGGCGGGAATCTAGATATTGAAATCGTGTCTGGACGTGATGCTTTTACCGAAAGCGATGCAGCTGTGCTGATGTACGGGCTTGATAATGGTAACTCTTCAGTTTCATTAGATGCCGTGCGTGGTCTTTACGAATCTGCTGGATATACTTGTTCTGTAGAATAAGTCTTCTTAAAACAGGCTATCGAAATAGCCTGTTTTTTGTGGTATAATAATATTATGTCAAAAGTTTATATCTGTACTGCAATCCCTTATGTCAATGGTAATCCACACATCGGTCACGCCATGGACTATCTTTTGTCGGATGCTTATGCACGGTTTCGGCGAAAAATCGGGGACGAAGTTCGTTTTCAGGTAGGTACAGACGAGCATGGCAATAAGGTATATAGTACCGCAAAGAAAAATAATTTACCAGTTGAAGAGTATGCAGCACAGAACTCCCAGAAATTTCAGGACTTTGTTCAAAAACTCAACATTAGTTATACCGATGTAATTCGTACTACAGATCCAGAACATGTTCGCCGTTGTCAAGAAATTTGGCAGAAGCTCACACCACATATTTATGCTGCAGACTATGATGGTTGGTATTGTGAGGGCTGCGAGCGCTTTATCACGCAAAAAGAATACGAAGAGGATGGCGGCGTTTGCCCGGATCATCAGAAGCCTTACGAGCGACTAACTGAAAAGAACTATTATCTGCGCATCTCTGACTTTAAGGATGATATTCGTGAACAGATTGAGTCTGACAAAATGCTAATTCTTCCAGAATTTCGCAAGCAAGAAATGTTACGTCTACTAGAAGACACCCCAGATATCTCGATTTCACGCCCTAAGAAACAATTGAGCTGGGGTGTGCCAGTGCCTGGAGATGAATCCCAAGTCATGTATGTTTGGCTTGATGCCTTGTCGAACTATATTACTATTCTAGGCTATCCTGATCAAGATATCTCGGAGTTTTGGCCCGCAACGGCACAATTTGTGGGGAAAGATATTTTGCGATTCCACGCGATTACTTGGTCGGCAATTTTGTTGGGGTTGGATTTGCCTTTGCCACAAACCTTAGTTTCCCATGGGCATGTACTAAGTAACGGTCAGAAAATGAGTAAAAGCCTAGGGAATGTAATTGATCCGATCGAGGTTGTTGAACGTCACGGTCTGGAGGCATTCCGTTATTATTTTTCACGTCATATTGATACCTTTGTTGATTCTGATTTTACCTGGGAAAAATATGATGAAGCCTACAATAACGAGCTAGCCAATGACCTAGGGAATCTCGTACAGCGCCTTGCGACACTTTGTTCTAAGAATGAAGTCAGAGGAGTAAATCCCGATGAACTGCAAGCTTTAGAGCCAGAGTACATCGCATTAATGGGGAACTTTGAATTTTCCAAGGCTTTTGACTATACTTGGTCTAAAATCCGATCTCTAAATAAAGATATCGACCAGTCTAAACCCTGGGAACTAACTAAAAACGGAGAGGTAGAAAAAGCTCAAAAAGTTCTAAATGAATTGGTGGTTAAATTAGTGCATGTCGCGCACTTATTGGAACCATTTTTACCAGACACGGCTGCCAACATTTATCAAATTTTTGGCATCGAAAACGTTATTGAACGTCCAAAAACACCTCTATTTCCTAAAAACTAATCATTTTTTATACCAATAGCGTTCGCCACTGAGTAGATCATAAGTGATTAGTTCATAAGCCTTTAACGCATTGGTCGCCTTTGGCTCTTGATTCTCGAGATAAGCCTGAGCTAGTATCGGCATATCTACGCAGACATCATCTAAGACATACATCAGAGTTGGCTTTTTAATGCCCAGAAGATTGTATAACGTATTTGTGAGGCAGTTTGGTGTAGTTGTGGGAAGATTAACGTTTTTGGATGTAATTCTGAGCTGATGCTCCTGATTTAGCTTTCTTACCTCATTTACAGTATAAGTACTTTCGATATCGAAGTTGGCATAGAAAAAATACGGTGTCAAATGTGCCAAATCGCGGTCGACTTTTTCTCCAGAAGTGATATAGGCACTAATGGCTCCAGAGGCGTGATCCCCAAACCACAAAACTACAGTTTTTTCTTCTAGTTTATCTATTTCATTAAGGAAGTCTCCTAGGTATTCGTCAGCATAATGCAGACTTTGAATACTGTTCTCAACTGTATCGGACTTGAAATACCCAGTCAGCCTATAATCTAGGCGTGCATACTGAGCACTATCATACGGAGCATGGTTTTGCATAGTGATGGCGCTAACTAAGTGCTTTTGTGATTTATCTTTCAAGATGTCAAGTATTTCCTGATAGACTGCACTATCACTAATATAACCTACGCCATTTTCTTTTGTCTGATAGGTCATTTTGTCTAAATCAATAAACTCTTCAAAACCCATTTTTTGGTAGTTAAGATACCGTTTGTAGACATTGCCATCATAAGCATGAATTGCTGTAGTGCTAAAGTTATTCGACAAGGCCAGACTGGCGACACTTTCGAGACTGGGCAACTTTGGAATAATAGTTGTATATGGCGTTGTGCCTGTCCAATAATTAGTTAATCCAGTAAATACCTCAAATTCAACGTTAGCAGTTCCGCCACCAAACTCAGGCGAGTACATATAGCCACTAGGGTAATCTCGAAAAACCTTGCGTAGGTTTGGTAACGGGTCACCACCAGTATGAGGGTAATATTGAGTAAGTAGTTCTGGATCATAAAATGTTTCATCCAGGACCACAATCAAATTGTCCACCACATCGCTTAGCTTGCTTCCAAAAGCTTTTTCCTGGATTTGCTCATAGCGCGCTTTAATTTCGGCGATAGTTTCAGCACTATAGTTCTCTGGTTCGCTTGCTTTTAGCCTACCTATATTATATAAGAACCCAAAGATAAAACCATTCTCATCATAGTTGTCAGTCTGATTCCAGCCAATAAATTTTGTATCCAACCACTCAATTTCATACTCACTATTCTGTTGCTCATGATCAATAATGAAATCAGTTGTCATTAGTAGCCCTACGGCCGACAGTAAAGTAAAAGTAGTACGAGGTATAATCGACCAGCGTTGCCACCAGGGCATACTTTTGGCGTTGCGTCCTAAATGTCGACGCACATAGTATTCCAATAAACCACTACCAACCAGAATAAATATAACTCCTAGCACTAAGCGTACTATACCCCAAACGTCTACAAAACTTGCTACTTCTCCGGCATTATCAATCATCTGAAAATCTTCGGGTAAAAGAGGCGCCTGACGAGCCTTGTATTTTTCCATGCTAATATAAGTTACGATACTAATTAGCGCAAATGCTAACCCTGTTCCAAAAAATGTTCGCCACAGGAGCGAAACAATAAAGGATAACATCAAAAACATCAATACGCAGCTATAACTAAAAACTAGAGGACGCTCCTCAATCCATCCCCAGGTAGCATCAATGTCTCCCATGCGATGGCGATATTCAACGAACCAAGTAAAAAGTACCGATATCGACATCAAGAAAACAATTGAAAAGAGGATTCGGAAACAACTGGGCATAGTATGCCTCGCATGATTATTCTTACGCTTTGGGTTGGTCTCAATCTCGTCGGTTGCCTTTTTAGCAACAGTGGGCAACTTATTTTTAGCCATAAGGCTATTATATCACAATATAGTGTAAAAAAGTGACACCTCTTACCAAAGGTGTCACTTTACCGATAAATCGGTTTATTTAAGCTTCGCAGATGAAGTCATCATCACAGCGATAACCACCAGCTGAAAGTCGGGTCACAACATCAGAGATGTAGAAACCAATCACACCGCCAATCATCGGGATAATTACATAAGCCGCTAGAGCCAAACCAGCCATGCTTGCCAATTCACCAATACCATCTGCAGTGGTTGGTAGAATTTGGTACATCAAAGCAGCTGCTGGGTTAAACATAAAGCTGTCAGCAAAACCAAAGTAACCTTGAGCAATAATAGTGCCAACTACAACCACTAGAGTCATAGCGCCAGCAATTGCGAATGCAAAAGTAAGTGGGCTCTTGCGCACAAAACGCAGGGAACGAGCAAAACAGAATGCAAGAATTGCAGCACCAAGCAACTCAACAAGCGCTACGGCCCAGAAAGTCTCACCAGTAATTTCTGCCATCATTGGGAGTTCGCTTACGGTATCACTACCAAGACGGAAGGCATTCACGATGATTAGACCAATCCACGCACCTAGCACCTGAGCTAAAATATACAAAACTCCGCGAATTGCAGACATGCGGCGAGTTGCCATCATGCCAACCGTAATCAACGGGTTAAGATTAGCACCAGAAAGCCCCGCGATCACCACATAAACCGCAATCATTGCAAAAATGAGATATAGCGGTTGAGCAAAGCCCAAAGTGAGCAAGAACATCATAATCATCATGGTGCCAATCAACTCACCGAGTAAAGCACCCCAAATGCGTGGTGACTTAAAGATTGTTAATACGTTTTCATTCTTGTCGCACTTGCGAGCAAAAAAACCTTTCATCGAAGGTTCGGCGCTGGCTGTCTGAACGGCTGGCGCAGCGATAACTTCTTTCTTGACCTCTGGCTTGGTAGCAGGTTTTTTTGCTGCTTTCTTTGGCTTTTGATTTGCCATTTTTACCTCCTTAAGTAATATTCTCTCAATTGTAGCACATGTATGCTACAATTGTAAGCATGAAGTTAAACGTAAGTAGTTATTAAGAGGATATTGCATGGGTATTATGGTGTCAAAAGATTTGGAAAATAGTTCTGAATTAAACCGTCGCATTAGTTCGGATTTGCGCGCACGCACTGTGAGTATGGAGCGGCGCAATGACCCAGACTTCGAGGATGATTCGGCTTATATTGAAGAAACAAAGAAAACCGGAAAATTCACCTGGGTTTGGATTATTTTGATTATCTTGGCAGCGATTTCGCTTTTTAGCATTCTATTTATCTAAAAATATCCTTGACATGGTATAATATATACTATGTCAAATCTAGAGAAATTGCGAGCAGAGCTCAAGCAGCTAAACTCTGAATATGCCAAAATCAAAACCTTGCCGCCAGAGGAGCGTGGCGAATTTGGGCGTATGATGAACCAGAAAAAACAAAAACTTTTGTCCGAAATTGAACGTGCTGAGGCTGACGCTGAGAGTGTCGCAGTCGAACCATTAGATATTTCTGCACCAGCTGCGCCTAATCAACCCCTGCCAGTTATCCAACGCGGGACCAAGCATCCTTTGATGGTGGAACTTGATCGTGTCATTGAAGTTTATTCGGCTATGGGTTTTGATGTTATGGAATCACGACAACTAGATGACGAATTTCATATGTTCGATAGCCTCAACTTCCCAGCAGGTCACCCTGCACGTGATGGCTACGATACTTTTCGCACCTCTGAAGGTTTTATTCCGCCAGCGCACACTTCCACCATGCAACATCGCGCTCTGCGAAAATACAAGTCAAAGCTTGAGCAAGGTGGACAAATCGCTGTTGTTATCCCAGGTCGGGTTTTTCGCAATGAAGACGCTGATGCTACGCACGAGCACACTTTTTATCAGTGTGAGGGAGTTTTTGTTTCTAAAGACGCCACTATGGGTCAGCTTTTTGGTATTTTGCGTCAGTTCTTTGAGGGTTATTATGGGCAAAAACTAGAACTTAAAACCCAGCCTGGATATTTTCCCTTTACTGAACCTTCGGCGGAGTTTTTAATTGAAAAACCAGCCTGCCTGGGCGGCAAAGGCTATCTTGAGATGGGGGGATGTGGCATGATTCATCCCAATGTGCTTAAAATGGCGGATATTGATCCAGAGAAGTACCACGGTTTCGCCTGGGGCGGAGGTATTGACCGTCTTGCCATGCTCAAGTACGGGCTTAGCGACGTACGCTACTTCGAGTCCGGCAAACTTGACTTCTTGGAGGAATTTTAATGTTTTCTAAGAAATCGACCCTATCTTACCATTATACCACAGATAAGCATAAAAGTCAATAAGAAAGCGCAATTTTATGAAAATATCATTGAATGAGATTAAAAAATATGTTCAAATTCCTCAAAATACCTCTGATCAAGATTTAATTGATTTGATCGGTTCACGCTTGGTTGAAATTGAAGGAGTAATTGATTTAGCTCCACGATATCAAGGGTGCTATGTAGCGAAGGTGGTTAACTGCGAGCCAATTCCTGATACGCATTTACACCTGTGTCAAATTGATGCTGGCGAACATAATAATGAGTTTAATCAGCTAGATAATGGTCTTGTTCAGGTGGTATGTGGAGCTCCAAACGTACACGCTGGTATGTTGGCAGTCTGGATTACACCTGGCAGTATTGTGCCCGAGACTTACGGTAACGAGAATTTTAAACTCAGCGTGCGTAAGTTGCGCGGTTACGAGTCTAATGGCATGTTGGCTGGCGCAGATGAACTGGGATTTGACACTGAGCATAAGGCCATTGCCGAAATCGACCCTAAAACTGCACAGCCTGGCGATGCTCTTTCTGATGTGTTTGACTTGAATGATTTAATACTGGACGTCGAGAATAAATCCCTCACTCACCGTCCTGACTGCTTCGGACTGATAGGTTTTGCGCGCGAAGTCGCTGGGATTTTGGGCGTCAAATTTCAGGAACCACCAGTTTTTGCTGATTTAGATAATGCGAACCTAACGGTAAGCGGGGAAGTTAAATTAGATGTGCAAATAACAGATGATGAACTTTGCCCACGTTATAGTTGTGCTGTATTTGATTTACCCAAGAATTCTCCTAGCAAATATCTCACTTCTGAAGCTGTATTCCTAGCTAAAGCGGGCATGCGTGCCATCGACCCAATTGTCGATTTAACTAATATTTTGATGTTGCGGACAGGTCAGCCCTTGCATGCTTTTGACTACGATAAATTAGTGCAGGTCGGTGATAGCGCCACACCAAAAATCATTGTACGAGCTGCTCAAGACGGCGAAAACCTACAGCTGCTAGATGGCAAGACCATTGCCTGCACTTCGGATGATATTCTTATTACATCTAATAATATCCCAGTGGCTTTAGCTGGAGCTATGGGCGGCAAAAACACCGAAGTTGATGTCAGTACTAAGCGTATTGTGCTAGAAAGTGCCACTTTTTCACTTTATCGTCTGCGCAAGACCCAGATGGCACATGGAATTTTCTCAGAAGCAATTACGCGGTTTACTAAAGGCCAGCCCGCTGCCATTACTCTGTCAGTTCTGGCTGAGGCCGTCCGCCAGTTAGGGGTTCAGCCTTTAGCCGTAGCAGATGATTATCCGAGCAAAACTTCAGTAAATGTTGTAAATATTACAACATTAAGTATCAACGGGCTACTTGGTACAGATTATGATGAAAAAATAATTATTGAGACCTTAGATAATGTCGGCTTCAGGGTAAAATCAGGTACTACCTTGGAGGTGACCGTGCCAGGATGGCGCACCGATGTTCATTTACCTGAAGATATTATAGAAGAAGTAGGACGATTGCTCGGCTATGATAATATTGCTATGGTCTTGCCTACTAAACCATTTCTAGAGCCAGAAATTGATTCTATGGTTCGGCTCAAGCGTGAACTGCGCGAGATTTTATCTAGCCGCTTAGGCATGCATGAATTGTTAACTTACTCTTTCGTACATCGTGATCTAATCGCAAAGGTTGGTAAAGACCCAGAAGATTGCTACCAGATCGTAAATTCAATTTCACCAGATTTGCAGTGCTTCCGCTCCGAAATTGTTCCTAGCTTACTGGACAAAACGCGTGAGAATCTCAAGGCAGGGCACAAAAGTTTTACACTTTATGAAATGAACCAGGTTGCACGAAAAAGCAGTGGCTTGACCGCCGAAAACACACCAGTCACCAAGACCCACCTAGGAATCGTGGATACCAGTGATTTCTATACGCTCAAAGCTAAAATCCTAGCTATGTTTGCCGAGCTGAAAATTCCGGTAGAATATGCTGCCCTTTCTAGTGAAACCTCCAAGCATCATCCTTATCTTGAGCCCAAACGCTCAGCAGAACTATTTCTAGATGGACAAAACATCGGGGCATTTGGGGAAGTTAAAACTCGGGTACTCAGCCAATTCAAACTTGAAGCACCCATCACTGCTTCTGAAATTAGCCTTGAGCAGCTTGCCACTGCTCCGCGCGTGCTCCAAACTCAGGTACGGCTTTCCAGGTTCCCAGCTGTAGAGCGCGATCTCACGCTTAAAGTTTCGCACGATATGCCTTTTGGTCGTATTGCCACGACCCTGCAGGATGGTTTGGACCAGCAGAATCTATATTATACGCTTTCACCAATATCAATTTATCAGGCCACACCTGACGCCGATACTAAGAATCTTTCTTTCCATCTTAAATTCTCTAGCCCTAGCCAGACTTTGAATGCTTCTGAAATCTCTGCTATAATGGATAAAATTGCCAAAGATTTATCATCGGTCGGCGCAACAATTATCTAAAGGAGGAAAATGGACGAAAAATCTATGAAAACTAGTCTGTGGCAGCGCATCGCTATCTTGGCTGCAGCTGTACTTTTGATCGGCGGCACTTTGCTAACTTACGTAATTGTAGTGTTAAATGGTTCTAGTACAGATGAGCGTGAAGATTTAGTTAACCAGCTTTCAGTAGAATACACTGCGAAAGGTAATGAAATCAACGCTTATGCTGAAAAATTATCAGAAAAGTATTTTAAGGATTTTGTGGGGTATAAGTCTCAAGTGAAGGCCTATAATTCCGCCAACGCTAACGCCGCAGGTCTTGAAACCACAGATTTAAAGGTTGGCACTGGCAAAGAATTAGCAGAAGATAGTACTGATTATATGGCATACTATATTGGTTGGTGTGCGGATGGCAAAATTTTTGATTCATCTTTCAATGATACCGAGAATCCTACTAGCCTTAAATCGCCGCTCGTGGGTAGTAGTAGCATGATTGAAGGTTGGATCCAGGGCATTGTCGGAATGAAAATCGGCGGCGTACGCCAGCTAACTATCTCTGGCCCGCTGGCTTATGGTGATACTGATAAAGCCGAACAGGTTTGTGGTAAAAACGCTCCTCTCAAGTTCGTCGTCTGGATGCTAGAGCCAGATGCGAATTTGGTTAAGCTGAATCAAGAGCGAAATGATATTGATATGCAATTACTTTATGCTATCTACGGCGGAACAATCTAAATGATGGATGTGGCGATTGTTGGCGGTGGACCAGCTGCTCTGACCGCTGCTTTGTATCTAGCGCGCGCTGGTCGCAGCGTTACAGTGATCGAGCGCCGAGCCTTTGGTGGGGAATTGAACCAAACCGCTAAAATCGCTAATTATCCAGGGTACGAAGGCAGCGGCGCTAGTTTGGCTGAGCAGTTTCGCCATCAAGCCGAAGCTGTTGGTGCTAAGTTAGTTTATGGTGAATGTCGGCAGATTCAGACCTTGTCAGCAGATTCTTTGGATGCACGTAGAGTAGAAATGAGTAAACCTGGTGATAGTGATTCAATATCTGCTCCTGCTGTGGGCAAAGAATCAGTATCTGATGCGGACAGGGGTCATTTTGTTAACGCTACCACTGGCGGGTTTGTCCTCACGGTTGACGATGAGCCACTCCGTGCCCGCGCGGTGCTCGTCGCCACGGGCTCTGCGCCTAAAACACTTGGTTTCGAGATTCAACCACCGGTATCATATTGTGCGCTTTGCGATGGCGACTTCGCCAAAGGCAAGCATGTCGCCGTGTTGGGCGGCGGCAACGCCGCCGCCCAAGAGGCGCTCTATCTCGCGCCCCTCGTGCAAGATCTTGATTTGATTACTCATTCTGCCCTCAAGGCTGATAGTGTGCTGAGGCGCGAGATAGAGCGCCAGCCAAACATTACCATCCGTGAAAATCTCGAGCCAGTGCGTGAATTGCTTGACACTTATGATTATGTTTTTGTCTTCATTGGCAAAAAACCATCTACAGAATGTCTCCAAGGGCTAGATATCAAGACTCTTGTAAGCAAACAGACTAAGTTGTTGCAGCTCGAAATTACCAAAGAGTTGGAGCTTTTTGATGACGAGGGGTTTGTGCTGACTGGCATAGCGAAAGGTAGCCAGCCGCATGAAACGGCAGTACCAGGTATTTTTGCCGCTGGTGATGTGCGTTCGGGGATGCTGCGCCAGGTTGTAACTGCTGCTGGCGATGGAGCTGCTGCTGCCACAGAGATTAATCATTTTTTACAAAAATCCCTAAATTAGGGCTTTAGATGTTGCAAAATACTCAGTAAAACATAACCGACATTGACAAATTATATAATCTGTGCTACAATGGTAGCAGGGACTAGGTTTATGGCAGTCCGTATACATTAATATATATTGAGAATTACTGTAACTAGAATATATCAAAAACAGCAAGGGAGGGTTGCTTATGTTTACACACTTTAATTTTTGGTATGTTATCGCTCCACTCGGAGCGATTGTAACCGCTTTGGTTGGTTACAATCGCAGTCATCGTTATGGCAAACACTATGTGCGTTTAGAGCGGCATAACGTTTGGTTGAACAAAACTTTGGCTGTATTCTTTGCTATTCTGGTCTGCGTATTGATTTTTATTGAGTCGCATCTCGGAATGGTGGAGCTTTTTATGGTTAGAGCATCCGATGATTTATCATTTTTCTTTGGTACTGTAGCCGTAGTTTGCGCTCCGATTACGGTTTCGACACTTTATGGTGTAGGGCTGTTCTACTTAGCGCGCCGCTGCGCACGTATTGGTGCCAAAAAGGTATATCGTTGCCCTATCCATAGGCGGTTAACCGTTAACGGACGGGAGAGGCTCATTATCAAGGCTTCAGATTTAGCAAAGATACTAATTGAGGCACTTGTGGATGACCCCAAACGGCGGCGCTTATTGAAGACTGAAATCGATAGGCAGAGCAAATTAGTGTCATTCGCACAGCATAATACCAAAGCTGAAGAAACTCCAGCCACAAAATTAGTAGAGTTTCCAGCACACTCGGCTTCATCAGGCAAGCTGGTGGAATTTGAGTTTTGTGATGCTAGTGGCGTGTGGCACAAAATTACAGCACCAGCTAACTGTGCGGCCACCTTGCAGGCAAGTATCATTTCCTACAAACGTGCATTAAACAATGCTTGGAAAGTGGTGCAACTTTCTGCTAGTGAGGCTCAAGTCATACCTGGTTTACCGGAGTACGAGCATACTAGTTTGGCCGCCCAAAAACCTACTGCTATGGAGCAATTGCGGGCAGCATTAGAAGGTCTGAGCCCTGAGGATAGACAACTGGTGGAAGAGGCGGTCACTATGCGACCGGGGTTATTCGAAAAAGTGGATACAGATGATGCGCATTTGCGTATTCAGTTAGTTGGCGAAGGCGAGCAGCGCCATGTACGCATAGGTGGTATCAGTTACAGTAGTTCGTAAAAAGAGTCCTGCCATGGTAACGTGGCGGGATTTTTTATGGATGTAACGCCCAACCTATTATGTTACAATAAAACCATGCAGGAGAGCTTTTATTTCTACGACCTAGAAACCTCGGGTCTAAATCCGCGGATGGATCGTATTATGCAATTTGCTGGACAGCGTACGGATGCGGAGTTTAATCCGATTGGTGAACCAGCAAATATTTTAGTAGAACTTTCTGATGACACTTTACCTAGCCCTGGAGCCATCATGGTGACAGGGATTACGCCTCAATCTACAAAACAAGATGGTTTGACTGAACGCGAATTTTGTCAGTTTTTTATCCATGAAGTAGCTACACCTGGCACTACTATTCTTGGCTATAATTCTGTACGTTTTGATGACGAATTTATCCGCGCAACTTTGTGGCGGAATTTTTATGATGCTTATGAATGGCAGTGGAAAGATAGGCGTAGCCGTTGGGATATGCTAGATGTGGTACGACTCACTCGAGCGCTTCGCCCTGAAGGAATTGAGTGGCCCTTGACTCCAGATGGCAAAGCCACTAACCGCTTAGAGTTGCTGACTAAGTTAAATGGAATTTCGCATGAGCACGCGCATGATGCCTTGGCAGATGTGGTGGCATTGATTGAGGTGACTAAACTCGTCAAACAAAAACAGCCTCAGCTTTTTAATTATATCTATAATTTGCGTAACAAGTGTGCCGTACAGCGCTTAGTGAATTTGCAAAATCCGCAGCCATTCATATACGCTTCAGGACGCTACCCCTCTCAGTTTGATAAAACTACCGTGGCTTTTCCGTTTGCTAGCGCCAAAAATGACAATGTTCTAGTGTTTGATTTGCGTTATAATCTAGAAGAGATATTGCAAGCGGAGCAGGATGGCACTTATATTGAAAAATATGGCAATCATTGGCAGAAAGCTAACCCCAAAAAGGCCAAAATTGATTTTTGCCCAATTGTCAAAACTTTGCAATATAATCATTGCCCGGCAGTTGCGCCTATTGGTGTACTGGAAAAAGATGATGGCTGGAATAAGATCAAGCTCGCTAAAGAACAGATTGATGAAAATCTACAATGCTTGCAGAAACACCCAGAATTTACGGAACGCGTACAAAAAATCATTGATAGTCGCCCCGAGTTTCCGCCCGCAGTAGACCCAGAATCGGCGCTTTATGATGGGTTTATTGATGATTGCGATCGTAAGCTTTGCGAGGTGGTGCGTAATAATGGCGCTGAGGATTTAGCGGATTTTCAGCCACCGTTCAGTGATGAACGTTTGCCGGATTTATTATTGCACTATAAAGCGAAGAATTTCCCTGAATGTCTAGCGGCAAACGAAGTGGAACAATGGGAAAAATATCGCATTGCGCGCCTTAGTCGTCAAGCGCCTAAGTTTATGGCTGAGCTTACCAATATCCAAAAAGATCTTGCCGCTGACAGACCCTGGGCGGGCAAAACAGTAGAGGATTGCGCCTATCTAGTAGAAGAACTGATGCTGTGGTATGAAAGTCTGCAACCAGGTGACTATTGATAAAACCTATATTTTGCTATATAATATACAGTCAATGAATGATAACTATATCAAAGTCCGCGGTGCGCGGCAACACAATCTGAAAGATCTGGATGTTGATATTCCGCGTGACAAACTAGTAGTGATTACTGGCTTATCTGGTAGTGGTAAGTCTAGTTTGGCTTTTGACACGATTTATGCTGAAGGGCAGCGTCGCTATGTAGAGAGCCTCTCTAGTTATGCTCGGATGTTCCTTGGAGTGATGGATAAACCAGACGTAGATAGTATTACTGGGCTTTCCCCAGCGATTTCAATCGACCAGAAGTCAACTAGTCGTAACCCACGTTCTACCGTAGCTACAGTTACTGAAGTTTACGACTATCTGCGTCTTTTGTTTGCTCGTGTGGGCGTTCCGCATTGTCCAATTTGTCACCGTGAGGTTTCGCGTCGCAGCGTGGAGGATATCATAAATGAAGTAATGAAACTCCCTCTAGGCAGTAAATTGATGCTACTAGCACCAATTGTGAGTCAGAAAAAGGGTAGTTTTCAACATGTTTCTGAACAATATCAAGCTAAGGGCTTCTCGCGGGTGCGTATTGACGGAATTGTTTATGCTTTAGACGAATTTCCAGAACTAAATAAAAACGACCGTCATGATATTGAGATCGTGGTAGATCGTTTCATCCTTTCGCCAGATTTGCTCAGTCGTATTTCCAGTTCAATTGAACAAGCTTTGGAATTGGGCCAGGGAATCATTAAATTGCTCAAAATCAATGATAATTCTACTACCGTTGAGGGTAAAAAAATCAGCGAAGACGACACGGAAGTACTCACTTATTCTCAACGCTATGCCTGTGAACTTCATCCTGACGAATTAATCCCTGAACTGGAGCCTCGCCTTTTCTCCTTCAACGCTCCTCAAGGCGCTTGCCCTACTTGTACTGGTCTAGGTACACGTATGGAAATCGACCCTAGTTTGGTACTTAATCCCAATCTCACCATTGCTGAGGGCGGCATTCGCCCCTTCAACCGCATTAATCAAGAATCTTGGTGGCTCAAGCGCCTCTCGGCTGTAGGTGAAAAGCATGGCTTCTCTGTTCATGTGCCAATCCATGATTTGTCCGCAGACGCCATTCAAAAGATTCTTTATGGTACTGGTGATGAGAAATATAAAGTTGCTGTAGGTGGTCACGGCAAATGGGGCGACGGTGCCACTTACCAATCTACTTACGAAGGCGTAATCCCCACCCTGGAACGGCGCCATCGCGAATCTGAGTCGGACTTTGTTAAGAAGGATATTGAACGGTTTATGCGGGTGCATGAATGTCAGACTTGCCACGGCGCTCGTCTTAAGCCTGCTGTGCTGGCTGTGACCGTCCATGGCTTAAGTATTGTAGACATGTGCAATTTAGATGTAGATGCTACCCTTGAAGTCCTAAATGGCGATCTAGAATTCTCTGAAAGCGAAGCGATGATTGCTGGACCAATTCTCAAGGAAATTCGCGAACGGGTTCAGTTTATGCAAGATGTGGGCTTGGGTTATCTAGAGCTTGGTCGGGCTGCGAATACTCTCTCTGGTGGTGAGGCTCAGCGTATTCGTCTGGCTACACAAATTGGCTCTGGTCTCCAAGGTGTGCTTTATGTGCTAGATGAGCCTAGCATTGGCTTACACCAGCGTGACAATGATAAATTAATCGCTACGCTTAAACATTTGCGCGATCTTAAAAACACCGTCCTAGTGGTTGAGCACGATGAAGACACTATGCGTGAGTCAGATTATATCATTGATATTGGTCCTGGTGCAGGTAAAAACGGTGGTCGTCTAATAGCGGCTGGCACTCCAGATGAGGTTGCGGCAAACGACGACTCTATTACCGGCAAATATCTTTCTGGCAAACTGACCATTCCAGTCCCCAAGAAACGGCGCACGCCTAAAAAAGATCAAGAATTAGTGGTTGTGGGTGCTCGTGAGAATAATCTTAAAAATATCGATGTGCATTTTCCGTTAGGCGTGATGACGGTGGTTTCGGGTGTATCTGGTAGTGGTAAATCTACTCTTGTGAATGACATCCTTGCTAATGAATTGTTGGCACGCTTACACCGTGCGCAAACTGTACCAGGAGCACACGATAAAATTGAAGGGATCAAATATCTAGATAAGGCTATCGTGATTGACCAATCTCCAATTGGTCGTACGCCACGGTCTAATGCTGCTACCTACACTGGTGTCTTTAATCAAATTCGTGAGCTTTATGCCAAACAGCCTGAAGCGGAATTACGCGGCTACAAAGCTGGGCGATTTAGTTTTAATGTAAAAGGTGGTAGGTGTGAAACTTGCCAGGGTGATGGTGTAAATAAAATTGAGATGCATTTCTTGCCAGATGTTTACGTCACCTGCCCAACTTGCCATGGTAAACGTTATAATCGTGAGGCTCTGGAAGTTAAATATAAAGGTAAAGATATTGCCGAAGTTCTAGATATGACTATTGATGAAGCCGTAGAGTTTTTTGCTAATATCCCCGCTATTGCACCAAAACTCAAAACTATTCAGGAAGTAGGCTTAGGCTATATCAAATTAGGTCAGCCTGCAACAACATTTTCTGGTGGTGAAGCACAGCGCATTAAACTCGCTACGGAACTTTCACGTCGCAGTACCGGCAAAACTCTCTATATCCTCGACGAGCCTACTACCGGCCTGCATACAGATGACGTTCGTCGCTTGCTCGAGATTCTCGGACGGTTAGTAGATGGTGGTAACTCGATGATTATCATCGAACACAATCTGCACGTAATCAAATGTGCCGACTGGATTATTGATATGGGGCCCGAAGGTGGTCTACATGGTGGGGAAGTGATGGCCGAAGGCGCACCAGAACAACTAGCCAAACGCTCCGATACTCCGACAGGGAAATACCTCAAAGAGACTCTGGGACTATAACTAAACCTATACCACTAGTACAGGTTTGAGAAATCTCTACCTCTGTTAGTCTTCAGCAAAACCTATACCACTGGTATAGGTTCAGGCTTTTGGAACTTGCTCCCAGAGTTCAATTTTGCGTTCTATAACATCAATGTTTTCTTGTAAATCTTTGATTTGCTCCCACTGCTGACGTCGGCGAGTTTCCAAGATAGCCTTACACTCGGCAATTTTTCCGGATTGTTCCAGACAGGCATATTGTTTGAGCTCACGGATTGTCATACCACTCCGATTTAAGAAATATAGTGTCCGCACTAACTCTAGCTGCTCTGGATTCAATATGCGATAATGGTTGCGCTGGCGTTTGACACCAGTGACTGCGCCATGATTGATGAGTTTACGTACGAAGGGTTTTGGTGCTCCTAATATGTTGCAAACCTCTCCAATCGTATAATTTTCTTTATCCATAATCATATTATAACAGAAAATTCCCCCACTCCTGCGAGAGAATGGGGGAATCTAGCAAAAGCTTAATTATTGAACTGTAGCAGTAAATACTACGGTACCTTTGTAAATACCTTCCCTCTGACCAGTAGAAGCCGTAGCACCAAAGTGAACAAAAGTATCTTCGCTGTGGGTAGCAGAAGGAACATTGCTGTTAGCTTTGAGTTCAGCAGGAGTTGAACCCTTACCAGGAACTGCAGCCCAACCAATCAAATCTGTAGTGGCGTCTGTCAGCGATCTGCCAACAGCGTATCCCCAAGCGGAGGTGCCTTGTTGAGGCACGCCAGCCGGCAATTCAATGCCGTTCTCGTTCATTAGGGCGTTATTAGTGCTTTCAGTTGTCATTGTCAAGCTATAGGCTACATCACTTTGCACGCCAGCGTTAGTCTTGACAGTCACTTTTAGACCTTTACTTACGATGTCACCGTTGAGCTTGATTTGACCGAGATCAACCAAGTTCTTGGCGGCACCTGCGTCAGTTGCGCCGTTATCGACTTCAATCGAAATAGCACCACTAACCCCAACTTGAACGTCGGCGCTCGTGCTCTGGCTGTATGGTTCATCCGCCGCATACGAGCTAAGTGGCAATGCAGCTACGCCAAGACCAGCTACGACGCCAAGGACGGCGATAGCTTTTGACATTTTAGACATAGTTTTCTCC
>OOIH01000660.1_pt1 | contig 34043 bp, 37 predicted proteins | sample 1691801 | NCBI WGS metagenome assembly OOIH01 (sample SAMEA1061690, study PRJEB22710) | metagenome
CAAATACCTTGACTACTATAACTATCAACGTGTACACTTAGGAATAAGATATAGAACTCCTGCAGAAATGTTGCAAAGGTAGTGAAGGGTGTATGTAGTGATTATGGATAATTTTAGCGATTTCGTAGATTGGCGGTAAAACTGTGGAGAGGTGTTCGATTTTGGACGCAAAACGGAGGGGACGAGATAGTAAAAAACGCGCTAGTTTTATAGCCTTAGCATCTACCTTGCCATGAGAATCTGGACGTAGGGCATTTTCTACCGTATCCCAATTATAGAAAAGTTCGGGGCTGAGTTCAGTTCCACTAGTGTCGCGCAAAAAATTGATTTCTTCTCCGTTAGACCGAGCGAGATTAAGCGCAAACCAAGTAAAAACCAATTCATTAGAATAGCCGTCGTTTAAGGCTTCAAGCGATTGCTGTAGAATTGTGAAGTGTTCTGGACTGGGGACTTGCTCGGAAGCACGGTCAAGACGTTTTAATAGTGTGCCGGCGAGTTCTAGTTTGGAAACATCGGCAAGCAGATTACTATAAAAACTCAGCATTTTGGCACTGGTGAGGGTACCTAAAGTGGAACGACCTTGATGAATCACAACATCAGCCACTGAAAAAAGCTCGATCCCACCCGCAAGGCGAGATTTGGATTTACGCACGCCGCGCGCCAAAACTGCAACCTTACCCTCGGGCGTAATAAGATTTAAGATGCGATCGGATTCGCCGTAATTAGTACGGCGTAAAACGATGGCGCGCGTACGAATGTCACTTGGCATCTGAGGCTTGATTACTGTCGGCAAGTTTTTGTTTAAAATCGTCGAGACTAACAACTGGATTTTCTGGAATAACAACAGGTGGAACGCTTTCGGGAATAATTGGTTCAGCAATAGCGTCCGGGATATTGGCTAGAGTATCAACGCTTGTGGTATTCTTGGTAGTAGTATCATTTTGCAGGGCGGATTTAATGGCGGCATAGATATCTTCAGGGGTCATCTTGGCTTTGTCGAGCGTCTGCACTACACCGTAATGCGATAAATCACGCTTGGATAAATCCAAAGAGGAAATTAAAATTACTGGGATTTTTGCCGTATCGGGATAAGAAATCATTTCGTTGAGGAAAGCAAAGCCGTTTGGACCAGTGAGCATGATGTCCAATAAAATTACGTCTGGTAGGCGTTCATTTACTGCCTCCATGGCGCTAACGCCATCATTAAAGACGGCAATGTCGTTTGAACCCTCCGCAATACCAGCGATGGCCGCAGCAATACAATCAGCCATAATTGGTTCATCTTCGATAATATAAATTAAACTCATTTTCCTCCTTAAAACGGCAGTGCCGCCTGTTTAGAAATTGGTAAATCAATGTAAAAACTGGTACCATCGCGATGACGAATTGCGCCTAATTTAGCATGCATGTGCTGGGCGAATTGTGAGGCGATATAGAGACCAAGCCCAGAACTGCCTGGACGCATCGTAATGCTAGTGGGTTTAAGTAGGACACCAGATTGAAGGTCGTGCCAGATTTTGACAGGCAGCGCTGGGCCATAATCACGTACACTGACACGAATGCGCCCGCGATTATCGGAAACAGAAAGCTGACTAGAACTTTGACAATCGGAGTAGCGTACGGCATTGACACAAAAATTGTAAATAATACTATATAGTAATTCACGATTAGCGGCTGCGAGGCGAGATTTGTTGGAATAAACAGTCGTGAGGTTCCGATGTTCAAACTGGAAAAGTGGCGAAATTTCACGCATGACCGCTTCACAAATACCGCGGACACTGACTGGCTCGGTGGTAAATAGGCCATCCTCAAGGCGAGCAATTTTGGACAAATCTTCAACTTGACGCAGAGCACGCTCGGAGACTTCCACTAGTTGAGACTCTAAACGTTGCTTGGCAGAATCACTACTCGCAACCCCCAAAGCTAACGTAAGCTGGCGAATTAAACAAAGTGGCGCTTTGAGCTCGTGCGCCGCCACCAAAATACCACTTACCTCCATGGACATGAGTCCATTGTAGCATTTTATTCGACAAAAGTCACGGTATCAAGCAAGCGATAATATTCGTCCGAGAAAATCGCAGCATCAGTTTGAATCATAACGGTCTTATCGCGCAACTTAAATATAGCAACCGTACCATGGATATTGCTTGGCAAGTCACCAGTATAGACATTAGCAATCGTGCTGCCCACATTGCGTGTGACTACAGAGACACGACCATTACGCACGAGGTTATCATAAGTGCGAATAACATTATCAAAGGCTTGATCGCGGATAATCACTCTAAGAGCGTTGATTGACGCGTTGCTGACTGGCTGAACTTCACCAGGGTTAAGATAGGCTTCAAAATCACCACCGCTAGAAGCATCTTTGGCAACATAGAGATTCCAAGTTTTGGGATATTCAAAGCTTAGACTACCGTAATCGGCAGGACCCATAAAGTTTTTGTAAGGATATTTTTCGCGCTCAGCAAACTCGTTCTCGAGTTTGGTCGTGTTTTCGGAAACTGCCATTTGAACTGCGGCATCAATTTGGGCATCAACATCAGTTTTGACCGAATCCCACTCGAGATATTTCCAGACAAAAAGACCGATAAAGACTATGGCGATAATACTAACGACCACCAAGATAATCGTCTCAATGAGATTGCGGTTTACCTGACGTTTGGCTGGAGCGGTAGGAACTGGGTCCGGCTTGGAGGTTAACGCTGCAGAGCCGAAATTTGGAGTAGTACCAGGAGCACTAGGACCAAAGGGTTGCGCAGCGACTGGAGCCACCACGCTGCCTGTTGGTATATCTAGAGGGTCGGGCATAATTCCTTGATTAGTGGCAAGCGGATTAGTTGCAAAATTAGGCGTAGGTTGCGTATCGACTGCAGGAGCTGACGTAGTTTGAGTAGCGCCAGGATTGACAGATACAGCCTGAGGGGTCACAGGAGTAGGACCACCAGAAACAGTTGGTGTCCCGGGATTGTTGTTTCCAGAAATAGGCGGTTGATTCTGCATATGTTTATTATAGCCTATTTTGTAAAGTCCGCCAAGACTTCAACTTGGTTTTTAAGCACTGAAAGATCCTGTTCAATTTCCTTTGCAAGATTGGTAGCAGATTGGTATTTTTCCAGTGCTTGGTCGAGTGTAAAATCTTCACCATAAAACCATTCTACGGTCTGGTCGAGCTTAGAAATTTTACTAGAAATTGATTGTTTAGCGATTTGTGACATTCTTTACCTCAGTAGTTATGATTTTGTCAGATGTTGTAATTTTTACAACATTTCCTGGTGAAAGTTTGCCAGTGATGATGGCATAGCCTCGCTTTAAAGTGTTTTCTGGACTGAGTGAAGCGAGAACCTTGGTAGTTTCCCGAATGTGTTGCAACTGAAGGTCAATACAGTGAGTAATTTGCTGCGCGATTTGTTGTACTCGGTGACGATTGTTTACTATCTCTCCATCAATTGCATCGAGAATTCGTTGGTGAACACGCAGAACTGATAGTTTTGACTGGCGCTGTACAATTTGACGGTCTGGAACTAGCCTCTCAGCAGCGTTGGACGGAGTAGAAGCACGGACATCAGCAGCTAAGTCCGCCAAACTCTCATCGACCTCGTGCCCAATACCAGTAATTACTGGTATACGACTGGCAGCAATTGCGCGAACTAATAGTTCGTCATTGAAAGCCGACAAATCATCTGCGCTGCCGCCACCTCGAATGATGGCAATAACATCAACTTGCCCTTGCTGATTAAAATAATCTAGCGCACGAATGATTTGAGCAGGAGCGTCTAAGCCCTGGACTTGGGTGTTGATAGTATAAATCTGTAAACCACCCCAGCGGTTATCAAGGATTTTTAGAAAATCTAGGTATCCGGCGGCATTAGTTGAAGAAATTACACCAATTTTACCCAAATCAGAAGGTAAGGGGCGCTTTTTAGCAGAATCGAAAACCCCTTCGGCGGCAAGACGGCGCTTGAGCGCCTCAAAACTTTTTTTGATGTTTCCCTCACCAAGCGGGAGAATAGTGCGAATAGTCAGTGAAAATCTCCCCCACCGTGTAAGTTTAGGTGTGGCGCAGACACGAATCCGCATGCCATCACTGAGCGCAACACCCAGCTGCTCTAAAGCCATAAAGCAATTAACACTAGTATCCCCTTCTTTGAGGTCAAAAAAGACCCATTTGCCTTGGTTAATCTTGAAACTTGCTACTTCCCCCTCTACGATTACTCCCGTAAAAGCATATTCCAAGGATTGATTACAAACTTCAACGAATTCGGAAACTGTGAAGGTGGGGCTAAGACTCATGCTCGATTTCGGCCTTTTCTTTGCGACCAATCTTGGAAATCGAGTGTTGATAAAAACCATAACCACTAATAATCGTGCTAGCCAGGACAATAACGCGAGTCATCAAAACCACCAGTGCCGCTAAACCAGCATCCACACCAAGGCTAGCCATGATACCCACCATGCCCAGCTCGTATAGACCATATGGCACAATAGCACCCATTACTGAGCCAATAGCTTCGCCAATCATAATTTGTGGCAAAATTTCCGGATGACCGAGACTGGCAGCTACAATCCAATAGGTGGCGATTTCGAGAAAACTATAGACAATACCCCACAAAATTGGACGAATTAGCATCTCTTTGTGGCTACGAGCAGTCATTAGATCGCCATGAGCATCGCCAAGATATTTGTCAACTGTTTCGCGCTTAAGAACATCCTTCTTACGACCAAAGGTAACTTTGGCGACCAGCCAATTAATAAGATTAGTACCAGTTTTGGCAAACCAATCAATACGTTTTTTGCTACTAGCAATTGCTACAATAATTACAATTACAGCAATAATTCCAATGCTTAATAACGCCGTAAAACCAATCACCCAAGCCCCGGCCGTAGGCACAGTGCCAAAAAGTAGCAGGGCAACAATCGCAACGATAGTTTGTAGCTGGTTGGCGCAAATTGTAATTATATAGCGCAAAACATACATAAAACTTGACTGACCTGCAGTAGCGCCAAATGGCTTGAGCCGCCAGGTGATGTAGCCAAGACCGCCCAAACCACCAGCTGGCACAGCGTGATTAACAAAGTTGAGCTCCAAGGACACGCGCATCAGAGTCCAGGGTGAAATCCTTTGGGCGTCTTTCTTGGCGCGCATGTACGAAAAGAACATCTGCCCGCAGCAAAAATACATAAACAATTGCTCTGGAATTAGTAAAAGCAGAACGAGAATATTAGTCTCACCAATATGCGAAATTGCTTCTTTAATATCACCGAAGTTAGTATAAACCACATAAACTAAGAGAATGAAGGTCAGAATACTTAAAATCGTGCGAAAAGAAATTTTGAATTTAGGTTTGTCTTTACTCATAGTGGCATTATATCATAAATTTTATGCTATAATAATGACAATATGAAATATCTTGCTGTACTAGGTCGCCAGCCATTAATTTCTCTGGCAGAGTTAGAAAGTTTGTATCAAAATGTACAACCTTTAGGTGCGGAACTGGCTGAATTTGAGACTGAAAATGTGCCAGATATTTGCCGTCTGGGTGGTTCGCAAAAGGTTGCTAAGGAAATTCCTGGTACTGTGTTGGAGTTTTTGAAAACTTTGCCACAAGATAAAAAAATCACTTTGGGTGTGTCGGATTTTTCGCACGGAGCTAGTGCTTATGTGGCGCAAAAAGAGGCTTTGAAACTGAAACGGATAATGGTTAAGCTTGGATACAGTGTCAGGGTAGTACCGAATAAGTCCGCCGCACTTTCTAGTGCCACTAGTTTCCATAATCATTTGTTTGCGGAAAATAAAATTGAATTGATTAAGTTTGGCAAAAAATTTTATCGTGTAATTGGCGTGCAAAATATTGATGCTTATGTTGGCCGCGACCAAGCGCGACCGGCACGTGATGCTAAGGTGGGCATGCTACCGCCCAAGTTAGCGCAGATTTTGATTAACCTTTGTGGGGATTTACCTGCCGAAAGCCGCTTGCTTGATCCGTTTTGCGGTACAGGAGTGGTTCTGCAAGAGGCAGCGTTGATAGGCTATAAACCTTACGGAACAGATGTGAGCGAGCGTATGGTGGAATATAGCCGTAAAAATCTGGAGTGGCTATATGCGGGAGGTAGACATAAGTCTTCTCAAGAGCCTAGTCGCGACCAACGGGGAGCGCTTTTGGAGTGCAGCCTCGCCCGTAACGACGGGCCGAGGCAAACGTGCTCGGAGAAGAGTTATGACTGGTCTCCCGCGCAAAACTGCTTCCAGGGTGATGCAACAAATTTCCAGTGGGAACCGCCAATTGATGCAGTAGCTTGCGAAACCTACCTGGGTAGACCAATGTCTTTGCCGCCAGCGGAAATCAAACTCAAACAAGAAAAGCAGGAATGTAGTAGCATTATTCTGGGGTTTTTGAAAAACCTATCTGCCCAGATTAAATCAGGCACGCCAGTAGTAATAGCAGTGCCAGCTTGGCTCAGATCAAATGGTGATTATGAACGCTTAAATTTGCTTGACGAAATTAAAAATCTGGGCTATAATGTAAAGAGTTTTAGAAATCTGGGACAAAAAGATTTGTTGTATCATCGTGATCAGCAAGTTGTAGCCAGAGAAATAATAGTTTTAAGGAAGAAATAGCATGTCGCATGTCAAAGCTGGCGGTACCGCCAAAAATATCCACAACAATGCTGGTCAACGCTTGGGCGTTAAGCGTTTTGGCGGACAACAAGTCCGTAATGGCGAAGTTTTGGTTCGCCAAACTGGCGCCACTAAAATTGCTGGTCCAGGCACTTATATGAGCCGCAATTTCACTATTCACGCTGCTAAAGATGGCGTGGTGACTTTTGTCAAAACTAAAAAATGTCACTTTTCTGGCAAGAGCGTGCCTCGTGTACGCGTAGAAGTGCGTTAAGATACTTCATAGACGTTTTTAGGGCTAGTGAAAACTAGCCCTATTCTTGTCCTGAGGACAAGCCTGTTTCAGAACTTACCGTTGGTTTTGAATTCAAACTCCATGTCAGGGATGCTCATTGTAGCTTCGCAAAGCTCAATTTGGCTCCGATATTTTTGACGCATGTTGGCTACCAACGACCAATCAGAAGTCAAATATCTGGGGCAATATTGATAAATCACTGGTGCTATAGTAAGAGCATCGCGCAAAATTGAGGTTTTGCTAGGTAAATGCTCTACTCTGAATTTTTCTGACTGCACCTTGGTGAGATTGCCGTCAAATGCCACGCTGAGAAAATGCTTTTTGAGCTTGGAAAACCTCAGCTGCGCGCGATGCAACCGCCTTGTGTCTTTATGGCTATCCTTGGCAATCCGATACTGTTTATAGAGAATATTTTCGTGATACATACTAGCCAAAATATTATCGGCGGCGCAAAATATTGCGACAATTTCCCGGCTCAGTATCTCGTCGAGATCAGCATTAGACGCGCAAGTTAAAGCTTTTAGTAGTCTGAGCTCCGACTCATCTTTGGAGGCATAATGCCCGCTTGATAAAAGACGGTTGGCTGGTCTCATGGTAATAAAAAGATTTTTAGCCCAGTTAGAATCACGGTATCCCGGCCTCGCCAAAATTTTTTCGCTTGTGGAAGTGAAGTTTGTACTAATGTCAAACAATGCAACGAAATAATCAATGGCGTAGATTGCGATAAGTTCCTCATTTTTAATGTTACTTGTATCCATAATCCACCTCCGTTAATCTAGAATACAGGTTCTCTTTTTATTGTATCACACATTTAGCAAAAAGTCAATACGTTAATGCTAAAAGAACTATGCTATAATGTTAGCATGAGCAAGATTTTGATTATTGGGAACGTGCTAAAGGACGTTTATCTAAAGCTGGATGAGCGGCAGAATGATTTCGAGACGGACGACCGTGGTATTAGCTGGTTGGAGCTGGCTTTTAATGGTGAGACGCATAGCTTTTTTAAGCGGACGAGTGTATTTGGCGGTGCGGCAGTTTCCCTGTCAGTCTTGAATAAACTCGGGGTGGACGCGGCAATTTTGAACTCTAAGAGCGAAACGAAAGCTGGAGAAATTTCTTGGTCGAACGATCCAGCAGATTACCGTTATATTTTTTCACACAAAGGCGGAATTACTTATTTTGTACCTAGTGAGCGGAAAACGACAGATTGGACAATGCCCAAGGGTACGCCAGAGTGGATTTTGATTGACCGCTCGACTAATGTTTCCGATCGATTAGTGGATGAGCTAAAGAATTTCTTGAAGTTTTCTGGTGGTACTAAGTTGGCGGTACATATAGCCAAACAGCACACGCCAGTTGACCAGAAGTTGGCGCAGTTGGCAGACATTCTGTTCGTGGAAGATGAGCCACCAGTGCATGTGGAAGAAAAGATCGTGGACAAAGTTGAACTAGATAAACCAAATACGCAGCTAGTGTGTCATATTAGTCCGCGCAAAATCGCTCTGGGTGAGGCTGAGGAGAGCTGGAGCCTGGATCGTGCTGATATGATGACACATTTAACAGTGTATTCTACGATCGTAGCGACTGTGCTTGGTGTAGTGACAGCGGGCGGAAGTCCAGCTGATGCAGTACTCTGGGCGAAGATCAACGCCGAGCAAGCTAGCCTAGATGGTACACTTTCGGCGGAGAAGTTACAGGAACTGGCTAAAAAAGAACTGGAGAAACGGGCAAACCTGAAGTTGATTACTCGTTCCCTGATGACTTCTAGCAAAGGGCTACTAGCGGTAGATGAGTCGAGTAAGAGTTTGGCGAAGCGTTTGGAAAAGTTCCAGATTAAGAATAATATCCAGAACCGGCGTGAAGTTTACCGTATGATGATAACTGCACCTGGGATACGCGATGCTATTAGTGGGGTGATTTTGTCGGATGAGAATCGGGAGCAGAAGTTGCCGAATGGTCGCTCGTTGTTAGAATATGTGACAGATTTAGGGATTATACCTGGGATTAAGGCGGATTTTGGTCTAGCTGCGCTCAAAAATAGTGACGAGACTCATACTTTAGGACAAGATGGACTAGCGGAGCGGCTGAGAGATTACTATAATATGGGATTTCGGTTTGCGAAGTGGCGAGCAGCGTTTCGCATTGCCAAAGATGAGCCGGGCTTTGTGGCAGTGCAGACTAATGCAGACGAGTTGGCTGGATTTGCAAAGGAATGCCAATTGGCAGGCTTGGTGCCAGTAGTAGAGACTGATATTTTACCAGGTGGAGATTTTGCGCTAGAAAAAGCGGCCGAAGTGACAGCACGCGTGCTGGATACGGTATTTGAGAAGTTAGCACAACGTCGAGTGGATTTGGCAGGCTGTTTGCTAAAATGCAACATGATTAGTAATGGACGCGGAGCAGAAACACAGGCAGTACCAAATGAAATTGGCATGGCTACGGCAGCGATCTTGCGACATGCAGTGCCGAAGTTTCTGGCTGGAGTGTTGTTGCTGAGTGGCGGTATGGATCCAAAGTCTGCCACCCGAAATTTGACTGCAGTGATGCAAAATTCACCGTTCCCTTGGCCAGTGACGTTTGCGTTTTCGCGAGCCTTGGAAGAGCCGGTGTTAGCAACCTGGAAGGGCGATCCAGAGAATGTAAAAGCTGCCCAGGCAGCCCTAGGTCGGCATTTAGCTGCAAATGTGGATGCTTTACATTATCTTAAACTAGAAGCACGTAATACAGGCGGGTTGCAAAATATTGATGTATTGGATCTATCGTAAGAATTGACGAGCGGCTTAAAGAGCAGCTCCGGGCTGGTGCTGCTCTTTGTGTATAAAATTTACTGGTTAGTGCTGACGAAAATCAATGACTTTTATCTTAGTTGAGCCTGACCCGTCTGTCCTATCATCTTCCATCTTATGGTCGTGGTGTGTGAGCCACAGACGGATATTATAGGCGACGATAATGGCAAGCATTGTGGCGAGAATAAAGAGTGCTATCCCCATATTAGTAACCCGCTCCTGCATAGCAAGTACTTGGGCTTTTTCTACCTGCACCAATACCTCCATGTCAACAATTTCTTGCCTTTGAATGAGAATCTCTTCTGCCATTTCTGCGATCAGCTCATTGCTATCTTCGCTGTTGGGATTGTAGTAATAGATTTCGTTTGAGTTGAAATAATCTATTACTTCTTGGCTGATGGCCGATTCTTCTGAATCCGCGTTGTCAGTTTGTTGCTCGGCGGCACAAACTGACATTCCCGGGAATGTCAGAGCTAAAAATATGAACAGCGACAAAAATCTTCCTTTTTTCTTCATTTTACATCCCTCCATATGAATTCATGCACTCTAAACCAGCAAATTTTTTATGTACTAATAGTCAAAACCTAATTCTTAATTTAAGCTTATAACAGATTTTGTATTTTGTCAATAGAACGATTGTTTTTACTATGATACCACAAAATTCGATAATTCTCTATTGACATTATTAAGTATGTGTGCTATAATTAGATATGAGGGTTCATTTTTGGCACCTCGCCAAGCATCTTGAGAGAATAGTTTTTTAGGAGGGAAAACAATGGAAATTGGTTTTAGAAACGGAGACAAGCAATTGAAAAAGTTGTTTGACGAGTTAAACAGGCTAGCGCAGTTTGTAAACGGATCAGTCTACGTGAACGATAATTCAGTTACGCTGAGATACGTATCGGATACCGGAGATATTACTTCCAATGCGTTTACTTTTAGTATTGAGGGCTATCATGCAGTAGAGGCAGACTTAAAAGTTACTGCTTTTAACTGGAAAACCCGGTGGTGTGACTGCTTTGATGAGTGGATGGATTTTGCTAAAGCGCAGGACTATTTAATGGAAATGCGGGAATTCTACATAGTTCTCAAGCGGAACAAAGAAGAACACCTGTACCCTTATTCCCCATCTGGACTGGCTTACCTTTTATCAACTTTGGGGAACTAAGTCCCAAAACCATATCTATTAGAACTTTGGCTAGACAAAGGCACCGTGCGATGCACGGTGCCTTATTTTCTTGTCCGAACCTAAGATTGACTACTCGGCTTTTTCGGCTGGGGCAGTTTCGGCGGCTGGAGCCTCAGCGGAACTCTCAGCAGCCTTTTCATCTTCGGCGTCACGAGCGGCAGCTTCAGCTACTGGGTCGTAAACATTAGCAATTACAGTGGTAACTTCAAGTTCTTTGTCAGCTAATTCAACACCTTGCGGTAAGACTAAATCAGCGATAGTAAGTTTATCATCAGTGCCAGCAAGTTTGGAGCCGTCAACGGTCAATTCTTCGGGTAAGTCAGAAGGCTTAGCTTTGACTTCGATCTCTTCCAAAACTGGCATAATTACATAGTGTAATTTGGCAGCATCTGAAGCGTCAAAATTAACCACACGAATTGGGGTAGTAGCTTCAACGATTTCATCAGCAGAAATTGCTTGAAATTCAACATTCATGATGCGGCGACTAACTGGATCAACTGCAACATTCTTAACAATGGCGAGCTGTGGCTTGCCAGCAATCAAAAGCTCAACTGGTGAGTGATAACCGGCCTCAAGCAGGACTTTCTCTGTAGCATTATAAGCGGAAGCGCCCAAAATTGGCTCATCGCCACCATAGACGACAGATGGAATTTGACCTGCAGCACGCAAAGCTTTGAGCTTTTTACCCTGAGCAGTGCGGCCTTCCAAAGTAAGTTGGTTAGACATATAAATTAGACTCCTTTTTCTATTCTCTGTATTTACTATCTATTATATTACAAATCTTCTAATCCGTCTACCCCTGGTAAGGCTTGCCCGGATAATAATTCAAGTGCAGCACCACCACCAGTAGAAACGAGTGAAAATTTGAGCTCTGGATCGTCTGCGCAAAGATTCTCTACGAATCCAGAGGTATCGCCACCACAAATTACAGAGGTAATATTAGGATTTTCGCCTATAACCTTAGCGACGATAGTGGAGGCAGTGGCATAAGCAGCATCTTCGACTTTGCCTAAGACCCCATTCCAGAGTACTGTTTTGGCATTTTGCAACAATTCAACTAATTTCGTAGTACTGACCGGTCCAATATCAAGTTTGACGCCAGTACTGTCCTCGTCAAAGTCTTCGGCTACGATAATTTTGGGGTTGTTGGATTTATAGCCGTCGGCAGCAATTTTACCACCAACATAAATCGTATCGGCGACTGAAGAAAATTTGTCGATCAGCGGTTGTTTGTCGGCGACTTTGGCACCACCAATCAACACTATAAAAGGGTGCGCAGGATTTTTGGTTATTTCTGTTAGGGTTTTGACCTCTTTCTCTAAGAGCAATCCGGCAACAGATGGCAAAATATGCGTAATAGCCTCAGTAGAAGTATGGGCGCGGTGCACCACTGCAAAGCCATCTTGCACAAACAGCTCAGCATGAGTAGAGTCGACAATCTCGCGAGCAAATTCCTCGGAGTTTGCTTCTTCTTCAGGTGAAAAGCGGAGGTTTTCGAGCAAGAGGATACCGCCATCAGGCAGATCTTCAATCGCCATTTCCACCTCAGGGCCAGAAACGTCATCGACGAAGTTAACTGTGACCCCTGGTAATAATTCGGCGAGTTTTTCGGCTGCGACATATAACGAGAGTGACTTATCACGCTGACCGTTAGGGCGACCGAGGTGCGACATCAGGATAATTTTGGCTGCTTTATGCTCGAGTAGATACTTGATAGTGGGCAAACTGGCATGAATGCGCAGGTCACTGGCGATTTGTTGTTTAGATTCGCTAGTTGGATTGATAATTATGGGTTCATTTTCCAACTCACCCGCTTCAACTGGAACCAGCGGCACATTATAATCTGTGCGCACCAGAACAATTTTGTCCTCGACATCAATGTCGCGAACTGTTTTCTTGGAAAACATTTACCTCCTTAAAAATGCTAGATTTCACGTAATTTGATAGTGTCGGTACCGGCGACATCACGGTCGCCGGAAACTACGACCACGCGTAGATGGTCGTGCCCCGCTGGCATTTGCAAATAACCAGAAGCCTTGAGTTCACGAGCCAGATCAATGCCGCAATTGGTAGAATATGGACGCACAAAAGCGGAGTTAGCATAAGTTAAGGCTAGTTGGTTGGCAACGCGCTGGTCACCAGTGACAGTAATAATTGGCAAATTAGGTCGCTGTGAAGCCATGGCGCGTGCCGTAGCACCAGAGGCAGTCTGACAAATAATGGCATCGGCTTCAAGGCGCTCAGCCAAACTGGCTGCGGCTTCGGAAAGCGCATCATAGTTAGGATTGTCGCCACGTGGATCCTCTGGAATAGGAGCAACATCGGCATGGTTTTGTGTGTAGAGAATAATCTTTTTAAGCTCTTTAACGGTTTCTAGTGGGTATTTGCCGTTGGTAGTCTCGTCGGAAAGCATTACTACATCTGCACCTTGGATAACAGCATTTGCTACATCGCTCACTTCGGCGCGGGTTGGAATAGGGCTATCCACCATTGAACCCATAGTTTGCGTAGCCACAATGCAAATCTTGGCATGTTTGCGACAGAGATTTACTAGTTTGCGTTGTACAATAGGCACGATTTCCGCACCAGCTTCGTAAGCCATATCACCACGAGCTACCATGATGGCGTCGCTGGCTTCAACGATTTTTTCAAGGTGCGAGTCGTCTTCGACAGCCTTTTTGGTCTCGATTTTAGCAATGATTTTGGCGTTAGATCCCTTAGAACGTAACAAAGCACGGAGTTGTTCAATATCTTCAGCGCACTGCACAAATGAAAGCGCTACATAGTCAAAATCGCGGCTAATTCCCCATTCGATATCTGCCAGATCCTTAGGGGTAAGAATATCACCACCGAAATCAGTATCAGGAAGATTGAGACCCTTATTGCTCATAACAAAGCCGTCATTCTCGGCAACCACTTTGATAGCCGTATCGGACATAATCTCTGTAACGTGAGTACGTACTTTACCATCAAAAATATAGATGGGCTCATCTACTTTGACTTTTTCAGCCAAGTTGTATTGGATTGGGAAAGTGAGACTACCGTCATGCTCCTTGACGGCATAATCTAGAATGATTTCATCACCCTCTTTAATGTCGTAGTGGTTGTTTTGAATCTGCCCTAAACGGATTTTTGGTCCTTGCAGGTCTTGCAAAATGGTAATAGCGCGACCTTTCTTCTCGGCAGCTTGACGAATCCAACCGATAAATTCGTCCATTTTTTCGTAAGTACCATGGGAGAAATTGAGACGGCAACCGTTGACTCCGGCCATGATGATTTCTTCAATTTTTTCGGCGCTATCGACGGCTGGGCCAATCGTAGCGAGGATTTTTGTACGTTTAAATAGTTTACTCATATACCTATATTTTACCATAGAAACAGATAACATTCTAGTCGCGGATTTGCCGATCTAAACCCATTTTGTTATGTTTTTTATAATTCTTATGATAAAATTATTCTATGGGCAAGCATGCAAATAAAAATGATAAAAAGTCTAGACCCAAGTATGTTTTGGGCTGGCCAGAGTGGACGTTAATTGGGATTGTAATTTGCTCTAGTTTACTCATAGCGCTGGCGCTTTGTACGGGAATGCGCAAGAGCCCCCAAGAAAAAGCGGAAATCGAACTAGAAAAATTGGCGAATGCCTACTATGTGGAGTATCTATACCCAAGACTCTTGGGTAATCTTGAAAACAATCCTGAGACGATGCTAAAAGTATATTATGAGGTTGGTGTGCCAACAACATATTTACGTCAATTACTGCATTATAATGACGATGAGTATGCTGATTCGGCAAAAGTATTTGACAAATTAGGGTGCAACACTAACGCTACAGGTGTGAAATACTTTCCACAGGAGCCTTATGGACAACGGGATTATACAGTGGAATACATTTGGCAATGCGAAGAAGGTGATTTTCCTAAGCAATAAAGTTGACTAAATCTCTGACTTTTGTTAAAATAGAGTCATGGCCTCTTAGTATAACGGTTAGTACACCGGGTTTTCATCCCGGCAACGCGGGTTCGATTCCCGCAGAGGTCACCATAGCTTCAGAATTGCCACCTTCGGGGGCTTTTTTGTTGGCCATAATAGAGAAGAGAGGGCTTAAATCTTCCGTTCTGCACTTTTTTGTCTTGAGATTGATATGTAGGCCATTCGGGAACATCATCTTTTGAAGTGCTTGCTTAGACTCCAAATTAGCATCTTTCCAAAGCTTCGATGGCTGATTCATAAAATTACAGACATATTCGATCGTGGTCTCATTGAGAGACTGTTGCTTTTCGAGCTCTACCCTTTCCCTACGCAGCTTCAAGCGCTCTTCATCAGTTTTAAGTATTAGACTATCTTTCTCGTCCTTACTAATATCTCCTTTTACGAGGAGCTGTAATATTCGTGTTTTTTGTTCATCTAATTCAGTTTCTGCTCTACGATTTGCTTCAAGCGCTGTATTAGCACTACCAAGCTTCTCGACAGCTGTGCGTTTAAGAATTTCTTTAAAAAGCCGTATCGTGCCTTCTGTAGGGCAAATCTCTTGAAGCAGGTTATCAAAAGCCTCATGTATCTCATCCGCTTTTGCTGACTGGTATCCATGCGTGCCTCCCTTGCCTTTGCGACAATAATATCTGGGCACGTTGCGACCAGAACCATCAGTCGGTGCGTCTCCGTGTATTAGCTTTCCGCATTCACATAAGAGAATGCCATCTAGTGGATACAACTCTTTCTTCTTCGGTTTCAAATCTCTTTTGTTACCATTCAGGATGGCTTGCACTCTATCATAAACTTCTTTGCTAACTAAGCCGTCAAACTTAGCTTTAACTGTTACGCCTTTACCTAATAGAGCTTCAGACTCATTATATCCAGCATATACTGGCGAACGAAGGATGTCGTCAAAACGACCAAATGTAATAGGCTTTCCATTTTTACCCTTTATCCCTATCGATAAAGCCATATCATAGGCTTCGGACTCGCTCATATTGCCTTCTGCGAAGCAACGGAAAATCTTAGCGAGTTTTTCGCTAATACTTAGTGCTTCCCCTGGTCTAATGGTCGTATCTGGCACCAAGATTTTGGGGAACTTAACTCGGTTTTTGCGACCCTCGCTATCAACCAGGCTTCCATCGCTCATAACCACTTTTATCTTAAAACCGATGGGAGGCTGAGTAACCCAATAACCTTGCTTGGCACGCTCCGCCATAGATTCATGAACTTTCTCGCTTTTTAGGTTGTTTTCGAACTCAGCCATACCCACCAAAAGTGTTTCTAGGAATTTGCCAGCAGGTGTTTCGTTGACACCTTTTTGTGTGGCATATCGAACTTTTACCCCATATTTGGTTAAGATAGCCTTTACTGTGCCAAAATATGAGTCTGAGTCCCTAGAAGCTCTACTAGCATCGTAAAAGACGGCATAATCTATTTCCCCCTTATGGACTTGAGCATATTTTAGCATCTCAATGAGCACTGGGCGATTTGCCGTCTTGGCTGATTTACCTTCTTCTCTAAAGATTTTGACGACATCGCAATTTAGCTCATTTTCAGCAAACGCAATACAGGCCTTTTCCTGCACATCCAATGAGACTCCGTCAACTTGTTCCTTACTGGACACCCTAACATATACGATAGCTTTTCCTCTACTCATTGTGTAGTATCTCCTTCTTCAATTATACCACCATTCCGTTCTGTAGAACTAGTAGCCATTTCAAGAAGTGCGTTCGCTATGGCTCGCATTGAGCAAATTATCTCTGAGATTTGCGTGTCGCTCTTATCGTTATAGTCTGCCCCTAAGAGCTTTCTCGCTTCCTTTATACTGATGACGGGTTTATTGAGAAGGTTATCGAATGTTTGCTTTGCGTTGGTATTTGTTTTGGTGGAACAAGCATCATTTTCTGACATCTTCAGCTCCTAGTGGCCAATAGGTTTCTATGCTGGCATGCGTCGCCAAAGATGTCATTAAGATTAGCCGCCCGTTTGGCCGATAGCCGAGCAACGTCTTGTGATATTTATTGTAGCGTGAAAATGATAGCGTGTTTTTACACTTTTACTAAAATGATGGGTTTTCTGAAGCTAGTGTGTTTACATCATCTAGTTGACTCGCTTTTATTAGCCACCAGTGATATACTAGTAGTGTCGAAGTTAAAAAATATTTCAAGCATTAAGCTAAGTGATAAGATACAGACTTATCATGCGTTGGAAACGGCATCGTGCCGACGGTTTGCGTATGATTCTGTATGCTTATCGCTTGAAACGACTTCGACACTCGTGGAGGCACGGTGTCGTTTTTTATCGTCACCCCTTTGCAGTGTCATGGTTGTTTGCTTATGTAAAGGAGTCCACGAGTGTCATCTATTATTGAATTGCTCCCTAAGGTTGTTAGCGAAGGTCGGCGCGAAGCAAATCGCATTCTAGAGGGGCTTTCTAATTCTTCCAGAATTAGTCTACAAACTAACGAATTGGTTGCACCAAATAAAGACCGGTCGCAAGCTGAGCTCGGCGCTACTGCAATTGCTGCAATTTCCGGTGAAGTTCGTTCCTTGTGTGAGCACTGGACTAATCGTTTGATTTACGGTGATAACCTCCTCGCAATGCAGGCTCTGCTCGCAGGCGACCCCGATACTGGCTTACCGAGTATGCGTGGTAAAATCGATTTAATTTATATCGACCCACCCTATGATAGTAAAGCCGACTATCGCACGAAGATTGAGCTTCCTGGTGGCAGTATTGATAGTAAGCCGACTGTGCTTGAGCAGTTCGCCTATGCCGACACTTGGAGTAATGAAGTCGGTGGCGAAGAAGTCAAAGGCACCGTTGCTTATCTGAAGTATATGTATCCTCGGCTAGTGCTTATGAGAGAATTGCTGAGCGAGAGGGGGAGCATTTATGTTCACGTTGATTGGCATATTGGACACTACCTTAAACTTGTATTAGATGATATTTTCGGAAAAGAAAGCTTCTTTAACGAAGTAATTTGGCATTATGTAAGTGGTAATTCCCCGAAATCTAATTTTGCTAAGAAGCATGACACTATTTTTGCAGTATCAAAAAATATACAAGAAAAGATTTTTAATATACAGTATAGGCCAAAGAAAGAAGGATGGGAAAAGAAATACGACCAAACCGACGAAGATGGCAACAGGTTTAAATGGGTTAATGGACTCAAAGTTTATCCGAACTCGGCTGAAACACCGATTGATGATGTATGGGATATCCCTATTGTAAACCCACAAGCAAAGGAAAGGGTAAATTATTCTACGCAAAAACCAGGGGCTCTTCTTGAGCGTATTATTAAAGCCTCATCGAACGAGGGCTCTATCGTTGCCGACTTCTTTGGTGGCTCTGGCACTACTGCAGCCGTGGCGGAAAAGTTAGGTCGCAAGTGGATAACTTCCGATATTGGCAAGCCTGCCACAATGATTATGCGTAAACGCTTCATAGATAATGACACTAGCGAATTCTTCTATCAGTCCATTGGTGATTATCAGCGCGAGCAGATGTCAGCTGCTTTTGGTAGTCGTTACCGCATTGGTGACCTAAACCAAGTCGTGCTTTCGCTCTATGGCGCACAGCCATTTCGCCCAGAAGATAACCCGAAGCGTAATCTTGGTTATATTTCTCGCACTAAGCATCTGGTGATGGTGGTATCTCCTAGCATAGTGGTTGGATACAATACCTTACTAGAAGCTCAAGATTATATGGATAACTTCCAAGGTGGCTGGGATAAAATTACCGTGCTCGGCTGGACTTTTCACCCACGCCTAGGCGAGCTCGCTCATAATATCTTTGGTGATTTCGGGAATGTCGTAGAGTTCCGTGTTATTCCACCCGACCTACTAGACCAGCTCAAGAGCAAAACAAGCTTCAAAACACTCAGTAGTAAAGTCGCCGTAGACGAAGACGGAACTATCCACACTCCAGTGCGTTTCACTTCGCTTCAGTATCTCACCGTAAAAGACCCCGTGGTAATCGGTAACGAGGTAGAAATTAAGTTGGATAACTATGTTATTCTCTCAGCTGATGCGCTCCCGCTAGACGAAAAGAATCGCACCAAGATGAACGATGTTATTGCTCATGACCCACTCGCCTTGATAGAATACTGGGCAGTAGACCCAAATTACGATGGCAAAACCTTTCGCAGTATTTGGCAAGATTACCGTGGTAACATAGCAAATAATGACGACGCACTTCATGTTACTACGAAAACCCGTCTACCACTAGGGCCTTCTGGCAAGGTTGCTGTGCGTGCTGTGGATGTCTTCGGTCTAGAAAGTGAAGTAATCTTGGAGGTACCACATAATGGCTAAACACCCACCACTCGCTTTTGCAAAAGCGATTTCAGACCAAGCTAATGCGTCTTGGGTAGATGGCAGTTTCTTAGAAAAAGTCACCCCAACCACTCGCACTTTATTGGAGTTTTGGTTTGGCAGTGAACATGAAGATGTGCGAGATATACATTTTCATCAAGGGCAACGACAAGCTATCTTAAATATCATTTATCTCTACGAAGTTTTAGGGCTGAATACCCCACGCGAAGCCTACAATACTATCGCACCACATCTTTTATCTGAGAAAGGCAGTGGAATGGAACAATTAACCAGCCCGACTTCCACTTACAACTGTCCAAAATACTGCGTCAAGATGGCGACTGGCACTGGCAAGACTTGGGTGTTGGAAGCTCTAGTAGTTTGGCAATATCTCAATGCTCGCCATGAAGATAGCGACCGTTATACTAAAAACTTCCTGATTGTTGCACCAGGTTTAATTGTCTACGACCGTTTACTAGATGCTTTCTGTGGGCGCAACGAAGATAATGGCGATATGCGTGATTTTGAAACTTCTGATTTGAAGCGTAATCAAGAGCTTTTTATCCCCGATGAATATCGTGAAGAATTATTCGGTTTTTTGCAAGGCAGCGTAGTAGAGAAAACTAATATCGGAAGTGCTGTTACTGGCGATGGTATTGTGGCGATTACTAACTATCATTTGCTAATGGGCGTAGAGGACAAAGAAAACACTAGTGGAGGCTGGGGTGGCTTGCCAGTCAGCCCAGGCACTAGTGCTGGACACGGCCTGGACGACCTAGACCGTTCTTTGGGTGACAAACGCGAGTTAGAATTCCTGCGCAATCTTCCCAATTTAATGGTGATAAATGATGAAGCACACCACATCCATGAAGTAAAGAAACATGGTGAAGTTTTGGAAGTAGAGTGGCAAAAGAGCTTGCGCTATATCGCCAAAACAAAAGGTCTGCATTATATGCAGCTAGATTTCTCTGCCACTCCTTACTACCAACGCGGTAAAGAAAAGATTTACTTCCCACATATCGTAGTCGATTTTGAGTTAAAAACTGCTATCCAAGGTGGGTTAGTAAAAACAGTAGTGCTAGACGAGCGCAAGGAACTTAATACCGAAGCCCTAGATTATAAAGTATTACGCGATGAGCGTAAGAAAGTGATAGATTTATCTGATGGTCAGCGCCAAATGTTGCGTGCTGGTATCGCCAAACTAAATCTCCTGGAGCGTAATTTTGCCGATATTGATGAGGCTAAAGTTCCAAAAATGCTCGTCATCTGTGAAGATACTGAGGTTGTGCCACTCGTGCGTAACTTTTTGCTTTCCGAAGGACGCGACAAAGACGATATTCTAGAAATTCATAGCAACAAGAAGGGGGAAGTCGGACAAGACGAGTGGGAAGAAATGAAACAGCAACTCTTTGCTCTCGACCGCTACAAGAAGCCACGCATCGTAATCTCCGTTTTAATGCTTCGCGAGGGCTTTGATGTAAATAACATCTGCGTTATCGTGCCGCTTCGCTCCACGACTTCTGGTATTCTTTTGGAGCAAACTATCGGTCGAGGTTTACGCTTAATGTGGCGTGGTAATGATGAAATCAACGAACTAAAGCAAGAGAATCGCCATCGCATTTTAGTAGAGAAGAAAACTGCTACAAATTATTTTGACGTGCTTTCGGTTGTAGAACACCCCGCCTTCCGTGAATTCTATCAGAACTTGATTGACGAAGGCATAGTTGGTGTCGATGATGACTATGACCCTGATAACGACCCAACTGATAGAGGTGAAATACTCAGAATTGGTTTGAAACCCGACTACGAGAAATACGATTTTCGTGTGCCGACTATTATTCAAGAAGCTATCGAGATTATGAAGTCGCCTCACCTAGATGTTAATCGACTTAGCCCAATGCATATTTCACTTGTCGAACTTCAAAAAATCGTGCCAGACAATGAGCAATGGATTAGCACGGAAATTACCGAGAAGACTCATTTTGGTGATTTTGATGTCGTGAGTGGAGTCTTTCAGGCTACTAGTTATAACGACTACCTCATGCGTCTAGTTAATCGTATTATAGATAAACTCGGCATGCCAGTAGACAAAGTTAGCCAACATCGGCGAAGTAATGATTTGCCTGGTATCGCACTAGATGCCGCCAGCGTTGCAAGACTCGCCGACCAATATATTCGCACTAAGTTATTTAATCAAGTAGTGAACCCACAACTCCCAGAAGTTTGGAAGGTTCTACGCCTAGAGAATGTTATCAACCATGTTACATCTCAGCTCTCTATCCTAATTCTGGAGACCCAGGAGCAGACCGAAGTTAGTAATGAAGCCGAAGTAATATTCAATGCTTTGTCGAGCGTTGACCGCATTATAGTGCGCGAAAAATACTCTATCAAGCCAGTTAAATGCATTTACGAAATGCTACCTTATCCGAGTAATAAGGGTCTGTATGAGAAAGAATTTTGCGAGTTTGCCGATAATGATGGTGAAGTAGATGCCTTTTGCAAAGTCATTGAGAGTAAACATACTTTTCTTCGTTTCCGCTATGTGCGCGAAGATGGGTTGCCAGCAGTTTACATTCCAGATTTTCTAGTGCGTTTTGGCAATGATATTTACTTAGTAGAAACTAAAGCTCAAGACCAGCTTACTGCTGAAAATGTGAAACGCAAACAGCGCTCTGCTTGCAACTGGGTTGACCACATCAATAAATTGCCTAGCGAGAAACGCGAAGACATGACTTGGCACTATGCCATATTAGGTGACGAGACCTTTCATAATTCTCTCAATCGCCGTGCCACGCTCCGTGATATGCTAAAGCTTGCCGAGCTAAGAAATACTAGTATAATTAGCCCAGGAAAACTATTCTAAATGTCAAACAACCCTTTCACCCCTTGGTGGTATTACGAGATGGGACGGATGAGCGCCGAAAGCTCATCTAGCCCACGCAAAAAGCCTACAACTTCGCAAAAGGTAGGTAAATGGGTTTTGCTGGCGATGTTTTGGGTGATTACTACATTCGCACTTGCTATCATGCTTTGGGTTATAGCGACAATCTTTGGTGGCTTAGATTTTTGGCTTTGCTTGGTAATTTGTGGGTTATTCTCGTTTTGGCTATGCTTGCTCATGGCTCGTTAGCTCTTGCCACTTCTCCAAGCTACAACGATGAAGTATCGGTCTTCTATACATCTCTCGCTCTACCCACTCTATCTTGTTAGTCTCTGAGTTGTAGTAGGCATCGCAACACACTAGCTCACCAAAATCATTAGTTGGTGGGCTAGTTCTAGTTTCCAGCCTAACGCCAAAGGCAGATGAGACTAGGCCGCTACTGTTAGAATTGCCCTGTGGGGCTTTTAGAGCCACTATAAGGGCACTTTCCGTGCAGAGGTGAGTATCTGAGCACTTTTGGCTTTCCGGTTGCGTTTGAGAGCGTTTAAGTCGCCTCTGATAGCGTCGGTATTCGCTGGTGCGTGCTAAGCCAGCACTACTCCAACATTGAGCCTCGGTTGCTTCTTGCACTAGCTTAGCAAACTCAGGCTTTTCTCTGCGCCAACGACAAAAGGTATCTTCTGATATACCAACTCCATAGCAAGCATCACGCACCGTCAGTCCATCGGAAATATACTGACGGATGCGTCTTACGAGTTCAGGAGTGTATTTGCTGGGTCTAGCCATAATGCTTTCACTATATCATCAAAGAGTAAAAGCTTTTTAGCAAAACCTGAACTCACCGACCACCCACCCGGCAAAAATCACACTCAACCCCAGTTCTTTATACTTATGCTGCAAATCTGCAAAGAAAGTTTTCCTAGACAGAAACCCTAAATGTTTAAGAAAATGTGGGAAAACAAATGACCATATAGTTTTTGTTGGGCGATTAAGCTATGGAAGTGATAAAATAATAATATGGACAACCAAAACAAACACAGCTTTAATATTAAATTTGAAAAAACATCCCACTCGTTAGATGTTGAGACTTATGTAAAGTCGTTGACTGCTCTTAATGCGATGGTTAAAGAAGTCAATTATCAAACAAACTCCACTAGTGGAGAAGTAGAGATTCGCGTTATAGCAGAAAAGCCTGGGAGTTTTGATGTTTTATTAGAGATTGCCAACATCATAAAAGATAATGGCGATTTATTCTTTGCTGGAGTGTCAGCCTTGGCTACAGTTGTGAGCACTGTGGTAGCAGTTATTGAGCTCAAGATGCATTTGGGGGACAAGACGACTGGAGAGGAAAATGGTGATGTAGAAATACGGGGCGATACAGTTAATATTAAAGACTCTAATGGTAATATCGTATTTCAGACAAACAAAAATACATACAACATATATCTCAACAACCAGACTATCAATGATGCAGTTTCCACACAATTCCAAGCAGTAAAGGATGATGAGGAAATTGAGGCAGTTACCTATCACAATGGCAACAATATTGTAACTATTAAAAAAGAGGCTTTCGATACTTTGGCAAAGAGACGCACCGTTCTAGTTGAAGATTCAAAGACTTCAACCGTTCCTGCAACACTCGTCATCAGTAAGCTCGTGCTCGACAATCGTAATCGTAAATGGCAGTTTGTCTATCAAGGAAATAAGATAAATGCGACTATCGCAGATGGTGCCTTTTGGGACCGTGTCTTAAGCGGCGAAGAAGCATTTGCCAATGGCGACAGGTTAGTCTGCGACTTGGAAATTATTAGGGACTATGACGATAGTCTAGGGGTATATATGGACAGAGATTATATTGTTAGAAATATCCGTGACCACCAAAAACGAGTTGCATATGAACAACTTGAACTTTAGATTGCCCACAAAGAAGTGAATATGACAAAAGCTAAATCCTTCGACACAGTATGAAAGTAGGAGTTCCAGGGCGGTCATCAAGATATAAGGGGAGGTGGTATTAGTTTTGGCTTGTTTACCAAAAATCACCAAAAAATAAAAAACACAAAACTGAGAAAGTGCTATGATAGAGATAGAATGTCGAAGTTCGATTGACTCGGACAAGAATATCAGCAAATTAACTCTCATCGTGGTTCAACATGCAACTGAATTAACTTATGATAGCATTCGCTCTCTGGTGTTCGTGTAGCATATCAGTCTGCCCTCTGTCTGTATTTTGGTTATGGTTGATAAGTAATTAACTACTCCCCACTAAACAAGTTCCACTACCATAAAGGAGATAATCTTTTTCATTTTATATATTGATATATGGGGGTATTCGTGATATACTATAGGTAGAGCATCTTTATACGCTCAGGTCATTGTTAAAATCAATTGTGGTAGCTATATGCTAGTGGCGACGCAGAGATGATATATTCTACTCTGCGACAATCTTTAGCAATTTCGTTCCACATCGATTTAACAAGGGTCACCAGGACATATTAGAACATAATTTTATTAAAGCCGCAAGGCTATTTTTATTTTATTACTCACATGTTACTAAGTAAAGCACGATATTGTGCTAAAATGAAGTCATGGCCTCATCGTTCAACGGATAGGACATAGACCCTCTAAGTCTACAATGCTGGTTCGATTCCAGCTGAGGCCGCCACTGATATCTTGAGTAAATCGAAAAACATGATGAGCGACTTGCAGAAGAAAATTCCGGCTACATACACAGCATTCTCAAAATACCATTTTTATGCGAAGGAACTAATTTCGGCTTTTGCCTTGAAGGAAGGCTATTTGCCGTTAAACCCTTTCATGAATTGGAATTATTTCTTGGGCGACCAGGTAAAGCGTGATTTGATTGTGCGCGCTAATAACAATTTGATTTTGCATGCAGACGAATTATGGCAGTTTGGACCGATTGCGGATGGTTGTTACCACGAAATTGTGCTCGCAATGAAGCAGGGCAAGAAAGTGAGATTTTTTAGCGTGGGCAAACGCGTAAAAGACATTCGCCCGCTACAAATTGCAGAGCTAGAATTCGAAGATGAATTGCGCAAAAGAATTGATGTGGGTGAGTTTATTGTAAAATTAAAAACATATTTGCTGTAAAAACGCCAATACTATTTTACTAATTTATAGTAGATTGAAGGGGCAAAACGTACGGGGGCGAGAAGTTTTTGGGCGCCTGATTCTAGATTAATCAAGAACTTATTGCCAAAAATAGCCTTGAGGCGCGTGCTCCGGAAGTTGGAAACTGAAAGCACTTCGCTAATCTGAAAACCAGAATTTTTAAAAATCTCTTCGATGTATTTGGGATGGTAGTTATAAAAGCCGTCAGCGTCGATTTCTTTCAGATGAACTGGCTCAAGGCTAAATGGATTTTGATTGGTTTTGCCGGTCCAATAGCGGAAAATGCGAGGGAGGGTGCGTTTGTTGGCAACCTCTATCACTGCTACTCCGCCAGGTTTGAGAATACGATAAAGTTCATTAGATACTTTCTGCATATCCTTAAAATGATGTGTGGCACGTACCATCATAAGAGCATCAAAAGAATTATCCTTGAAAGGCAGTGAATAGATATCACCATCTTTGGTTTTGAGCTGATCGCCGTAAATTTCCTTGGCTTGAGCTAACTCGGTTTTGGAATAGTCAAACAAAGTAGCTGACCGTGCGCGAGGCAAATATTCGTTAGCGAGACGACCATACCCGCCAGCGATATCAACAAAATCACCCATTTCTCGTGGCAAAAGCCGACGAATTGCCATACGATCCGCGGCATCCTCATACTTACGATCAGCGTCTTCCCAAAAAATCTTCTTATAATCGTAGCCGTTGTAATCTGAAATCGACTTAGCCTTAGCATGATCGGACGACTTTTTAGCGGATTTGGTGGTTCTTTTAGCCACGGGCGTGGACTTTTTCGCAGTTTTCTCTACCATAATTCCCTCTATTATAGCACGGATTGAATATTATTTGGCGCGATGATGTCTAGCGGTGAGACGATAGCTGAGATCGATTAAACTTTTCAAGCGCTCGTCCAAACAACCGCTATCTAGAACTATCGTAAGCCAATGGCGTTTATTCATGTGATAGGCTGGTAAAATTCCTGGTTCGTGAAGGATCTCTTCCAATAAATCGGGATCGCATTTAAGGTTAATAAAATCGACAGTTCCTTCCTTTTCTAGTCCAAGTGTATGGTAACTAGCCTTAGAAATAAGAGCGAACCATTTACGATTATCACTGTGACGAAACACGGCACAATCTGGGGTGTCTGCCCAGGGATAATCTTGGGCAATGCCAGCAAAGTTTTCATGGATAAAGGCTTCGGTTTGAATGCGATTCATGAATCCATTATAACATCGTGCTAAAATGATGTTGTGGATAAGTATCCATGGATACCAATAGCAGCCAGAGCTCACTCCTCCGCTCGCTAGCGGTCTCCTTTGAAAGATCGAGAGGCTTGCCTTGGAGTTAGGAAAGTAATAAGAGGATAGCAATCATAGTAGTTATGGCTAATATCGATTTGGAATAAGCCTCTTTACCTATGACCGTAGTGTTTTGTCATTAGTTGTCATTTAAACTTAGATCGTTTACGTGGTGCGGATTACTTCGTGCGCAGCGGGAACGTCAATCTGGCGAATACTGCTGGTACTTTCAGGAACGCTGGCAACATTGGCTATGAGTGGTCGTCGCGTACTTCACCGTCTAGTAATACTTTAGCCTACTGGTTTGAGTTTAATGCTACCGAGTCACGCCCGTCGTGGGGCCCGAACAATCGCTACAACGGTCTCCCCCTCCGCTGGTTTTGCCGCGGCGGGGTGCCGATCTTTTGACATTTACATTTTTCCCCTCACATCCCTAATACAGTACTCAGGCAGCGGAGGGGGAAAGCGTACCAACGGTTATTTGGACCGCCTGAAGAATAGACGCCATCAGGATTATTATCAAAATAATATGCGAAGATGGGCGTTAAATAGGAGCGTGATGACCAGTAGTCACTATTAGTGCCAGTATATCTTAAAGTACCATCAGTATTAGGCAGATCAACAAACCCGCTGCGCACGAAAATGAGCGTTTTTGTCACCTTGCTAGCCTTCAATTTTTTGCAAAATTTTGAAGGTTGATTCCAACAATCGCCCCTGTTATGGCAAAATAGAGCCTTCAAATTTTTCTAATTTTTTGAAGGCTTCGTGCGCAGCGGGTTTATATATCTTCTTAGTCGTAATGATGGTATATTTTTGGACGCCAACCAAAGTGGTCTATGGTGGTCATCGCGGGCGGCGGAATTTACTTCTAGCACTTTGGCTAGCGCTTACCACCTTCTCTTTGGTCCATCTGAGGTCAACCCGTCGTACGGTCCACGTGTCCGTTGGCATGGTTTCCCCCTCCGCTGCCTGAGTACTGTATTAGGGATGGGGCGTGTGGGAAAACTCGTCATAACACAACATTAAACTCATATGCATCAGTTACCGTATTGGTTATTGTGCGATGTCTTTCCATTAAGCTGTCACGCATAAAAAACACTAGCATTACAGGAAAAATGGTATAATGGGATTGTCGAATCAGTTTAGATAACCGTTTTTATTTGCGTAAAAGTTAAAAAACGCTAGAGGAATATGTTGCAGTTTAGCGGCATCGCATAAATAATCAGCATATTCTATACGCGGTTATGAACGGATTCGACACCTTGCGGTGTCGCTTTTTGTGGCGGCAGGCAGCGAATATCAAGCCTAAACAGGAACAAATATGCAAGACAGTATTAACTCAGACACAGCGATAGTGAGCCAGAAAATAATCAAGCCATCACGGGTACTGTTCCTAGAAGAGATAAACTGGATTTTATTAATTATAAGTACTCTTGGCGCGTTCTGCTTTGCGGGTGACCTTGCAGGATTGGAATTTGCATGGGCGGGCGTAATACTCTTCCTTTTCTCATTCCCATTAGCAACAATTTTGCTAATCGCTGCGGTATATGCCTTAGTAAGAAATTCCGCAGCGAAAATAGGCGCAGGCAACCACATGCGGATTAAAACTTTGGCTGGCTGGAGTATATGTGCGTCATTCGTGGTTTTTCTATCCAGCATTATGTGGGTAGTGATACCCAGCGGGAAAAATATGTCCCCATACATATGGCTGTTCTTGCTGTTTATGAGCATAGAATTTTCTGTTCTTTTAACTTCTCGGATTATTTATAACCATATATTAAAGTGCCCTGAGAACGAGAGATATAATAGTACGCAATTATACCAGCAGAGCCAGCAAAGCGATACAGACCTGCTGAGGGAAAGAGCAAAGCTGGTGTTGATATATGCGCTTTTGGCACTGCTTCTTTCCTATGGGAACCATGAGATGATAGTTTCGAGCGTCATTGAACATCATGCCGGGTCTGGGCTTATTGGGATTCCTCTTATGTTTTTATGCATAATGTTCACAGTAATCGCAATTTCCCAATCCATAAAAACGGTCATCTTATATCTAACACATCATATACGAAAATTACCGTTACTTGTAGCTCATATTTGTTGCATTTTAGGCGTACTTATAACTATTGCAGCTATCTCTTTATTGGTACACACTTCGATTATACTTTTAACCTGGTGAATAGCACTGGAGCGGTTTGGTGCATTGAGGGCATATAGGATGTCCTCAATATTTTTACCTGTAAATCAACGCATAAGCGTAGAACTTGTTTGTCTTAACCGTGATGGTTTCTGGATTGGTATCTAGGTCATTGTAAACAATTGGCTGTCCGTCCTTTGTAACGCAAATCATCTTGTACTCCCGGTCTTTTTTATAAATATCCGATGGAATTTTGATGGTGAACTGTATTTCCTTATCCATACTGTATGCCGTATCAGGAAGCGTGTAAATGTTATATGTCCTCCCAATTTTATAATCCCCCAGAACCGCCTCAAAAGACTTAAAGCATAATGGCCCCTGCATTGTGTTTTCTATTATAATACGGTAGGCATTATCTTTCGGCAGGGTATACTGTACTGCATCTTTGCCCATGCAGGCGTACCTTTTCTTTTCATCAGGCGTGGTTGGCTTCCAGACCTCCGCAGATGCAATGTGGTGCAAGTGGGTGCAAATGATAAAAGTTGGGTGCAACGTGTAAAATGAGGCTCTAGTTTTTTATTTACCTATTGCCGAATTTATTGATGAATTTATCACTCAATGGATTAAATTTATACCTGAACCAAAAGAAAACCCCATTTTATAGGGGTTTTCTTTTGGCTTATGTAGGCTTAATGGATATCGTTTTGTATCAAACGTGACGTCCTAATATGGTGAGTCGGGAGAGGCTCGAACTCTCGACACCGGGCTTAAAAGGCCCGTGCTCTAACCAACTGAGCTACCGACCCAGGAATCCTACTAAGACACGCTGGTGGGCCATAGAGGATTCGAACCTCTGACCTCGTCTACGTCAAAGACGCGCTCTAGCCAACTGAGCTAACAGCCCAATTTGCCTGTCTTATGTCTTTGATTATATCACAGAATTGCTAAAATGTGAAGAACTTTACACTTACAATATTTCCCGTTCTCGTCGCGCAGCCTTGCCAAGTAACACGACAATGACGCCAGCAGAGGCAATAGTGATTCCAGTCAAAACAAGCATAGCAAAGGCAAATGGATTAAAGGTAGACGATGTCATTTCTGTGAGACCGGTCTGAGGAACATCAATAGTAGATTCAGCTTCGGTGCTATCTTCCGCGACTACAGGTTGGTCTAACTCCGGTTGGGCGAAGCCATTAACTGGTGTTTGATTACTGGATGAGGTATTCCCAGAGATGTTCGGCCGTGGTGTCTGGATCGGCGGCACAACAGGAGCTTGAGCAGAAGGCTTAGTATCTGGAGTGGATGGAGCCACATCGGTATCTTCAGGTTGCGGAACTGGTTGAGTAATAGTGGGAATTTCTGGCTCTTCTGGCTTGTCTGGGGCAGGTTCCTGCTCATTATCAGCGTTAGATCCACCGCCAATAGGGGCGTTGCCGGAAGTATTACTCGAATTGTCGGATTCTTCGGAATCAGGTGTCGTTTCTTGGTTTTGGTCAGGGGTTAGCGTTTCATCAGTGCCCATAGCAAAAGTGTAATTTACCCAGAGGGCACTACTCATAGCTAAGATAGTGACAAAACTAATCAAAAGTCGCGTGTGTCGCATTTTTTCTCCCAAAATTTGCTCCACTTTCCACTATTTTATCACTAAATCTCTGTATGGTCAATATGTGGCAAAAACTACCGGCATTCACTCACTACCGGTAGTTTTATATTTTAGAATCTAAGTCTAGCGGCGACTCTTGCGACGTACTAGGTAAAGCGCGAAACCTGCAACCATGCCAAAGACAATCAAGCCCGTAACTAGATAGTCTACTCTGGTAATGTTGAGATTATTGATTGTGAAACCTGTATCCGGAGTATCGGGTACATTTGGATTAACATAGGCATAATTAGTATCTAGCCTAATCATGGATATTGTATTACCGTCAGCGCTACGTGCTACTACAACTGCGGTATATTTACCATCTTTAGCATTATAGTCACCGAACGGCAAATCCTTGATGATTTTGCCAGTGGCTGGGTCGATATCATCGCGACTAAGCACTACTGGGACTTCATTGCCGTCTTTGTCAACAAAGAGCGGGTTGCCAGCCTCATCATAGATATGAACAATTACCTGTTCAACTTCACCGTTTACTTCGATATCAATGATAGGGTCACCGTTGATAGCTGGTTTTGGCTCAAAGTTGGCATTAACAGCTCGGTAGCTAAAAGTAATGGTATCTTCGCTAGTTGAGCCCCGTTCGTCAGTAGCAACAACGATAACTTTATAATCATTTTCGCGGTCAGTGTAGTTTGTAACGTTAAGGTTAACGGTACGGCTACCAGAAATATCGGTCGGAGCAAATGTGTCAACTAATTTTTTGACAAGCTGACCATTATCGTCCTTGTATTCAATATACATTTCGACTTTGGTGGTTTCTTCATACTGATAAGTAATTGGAACGACTGGGTTAACGGTCACACTCTTATCTTGAGGTGACAAAATTCTAGCATTATTGACGCCATTCCGAACGGTGACATTCAGATTAACACTATTGTCTGCGCTTGGGGGCGTATCCACCGCTGCGGCCGGCATAGCATAGGCCACCGCCGTCATTATACCGACAGCAGCTAAGCCAGCAAAGCCCAAAAGTTGCTTCTTTGTTTTTTGCATACTCTACACTCTTTCTGTTTAGTTTTTGTTTGAATTCGCTGAGCTGCCGTCTCGCAGGATACTACTCGCAATAGTATCACGGCTACCTATACCATCGTGAATTCCACTACACGAGGGTACGGGCTTTGCGCTCTTTGCGCTTTCTGATTATGATTATAATCCAAGCAATTACAACTGTCAACAATAAAATTAACAAAACCATAACGAAAATGGGCATAATCACAACAATATGAGTCTCGGTTTTTACCGTATCGGCGCCAGAAACCCGGAATTCTACCTGAAAAATGCCAAGAAGTGGTGGATTCTCCCAATTGACGTCAACGTGATATTCAGTGTCTGGAAAAGTAGCAATTGACCCCTTATCGCTATGAATCTCCTTACCAAATAAAGTACGTGCAGTGTAAGTATAATATGCATCAAAGTCAGTGTTGCCAGTATTTTTAATGGTGGCCTTAGCTTGAAGTGGACCGCCTAAGGCAAATCGTGTAAAACCGTAGTCGGAAACTTCAGCGGTCTGCTCAGTATTACCGATAGTGCGACCAGATATAACCATACCTGCTTGAGAAATAGTCTGTACTCCAGTGCTAGTAGTTGCATCAGCGCCAATTGTTTGTGCCCAAATCACAGCATACTGTGCACCGCCAGGTACATCTTCTGGGACTTCAATGCGATAACGGATTGTTTGGGTTTCACCTGGTTCAATTGCAAATTCTGCTTCTTTGGCATACTCACCATTATCATTGAGAATAGTGATCCAGCGTGAAATTTGAGTATACGATGTAGAGGACGACTCAGAAAAGTCTAACTCGTAATTCTCACCCTTAACCACATATGGTGAAGTATAAACGCGATAGCGAAAGCCCTTGGTACCGATATTTTTGACTTCCATGACACAGCCACCTTCGACATTGGCTGGACATTTTTCTGATTTTCCCTCTAGAACATCTCCACCCATCAGGGTAACATTAACTGCGGTTGGTGACAGCTGTAGCCAAGTTTCTGGTGTGGATGCCTCTTCCTCGGCGTGTACATTCTGTGGCCACCCTACAGCTCCGGCTATAACCATAAGCCCAGCAAGGACCATACTAATAGTTTTTTTCATTTGAAATAAGCCTCCTAACTCCTATTATTGATTAGCGATTTTTGCGTGCACGAATGCGAGTGATGATCCAGAAAATAGCACAGAAAATGATAGCTAGAACAATAAACATAAACCAGATCGGACAGAGGAATACAACTTTTTCAGTCACTGAGGTTTCTCCGAAAATAGTGACAGTCTGCTTGACACGGAAAATACCGAGATGTGGCGCGTTAGGCCAAGTAACTGTATTGAAACGCTGTGTTTCTGGCAGGATAGTTAGTGTCATTGGATTTTCTTCATTGGTATAAACTTCCTCATTACCGAACAATGGATACACTTGTAAGACATATTTAGCATTTGCGTGCGTGTTACCCGTATTTTCCACGATGGAAGTGGCAGACACTGGAGGGTTAAATAAGAAACTTGGAACTTTATTTTCGATAATAGAGCCAGTCTTGCGAGTTTTACCTTGGACATTAGAATAAAGAATCATACCAACCCGGTTCACTGTAACTACGCCAGAACCACCCGTGTTATTTTGGTCGCCAACCGTTTCTGCAGTCAACAGGGCATACTGACCACCAGCGGGAACATCAGTTGGTACCTTGATTTCGTAAGTAATCTCAACTTCACCGTTTGGACTAACTGTTCCAGAATCCTGAGAAAATGTTACCCAATTTACGATATCGGTATATTGATTGTTCTTGTTATAATCTGGAGTATAGTGCTGGTCAATGACAGTATATGGGGAAACTCCAACCTTAAACTCAAACTGTTTGGAGCCAGTATTTTGAACTTTGAATTTACCTGTGCGTACCTCTCCAGGCTTGAGTTCGCCAATATCTTCCTTGGCGGGTGAGATTTGTAAACGATAATCTGGAATTTCGTCAGCGTGTACTGCACCAGAACCAAGTACTACCATAGTCGCGGATACAAATACCGCAAACAAGACATGTTTCAAATATTGAAAAACTTTCATTGACCTCCTTATTTCCTATAATTATATAGCACTGGTTTGAAGAAATCAAGACAAAGCACAAGAAAAATCCCGCCCCTGCGAGAGGACGGGATTAAAGAATCTATATGGATAGATTATTTAACGGTTGCAGTAAAGACTACGGTACCAGTATAAATACCTTCAGCCTGAGTACCGCTAGCGGAAGCGCCAAAGTTAACTTTCGTGTTGCCAGTCATTGCGCCAGTGTTGCCAGCGTCAGCTGTATGGCTAAGGATGTTGACCGGGGCAGCAGTGATTGCAGTCCAAGCCGCTGGAGTAGTGCCGTCAGCTTCGTACAGGCGGTAAGCCCAAGCCGAAGTACCAGCAGCAACGTTAGCATCAGCTGGAATCTCAGCACCATCTGCAGTCTTCAAAGAAGTGTCGGTAGTGGCGCTCTTGATGGTCAGATCGTAACCAATTTCGCTGTTAGAGCTAACAGTAACATTCAAATCTTTAGTGGTAGAAACACCGTTGATTTTCATCTCACCGAGGTCGACAACGCCATCAGTTGCGTCAGTCGTGATGGAAATAGCACCGCCAACTTCCACCTTAACTTGCGCTTGGGCACTTTGGCTATAGTTGTCCGCCGCATACGAGCTAAGTGGCAATGCAGCTACGCCAAGACCAGCTACGACGCCAAGGACGGCGATAGCTTTTGACATTTTAGACATAGTTTTCTCC
>OOIH01000884.1_pt1 | contig 33995 bp, 60 predicted proteins | sample 1691801 | NCBI WGS metagenome assembly OOIH01 (sample SAMEA1061690, study PRJEB22710) | metagenome
TTCCTTTAACCTATCATATACACCTACTCCTAATCCATCACAGTCTATTTTTATATGTATTGGTATTCCTAAGTATTTTTGTCTTAATTCTTCTATTATTTGAACTATTCTTCCTGTTACTTGCATTGTGTCATTATGATGTAATATATTAAGCAGTTGCTGATATGTTTTATCAAATATTGTGTTAATAACTGTTTCATCATCTCCATATCTTGCAACATCAACTCCAATATCAATTCTATTTTTTGGATAACTTTTTGTATGTATTTTTTTACTACAATTTTCTACCCAGTCTAATTGAATAAAACTATCTGGCATTGCTTTTGGAAATTCTCCTGCAACTCTTACTCTATATACATCACTTTCTAGTCCATACATATCAATAATCATTTGTATATAGTCTTTTGAAACTCTTTTTGAATTTTCTCCAGATACTTTAAATGTGCTATACATACTTCTATTTTTATTATGACTATCAAAAAAGAAACCACTCAACCCTGTCGGATTTCCACACATTATTAGTTTTGCATCTGGTGTTGTTAATGAGCCTAGCACTGGTTCAAATGTTGTATCTTTTACTCCTGATGCTTCATCTATAATATATAAAATATGTTCTGCATGAAATCCTTGTAAGGCGTCTGGCTGTGTTGCTGTACGTGGCACTGCAAACCAATTCTCTGGATTAGATTTCATGTATAATTTTTCTTTTGTCCATTCTATTTCTGTTTTTAAAGTAGGATTTAGCCATTTTGCAACTTCTGCCCATAATATATCATGTAATTGATGTTTTGTTGGTGCTGTACATGGTATTTTGGGAAATGGTCTTGTACACATAAACCATATTATTAACCAACTTTGTAATGCTGATTTTCCTATTCCATGTCCAGAACGTACACTTGTTAATTGATTTTGTGCTACACTATTTAATATCTCTGCTTGTATGTCATCTGGTTTAACTCCTATTATATCTTTTGTAAATTCTACTGGTTTATTTTTATAATATAATATTGCTTCTGTTGATAACATTATTTATCACCTGCTTTTTTCGCATAGGCTTTTTGTATTGACTCTGTAAGTGATTCAATTACATTATTCTCTTCTTCTATTCTTTTATTTTTCCATTGTTTAGGCTTTCTATTATTTAACCAATATATTTGTGCTGTTACATTTCCATTTAAGGCATTTTTGAGTAAAGCATTTTCTACTTCATAATCTACTATTTCTTTTCCTTTTTTTAAGGACTCCGAAAACTCCGAATGCTTATCTTTGTAATCATAGAATGTTGATAGTGCTATACCTAAATTATTTGATATTTGTTCATCTGTTAAACCTTCTCTTGCCCATCCTTCTATTAATATTAACTTATTTTTAACTTGTTCCCATTTAGATTTTGCCACCTTACTCACCTTCTTTTTATTTTTTTATTTATTTGCTTTTTTCGACAAACATTGCAACTTTTATGTGTTATATTATTAATCGTTGTAAATTTTTATAATCTACAGAAGAAAAGAGGTGTTTTTTGTGTCTAGCAATATTATTGACTTTAATACTGTAAAAAATAGTAATACATTACATGAGTTAAATGTAAGAGAAATTGGTAATATTAATATTACTGTATACTCAACAGATATTTGTAATTCTCCTATTTATTACATATCACCAGATAAAAAAGAGCTATTACCTATTGTTGATTTACTTGATGATACTCTTACTAATAATAGTTTCAGATTATCTCAAGAAATTAACATTCAAAAGATTTAATATTATTTACACAAAAAAGAACAATTTTACTTTTGTTCTTTTTTTATTCCTTTATCATAATACCAACATTTCGTCATTACTATATTATCTATTGCTGATATTCTTATATCACATAAATCTGTTTTGTTGTTTTTGCAGTTTTTACAATGTTCTTCTATGTATTTTTTATAACGTTCTTCATTTGTCATAATCTACCTCTTTTCTCATAAACATAATAAAAGAGCTGATTTACATCAACTCTAATTTACAAAAGTGGGATCATATCGCTTGGACTTATGAGATATTTTCATATCTGCGACTTTTTATAATATTTCTAATTATATATATAACATATTTTAATGGTAACTTTCAGTAACTTTTAGGGAAAATTTTTTATTTGTTCAAATTTTTTTAATGCTATTTGGTTTATTTTTTTAGTGTATTCATAATTATAATTCATTTCACTTGCTACAGTTACTAATTTTTTTCCCTGTATGTAATATTTTTCTAATACTAACTTGTATGGCTGTTCCACTTTATCTAATTGTTCCATTATGTCTTTCTGTTTCTTTTCTTCTTTTACTATTACTTTTAATATGTCATTTACATCATCTAATAATATTGCTATCTTTTCTGCAATACTATCTTCTACTTGTTTGCTTCCGTTTTGGCATATCTGAAAGTACTGCTGTTATATTTATTATACTAGATTTATATTCTTCTATGTGTTCTACTCTATCTTTAATCCATTCTTGTGTGTATTTGTAATTTTTTAAATCCTCTCTTGTCATTTCTCTTGTGCCCTCCTATTTTATATAACTTTAATAGTTCTGTATATGTTTTTACATTTATATATCTTTATTTTTATGCTATAAATTTATTTATAAAATATATCTGTCCTTTTCCAGTTACTTTTGTCGTCTTACTCACACTTACATGTCCATCTGAATGTGTTATACTTGTCTCTTTTATTTGAAATAATCCTAAATCCATTGCTTTTTGTGTAGGCATATTATAATCTGTTCCTTTACGACTTATTAGATATCCATTCTGTCTTAGCCATTCAAATAATCTATTTTGCCCTATATCATAACCATTTTGTTTCAATATTTTCGCTAATTCACCTATTAATATTGATGATTTACTTACTTCAACCGAATTTGCAAATAATACTTTTGGTTTTTGTTCTTCTAAGGTGTTTTTCAACTTTATATTTTTATTTTTTAAATTTTCTATTTTTTTATTTAAAATTTTCATAGCTTGCAATATAAGTTCATCTTCATTCATATTTTTTTCACCTAATATATATCCTCCAGTTTTTCTTATCGATGGTAGCACTTCCTCTGTAACTACATCTTGAAACTTTCTTGCTATTTCATTTTTAGCTTTAAAACATAATTTATAAAATATATTTTCTGGTATGTATTCAGGTAATTTTTCATTTTCCCAACTTGTTGGGAAAGAAAATTCTTCTAAATATTTCTTTATAGTTTCCCATCTTATATATTCAATATTATTTTTTATTTGTATAAAACCTAATCCTTTTGCAATATCTTCTAAATTTAATTGTGCTATTTCATTTTCATCTTGATAGCCTCTAACATTTTTTATAATCATAATTTCCTTCACTTTCTATTACCTCCTATTATTAAAATTACCTTCATAACTTGTTTATATTATATAATATTATTTTCGTTTTATTTACATAATTTTATTTACCAAGTTATACTTAATATTATTTTTTCTTTTCAATTCCTCTTTTTTCTATATCGTATATTCCATAAATATTAATTTGTTTTCTCCTATTTTCTATATTCTTTTATTAAATCTTCTTTTATTAGCTTTAATGCTATTTTATATGCTTCATTTTCATCTTTCATAATCTTCTCATCTTGCTTTAATATTTTTATTGTTTCCATTAATCCATTATTTAATTTTACTCTTTTTTCTATTAATTCCTTTGCTTTTAATAATCTCTTTATCTTTTTTGTCATTTGTTTCATCTCTCTTTCAAATATCTATATATTACTTTTTCAATATAAGCTAATGCCTCATAACTTGTTATAAATCTTCCTGAATGCCTGTTTCTTATTTCACTTCTTATTATTCTTATTTGCTGGTTATATTGTCTTTTATATATTAATGCCAACTTATCTTTACTTAATCCTTGTTTCCATCTCTCTATTATTTCTTTGTCTTGCATCACTCACCTCTTTAGGATAGTTTTTGCATTTTTATGTAAATTATGTTATACTTTTAATAACTAACTTCAAGGAGGTATCTGTATGGAATTTTATGGAGTCAAAATTGACACCGCTACTATGACAAATGAGGAGATGGATAATGCTCGGCATAAAGCACGTGCTTTGTCATCTAGGGCTGATTTAGGAGACCTTTGTGGTGATGCTGTAGATATAAGTAGAGTCTTAGACCGTCAGTTACTTTTAAGAAAACTGTATGCCCATAAGCATTCCTCATAATTTTCTCCCACCAATAGGTGGGTTTTTTATGTTTTTTCACAATCATTCTTCTATTTGATAACAATTCTCTAAATAAATTTCTTTTGTTAATACTTCTTTTATCGCTTTACTATGTATTAAAGCTTCATATCCTTTTGTATCACAATAAATTAAATCATTTTCTTCATCTACTCTTATAACTCGATGTCCATTCACATAATCATCAACTTCTATTAAATCTATTAGCTTTTTACTTTTATCTACTATATTCTTTAATTCAAGACTTTCTTTTAATTCTGATTTTTTTATTATCTGTCCTCTTTCAGTCCTTATATATTCTTTTGGCATTTAGCCCTCCTCCTCTATCTCTAAAATTACTTTACTGACCTTTCCATATTCAAAAGTATCTTTAAATCCTTTTACATAGTTTCTATTATCATCTTTTAATTTTCCAGCTTTTACCATACTATCTAATATGAATTTCTTTGCAAAACATACATTATCTAAATCTCTTTTTTTATTTTCTTCTACCCAATGAAAATGTATTTTTATTGGATTTTTATATTCTGGTAATTGATTTATGTACCATCCTATATCTATTTCTACTTCTTTTTTCATTTTTGCTCCTGCATATCTATTTTTTCTACATTCATTTATGTATTGATTTAAGCTAGGTAACTTAATTGGTATTTCTATTTTGTTCATCTTTTGTTTTCTCCTTTTCTATGTAATTTTCACATCTCCAAATACCTTTAAAGTTTTCTATTTCTAATCTATTACAGCCTAAGCATTTTCTACACTTTCCGTACTAATTGTGGATAATTGTTTTTCATATTCTTAATCCAATCTGGGTATATGCCCTATATATCTTTGTTCTATTCCTTTTGCTGTTATTTCATATACTGCAACTGTTTTCCCTGTATACTTACATTTTGTTTTTTCTTTTACTTTTACTAATTCCATTTTTTCTAGTTCTGTTAGTCTTGGTGCTGTGTAATTTCTTTCTGTACTTGGTATTAGTTTTAATTCATATAATTCTACTGCTATCTCTTTTGCTGTTTTTGTTCCTGTCATTAGTCTATCTAGTATTTGTTCATATCTCATTTTTCTTTTTGGTTTTATATCTTTAAATGACATTTGTTTTGTTTCATAAGTTATCATTTGTTTTACTCTCCTTTATAAATCACTTTTCCTTCTGCTATCATTTTTAATATTTTTATTCTTTCTTTATCTCTAAAACTCATTAACTGTTTTTTATTTATTTCTAGCATATTCTAAATCCTCCTAATATCTCTTCTTCTGATATTTCTTGCTTTTTCTCTATTTCTTTTAATAACTTTTCTAATTCTTCTTTAAATTTCATTATTGTTTCTATGTATCTGCTAAATTCTTCTGGTTTTTCTTCTACATAATTACAACCATTATAATAACGGTTTAATATATAGTTATATTTCTGTTTAATAATTTGAATTTCATTCATCTAATCACTCACTTTTTATAATATCTTGATATTATTTAATTATTCCATATGTTTTCTGCATATTGATCTGCCTCTTTCATATTGTCAAATATTTTTAGTATTTGACAATCATTTTCTCTTCCTCCTTAAAATGGTAATGTATCCTCTTCATCAAACAATACTCCACAATGTTCATCTTTTTCGCTTACAAATCTTTTTGTTTCTTTTTCATAATACATTCCTATAAAAGAATCCTGCACTCCATACTGCCTATTCTTACAGATTTCAATAATGTTATCACATTTATATAATCCCATTTGTTCCAATATATTCCCAAATGTTTCAACTGTCCTTTTTCTAAAATCCATATTATTTCTATGAATTATAATTACATTATCTACTGCATTTGATAAATCTGCTGTTCCTGATATATCTTCTTTTCTTAAAAATCCCATCGTTTTCCTTGGGTGTACTACTACAAATATATGTATATTTTCTTTTTTACTTAACATTGCTAATTCTTTTACAAATAAACTTTGTGCTTCATATTTTTCTGTACTATATTCTCTTAAATCTATTGTCATTAAATTATCTAATATTACTATCTTTATTCCTCTTTTAGTTATATCTTTTATTGCAATTATTAAATCTCTTGCTTTCATACTACAATCATTGTTATATAAACAGAATTTATTTTCCAGCCAATTTTCTATTTCTTTTCTTACTTTTTCATTCTTGATATAATAATATATTTCATCTTCATTTGATTCTAAATTTTTTTTTCCTGCAATCATCCTCATTAACGTATTTTTTATTATGTAATCTCTCATTTCTCCACTAAATAATAATGTTTTATATCCTTGTATAGCAAAATTCAACATTTCTTGTAATAGCCAGTTAGATTTTCCACTTCCATTTAATCCACTTACTACTGTTATTTCTCCCATAATAAATCCTCTTATTTTTTTGTCCATATTTGTAAATTTTGATTGTACAAACTCTAATTTACTTTCATCTATTCGTTCTATTTGCTTAGTTGTTTTGAAACGTCCTATTTTTTGCTCTGACATATATTATCCTCCTTTGTACAATGTTTCTTTATCTTCTGTATTTTGCATTATTTCAAATTCTATCTCTAATTCTGATTGCCTATTATATAAGATTTTTAATGTTTCAAAATAACTACTTTTTTCAAATATTTTTATTAGTTTCTTATTTTCTTGTATTTCATCACATAAATTTTGCATTTTATTATTAAAACATTTTTCTATTTTTTGCTTTCTTATCTTTTTCTTTTCTATTTTTATTTTTAGTTGCCTTATTGTTTCTTTATCTTCTTTTTCATTCAAAAGTGCTATTCCAAAATCATTACATAATATTTTTAATGCTTTATAATTTTCTGTATTAAAGTATTTTGCAACAAAACTGATAATATCGTAATGTTCTCCACTTCCAAAATCATGTATTCCTTTTTCTGATACATAAAAGCTAGCTGTTTTTTCTTTTCTAAATGGACTCTTATACCACATTCCTGTATATGTTTTCTTATCTGGTCTTCCTAGATAATGTTCTACTACTTCTTCCCCTTTTAAAAGTGTTTTTATTTCTGTAAATTTACTCATTTTTACTCCTATAATATCTGTACACAATTACCTTCTTTGATTGCCTTTACTTCAAGATTACTTTTTTCTTTTTTTAGTTCAAATATTCCTTGCCAGTTGTTCATTATTGAATTATTTAATATTTCTATTTTTTCTTCATCTGTACTTGCTAATTTATTTAACTTATTTACTAAAATCTGTAACCCTTTTAAAGATATTGACTTTTTTATTTCTTTTCTCATTTTGATAAATTCGTATATTGTATTTTTTAGTTCTTCATTTTCAAAATTTTCATTTACAAATAATTCTATTTCTTTTTTATATTTTTCTTTTTTCGTTTTGTTTTGTTTATTAATATGTGGTAGTGTCTGTGTTGGTGCTTGTGTGGGTGGCTGTGATAATGCTTGTGTTTCTGCTTGTGATACATATAATTGTATTATTTTATATTTAGGAGCTTCATTTTGATTTTTTCCTTTAGTGTAATCAATATATCCCAATGTTTTTAACTTATTTCTTGCTGTTTTTAATTCATCTATGCTGATATTACACTTACCAATTAGAACTATATTTGCTACTCTAAATTCATCAATCCATCCTGTTTTGTTAGCTATTTGTAGTAATACGAAATATACAGAAATAGCTTCAGCAGTCAATGGTTTGTAATCTAATGTAGTATATAATTCATTGAGTTGTTTTATATAATTCATTTGTTTTCCTCCTTAATTATCTTCTAGTAATATTTCTATTAATTCTTGTATAGTTAAATCATTTTGGTAATATTCATAAATGCTATCCATTATCCAATCTGGTGTATCTCCTTCTTTTACTATATTTTCTTCTGCCCATTGCTCTTTATATATTTCATTTAATTCTTTTGCTTCATCTTCACTTAAAGTATTACTTGTTATTTTTGCTATAACATCACTAATTTCAATATTTGGTAATATTTGTACTTCTGCATCTTTTCCAAAAATTCCACTATCATTTATTTTTTCTTCATATTCATATATTGCTTTTCCTATTTTTAATATTTCTTCTAATGTCTTTTTTCCATCAATTGTTTTCATTGTTCTTTTCCTCCTAATCTTTTATAAATAACTTTTCCCAAAAATTTGTATAAATCTTTCTCTATTTTCTTTTTGTTCAAATCTTGTTTGTGCTAATTCTTTTAAATATGTATCTAAATTTTTGCCATCTCTTCCATGGACTCCTCTTGTCCCTCTATGGTGTTCATAGCACAAATAAACCTTTAACCCATATTTTTCACTAAACTTTCTATTTGCTGTTCCATAAAATATATGATGTTCTTCTATGTTTGAATTATGGCATACTATACATCTTTTTTCCTTTTGTATTATTGATTTCAATTAAATTCCCTCCATTGTTTTATTTAGCCTTTCATCTTCTTTTGCTAATCTATACCAACTTCTACATGTAATGTGCATTTCTTGTAATTGTCTGTACTTTTGATATGCCCATGTACTAAAATCTGTTTTATTTATTCCATTGTTTTGTGCTATCTTTATTGATATTGATTGTATTTCACTCCATCTTGTTGCAAGTAACCAGCTATCTATTGCTAATTCATTTAATTCTGCTGCATTTTCCATATTTACTTTTTGAAATCTTTTTGATATATTTCTAAATTCTTCAAAGTCTTCTTGTACTATTTTTTCAAATTCACTTTTCATCTAATCACTTACTTTCGTTTTGAAGTCATTTACTATATTCATATAATCTTTTATTTTTATTTCATTTGTACTTTTATATCCATATTGACTTAATATTAGCTCTACAATATTATTAGATATATTGTTATTAGCTATTGATGTATTTAATAATTCTCTTTTAGTTTTATCAATAATTTTTTCACTATCTTGTTGCTCAATTGCATTTGCTACTTCTTCTGCACTTGCTATTGATGTATCTATTCCTATTCCACACATTCCTAAACATCTTCCATAAGCTGATGTTTCACAATTTTCTATATAGCTTGTCTTATTTATAAATGTACTTCCTTCTTTTTCATATGCTGTTCCTGTAGCTATTGGTTTTTCATCTTCTTTATTTTCATAGGCAAATGCTTTTATAATACATATTCCATTTTCATTACTTATAATTTCACTATATAATCTTCCATTAGGAAACAATTCCCAAAATGCTTTTATTCTTTCATTTACTTCGATATACCCGTTTTCCTTTTATATCTGTTTGTTTTAGCTTTTTATTTACATCTATTAGTTTTTTAATTTCCATCTAGCTAACCCCCTTATATCGCCATATATAACCACCTGCATATTGTCTACTTGTATTTTGTTTACAAACTGTTATAATATTTGCATGATTTATTCCTAACCTATCTTCTACTTCTTTAATACTGTTCCATTCTTTTATAAACTTCATATTTTCTGAATACTGTATTACTTTTCTACAAATAGGCTTTATTAAGCCTATTTTATATGCATGTTTTGTATTTTCACTCTGTGTTACCCATTCCAAATTTTCAACTCTATTATCTGTTTTTATTCCATTTATATGATTTATTTGTGCTTTATTTTTAGGGTTTAATATAAATGCTTTTGCTACTAATCTATGGACATTATATCTTTTACCTTTATTATTTTTGAACAATCTAACAGCCAAATATCCATTCTTCATTTTTTCTTGATTTTTTATTTCATCTTTATAACAAAATTGATTTTTAGAATCTCTTGCTAGACTTTTTATTCTACCAAAATTGCTAACTTGATATAAATTCTCATAGTTCTTTATATCTCTCCACTGTTCATTTGCTTTTTGTATGTCTTCAAATTTTATTTCTGGCATCTTCTAACTCACACTCCTCTTTTATTAATTCAAATACGCTTGGCTCTTCTACTTCTTCTATTTTTTCTTCTATCCAATTTCCACTAAAATACCATTCTACTGTTTCTTTTATGTTTTCTTTTTGCTTTTCTGTCATTTCTCCATTTGTCCCTTTGGGTGTTATAGTTATTCCTAGCTGATTTAGTACATATTCTTCCGCTTCTTCTTTATAAACTACTTCATCTGTAGTTATGTTTCTGTAACTTTTCATTTTTCCCCCTCTTGATTTCTACTTAACTTTTTGCTATAATTAAGTAGAAATCGTATATTTATATAAGTATTTGATTTGAACTAATTTTGTGATTCGCTGTCAGAAATTAGTTCTTTTATTTTGTTTAAAATTGCTTTTTCATTGTTGTATTTATTTCCATTAACTAGATTTATGATTCTTTCCAGTAATTCATTTTCGATATTTAATTCTTTATTCTCTTTATATAATGCTAAATTTTCTTCTTTCATACCTGAAATTTCTTGTTCTGCTTTTTTTAGTGCTTCTGTTCTTGCTTCTAATAAACTTTGTTTTTCTTTTCTTTTAAACATCTAATTCATCTCCTTTCTTGTTAAATTTTGTAAATTATTGTTATTATTCCAATAATAATTGATATTACTGATACAGTATTGCTATCTTCTATTCTTTTCCTCCTTCTTATTTATTGCTTTTTATCTCTCTATGTGATATATTATTTTTACTCAAACCCTTATGGGTAAATTTAATTTAGAAAGGACTGATGTATCTTGACAAAAATATTGAGTTTACCCTGTTTCTTAAAGATTGGATTAAATGGTGGTAGAACTATTTAATTTCATATTCTAGTAGCTATGGGGTATTAAATTATTACATATATCAGAACCACTACTGATTAAGTACTAGAGCTTTCATAGAAGTTATATGTGTCAGATGTAATATTATTAAAATAAACGGTTAAACTTGAGGAGCGACCTCATAAAAAAGCGTATTTTTCCACTATTAAATCCGAGTGCATCTCTCGTAAAACTAAAGAATGTTAATAGTTTTAATAATTGCAAAAGTTTAAGATATACAAATAGTGGGATTATACTAATCAAACTGACACTTTGGTTAGTATTTTCTATTTATATAAAATTTCTATTTTTATTTCTAATATTTCGGCTAATTTTAATGCTTGCAATACATTTGGTATCCTTATATCATTTTCCCATTGAGAAATTGTATTTTGTTTTACTTTCATAATTTTTGCTATATCATTTTGAGATAAGTTTTTCCTTTTTCTAAATTCTTTTATTTTATTCAATTCAGTTCTCCTAATAAATTACTGTTCTTGTTAATGCCCATGCTGTCCCTATTATGCTTAATAACCACATTGATGTATATACTACTACTTGTCCTATTCTCATATAGATTTTGTTTTTGTCTATTTTTATTTTCATTTGTTTGCCTCCTTTATTATTTTTCTTTTACTTTTACTGTTACTTCTACATTAGGTGCATATTTTTCTGCTAAAATATCTGCATACGTTTGAAAAAAAGTTTCTGCATGTTCTAATGTAAACTTTGTCTTATCTTCATTCATTCCACCACCTCTCCTAACTTTATTCAGATAGTTTGTACTTATTTCTAAATAATTTCTTTATTTAATTCTTCTTTTAATGCTCTATTATAATCTTCTAATTGTATTTGACCTGTTATAACTTTTTGTGAAATTGCAACCTTCTTGATTATTTCTTCTTTCTTTTTCCTTAGTTTTATTTGCTTGTCTCTTACAATATCAATATCACTCTTAGTTAATAAATTAGGTTTTGATATATCTATGTATTTAGTTTTATTATGGCTGTCTTTTATTGCAAAGCAATCTCTTATACCATTCTCATCTTTAAAACTTGCTATTATTCTATCTGCTTTTGATTTATAACTTTGTTCTATTAATTTATTAACATCTGGTCTATCGTCATAAATTTTTATTAGTTGTACTATATAATCTTTTTCCAACTTACCATTAGATTTTATTTCTTCAAAAATCTTATTTCTTACTTTTCTATCCACTACTTTATCCTCCTTATTCTATTTTTGTTTTTGATTATTTCTTTTATTTGTTTAAACTTTATTATCGCTTCATTTAAGTCATTTTCTAATGTTTCTTTCTCTTCTTTCATCATTCCTTCTATCCATATCTCTACTTCTTCTTCTTTTATCTCTAATGTTAAAATTTTAAATAATGCATTATGATAATTAAGTTCAATTGCCTTTTCATTTTCAATTTTTTTAAATTCCTGTTCTATAAATTGCTCTTGTTTTGATTTTTCTTTTACTAATTGTAAAACTCTACTTCTTGTTGGAATGTCTTCATTTTTCCTTGCTTCTGCTTTTACTTGCTCTACAACATCTTTATTAGAAGATAATGTTTCAAAGCGTTCTGCTTGTTTTTGATTAAATCCTAACTCTTCTATTACCTGTTTTTTTGGTCTTTGATTATCGACACCACTGTCGTTTACCATTTTCCCTGTATATTGATTACCCTTTGTTGCTTTTGGTATATATTTCAATAAATTCCCTATTCTTACTTCTGCATCTAATAGAGCTTCTGCTAACATTTGTGCTTCTTCTTTTTTTTGTTCTCGTACTTCTTCTGCAAGTTTTACTTTATCTATTGCTCTTATTTCTGCTCTAACTGCTGTTAACTTCTCTCTTCCTACCAAAACAAATTTTGATAAATCTTCTAATGTATTCGGCAAATTACTTTGTTGTATTATTAAATTATTCATTTGCTTTCACCTCCTTATTGTTCGTTTTCTCGAACTTTTAAATTAAAAAAATATGATTTAATATCTTCAAAATTTATACATAATAATAGACATGCTCTAATAATTTCTTTTGAAGAAAATTCAACATTATTGTTTAACTTATTACTCAATGTCGCTTCATTTATTAGCATTGCTGTAGCAAAAGCTGTTTGTGTACCATATATTTCTTTTATTCTTCCTCTTAACTTATTAAAATCAAATTCAATTACCTCATATTCCATTTTTTCACCTCCTTGTCCGTTCGTGTTTCCGAACTAAGATTATAATAACAAAAAAAAATATACCTGTCAATAGTTTTTTATAAAAAAGTTCGACTTTCTTTATTTTTTTTATAAAAACTGTTGTTTTTTCTATAAAAATGCTTTATAATTTACTTATAAAGGAGGCAATATGAAAAAGGATACTTTTTGTAATAGATTAAATAAAGCTATGATAATGAGAAACATGAAAGCTGTAGAACTTTCTGAAAAAACTGGTATTTCTAAATCATCTTTAAGTGAATATATCAAAGGTAAGTATGAAGCCAAACAAAAAAGTATTTTTAAATTGGCTAATGCTCTAGATGTTTCAGAATCTTGGCTAATGGGGTTAGATGTGCCAATTGAAAAAGAAAAATATATCACAGCTGAAGAATGGACAAATGAAAGTAAATATAGAAAAACGATACATTCAGATGGTAGTATATCTTATTCTATTATTCCTAAAATTCCAATACTTGGTACAGTAAAAGCAGGTTATGATTGGTTAGCTGAAGAAAATGTAATTGGATATATTACTGATGAAAATACAGTGAAGAGTTATAAAAAAAATATAAATGAATATTATGCTCTTGAAATAACTGGTGATAGTATGCTACCTCTTCTTAGTCAAGGAGATTTAGTAATAGTACATGACCAAGATGATGTTGAAAGTGGTCAAACTGCTGTTATACTAATAAATGGAGAAGAAGCAACTGTAAAAAAGGTAATTAAAACAAATGAAGGTATAGAATTACACGCAATGAACCCTTATTATCCTATTAGAAAATTTACTTTTAATGATATGAAAAATGTACCTGTTAAAATAATAGGAAGAGTAAAAGAAGCAAAGATAAAAGGAGCTTTTGAATAATGGAAAATATAAAAAAAGCGGAAGAGGTAGCATTGTATGTACGTGTAAGTACAGAAGAGCAAGCAGTTAATGGAGATAGTTTAAGAACTCAAAGAGATGAATTAACAAAATATGCTTTAGCTAATGGCTTTCATATATATGGTATTTATGAAGATGATGGCTTTTCTGCTACTAATTTAAAAAGACCTGCTTTGGAAAAATTATTAAAAGATGTTGAACAAAATAAAATAAATAGGATACTTATAACTAAATTAGATAGGCTTTCTCGTGGTGTTAGGAATTATTATAAAATATTAGACACTTTAGATGAACATGGTGTATTTTGGCAAACAGTATTTGAAAAATATGATAGCTCCACAGCAAATGGTAGATTGCATATTAATATTATGCTCTCTGTTGCAGAAAATGAATCTGCTCAAACATCTGAAAGGATTAGGAGTGTTTTTAAAACAAAAATTGAAAATAAAGAAATTATTGCTGGTAAAATTCCTATTGGTTTAAAAAAACACGATAAAAAATTAGTTATAGATGAAGATAAAAAACAAATTATACAAGATGCCTTTCACTTCTATAAAGAAACTACTAGTGCTTACCAAACGTTTCAGAAATTAGATTTAAAATATCCAGAATTACAATTAAATTATATGAAAACATATAGAATATTAACTAATAAATTATATAAAGGAGTTAAAGAAACTAGATATGGAGATATTAAAGATTTTTGCCCTGCAATTATAGATAATATTACATTTGAAAAAACTCAAATATTGTTAAAGAAAAATGCTCGAAAGCGAACTGTAAATAATTCAGATGGATATTTATTTCAAGGAATGTTAAAATGTGCTGAATGCAAATATACATTAGGAGGAAAATTTTACTCTAAAAATCCTGAAAGCTCTAGGTACTATTATATTTGTAAACATCATCATTTATCTTTAAAATGCAAATGCAATACCAACTTTAATGAACAAAAGATTGAACAAAAATTGCTACAAGAAATTAATCCTCAATTAAAACAATTTATATTAGATTATGAATATAAACAAAAAAATTATAAGAAAATGGATATGTCAAAAGAAATTACTTCTTTAGAAACTAAACTTAATAAATTGAAAGATCTATATATAAGAGATTTAATTAGAATAGAAGATTATGAAAAAGATTATAGAGAATATGTTTCTCAATTAGAAAATCTATATAAAGAACAAGATAAGATTGAAACTAATGTTATAGATAACAATCTTGATGTTCTAAAATCATTTTTGACCAAGAATTTTATTTCTGAATATAATAAGTTTTCTCGATTACAAAAAAGAAGATTATGGCTTTCTATAATTGATTATATAACCCTTGATAAAGACTACAATATGAAAATATTTTTTATTTAATCCATTTATGGTACTTTTTAATATAGACAGATGTTAATATTAAAAAGTACCATCTTTATTATAATAATTAAAGCAATCTATCATGCCTTTCTTGTATAATCTTATACATTCCTTAGGATACTTTTCCACAAATTCTCTTTCTTCTAAATTTAATTCCTTCATTACTTCTTCTAATTCTAAATCTCTTTTTTCTTCCATTGGCAATCCCTCTCTTTCATAAAAACCTTTGTCTTTATTCAAGGGGTTATAATCTTTACTAATTATATTATTACATTTATTTTTTGTAAATAGTTTTTTCCTTTCCTTTAAATTTCTTCTTTCGTTTTCTTTTTTCATAAAAAATCCTCTCTTTCGTAAATTAATTTGACAATTCACACTCAAGAGGTTATACTTAAGTTGTGTTTATACTCTCTTGAGTGTAATTTATTTTGAAGATATAGAGATTGGTTGTCAGCTATATCTTCTTTTTATATATTATATATGCTTATTTTCTCCTTGTCAAAACCCGCTTTCGACAAAAAAAGTCTGTAAATACTGAAAATTCTACAAACTTTTTCAAAAAATTTTTTTTACTTTTTTTAAATACTTGATTTTATTCTACTTCTCAAGTTATGCCAGTTTATTCCGCTGATATATTTTATGCTCTCTGAACATAGTAATTCATGTTCTTTTGCATATTTGTTCCATTCATCTATTGTTGGGAATTTTGAAAATTCTTTTGTTATGTTTTTTAATGTTTTTATGGCTTCTTTATAATTTATATACATTATACTATCTTCATGATATTGTATTTCATTTTTATAATATGAATTTATCAATTCTTCAAATTTTTCACTTATCTTTTTTGTTTTTTCTGAATTGAGTCCATATTTGTTAATAGTCATTTCTAGTTTTCCTCTCAATTTATCAAATTTATCCATCTTTAGTATTCTCCTATTACTATTTTTTTATTACTCTATCATTTTTTACTTTATTTTAACAGGAACTCTTTGTGCTACTTTTCAAGTAAAAAGAAAAAGTTCCCTTTTGCTGGGAACTAATTCATAATCTATTTTTCATATAATTATATTGTAATAGTTTTTGTTTGAAATGTTTGTCGAAAAATTATATTTTACTTGTTTTACTATTTTATCTATATCTTTTTCTGTCATATTTGCTTTCTTAATCTACTACATATTTTTGAAAAATTAACATACTTTTATATTTCTCCATTTTATGCTGCCTCCAATAAATTTTCTATTTCTCTTCTATTCAATAGACTCAATATTTTTTTCATATTGCTTGTCCTATTTTTATGTACCCATATATTATTATAGTTTTCTTCTATATAATATCCCTCATCTTCATATTCATCAATTATAAGTCCACTTTGTACTAACTCTTCTAATAATTCATCTTCTGAAGTATTATCTAATAATTCATCGATTTTTTTTTCAAATTCCTCAATACTTAAATCAAAAATCTCCATTATACTCACCCTATCTATAAAAATATATAACACTATCAAATAATTTACTATCAATGTTTGTTTCTTCTCTATTTTCCTTATTGGCAGAACATTTATTATCAATTATGAAATGTTTTTCTTAAAGTATTCATTTATTTTACTTTTTTGTATTATTTCATTTCTTGGTGTAGTTAACCATGGACTTTCTTCAAGTGTCATATCTCTCAATTTCCAAGATGAAAATTGTCCATATTTTTTATATACTTCTTCCAATATTTCTTCTGTATTATCATCAATAATTATCTTGAAGTCCTTATAAACCATTCTGCAATTTCTTTAGCACTATACATAATAATATTACTCCTCTTTTATTTTAAATTGTTATATTTACTTTATAAATGTAAAAAAAGCTAGGTTTAAAATTAATCTAGCTCTACAAATTATATAACTCTAATTTTAAAAGCCTCTAACCTCAAAGACTTTCCTTCTGTACCAACTTTAACATAAGTTCCCTTTGAAGAAGGCATCCACCCCACACTCTCAATATGTTCTTGAACCTCTAGCATCTTATTTGACTGAATTTCTATTGCCTCTATTCTCTTACTCTCACCAGTTGTACCACAAACTTGTCCATTATTCACCCAGCTTGTCCAGCCTATACTTTCTATATGTACTCTATAACTTAAATCCAAACCATTATTTCCTTGCAAAATTATAGCCTCTACTCTTTTCCCTTCTCCAGCTGTTCCAACTATTTCTCCTATTTGCTTCCAATCTGTCCACCCTATATCTTGAATATGTGCTTTGTATTGCAACTCTGATACTTTAGCTTGTCCAACTAATCTTGATTTAAAATCATTCCATCTATTAGGATTATTTACAAATGGTGCAGGACAGCATTTATGTGTTACATCATAATGTCTTATTACATTTTCTACTGGTATATTATATTTTGCCATCAATTCTTTTGTTAATTTTACTGTATTCTCAATAACTTTTTCTGATACATCTAATACCCCATTATTATTAAAACAACACATTTCTATTCCTATTGAGTTAGAATTTCTACAATCACTATAATATTTTCCTGTAGTTCCACAATGCCAGCTACTGTCACCTTCTTTTACTACTTGATATATTTCATTTTCATCTACAAAATAATGTGCTGACGCTTTTCTATTTACTGAATAAAAATAATCAGCATTTGCTTTTGCTGTACTTACTGCTCCTACATAGTGTATAACTATATATTTATTTTGTTTATTATTCATAACTGTTCTATTTACTGTTGTTAGTTTTGTTTTTATTTCCATTACTCCTCAACTCCTTCTAGACCTTCTTCTATTCCTAGATTATCGCCTTCCATATTCTTATTCCTCCTTTTATTTAACTTTTTCTTCTGGCAAACCTGCTACACTTGTTAATATACTTAATATTCCTGCTAATACTGATGTTCCTATTACTGTCCCCCAGCCTATCTCATTTATATTTATTCCTACTGGTACCATTGCCACTGCTGTTTGTGCTACTGTTTTTATTGCTCTTATTCCAGCACATTTAATCCACTTTTTCAAATCCTCTATATTTTCTTTCATATCAATTCACCTTCTTCTCTAAATCTTCTATACGATGGTTTATCACTTTAATTTGTTCCTCTACTACTGGTATCCTTTGTGCAAAATGATTATGCTCCCTTACCTCTCTTGTAAGTTCACCTATTTTTGTATCCATTACTGCCTGTTGTGTATTTAATTGACTTTGTATCTTTTTATTACTTGACAAATTAGAAAAGACTACCCCTATTAAGGATAGTCCCCCTGTTATTATTGCTACTATTATTGACTCCATACTTATTCCTCACTTTCCAAAAGTTCTTCCACTTCTTCTCTATATTTTTCTGGAATAGTATCTATTGTTCTCAAACCTTTTTTTATTAAATCTCTATATACTCTAGCCATCTTACACTCCTCCTTCAACTATTTCTGCCAATGCTAATTGTATATTTGTTACTTGTTCTTTTAAATCTTCTATTTTTTGTTTTTCTGTTAGTTCTGGTTCTTTATAATTTTCATTCTTATAAAAACCTTCTTCCTCTATATAACAGTATTTATTTTCTGTTATACCTTCTTCTATATTCTCTACTTCATAAACTTTTTTAACTAATGGTCTAGCTATTGCTAATGTATTATTATCTACTAATACATTCCCATTTTCTTGATATCCGATTGTTTCACTTATATGTATAATTACATTATTTTTATCTGTTATTATATATTTCATCTTCTTTTACTCCTTTTTATGTTCTTCTTATCCACATATAGCCTACTATCTCATAAGGTTGCATTATAGACATTTTTTTACTATCTGGAAATTCTTGTACCCCTTGAGTATTCCAATCACTTCCAGTGTCACTATTTCTTTGGGAATCCATTTTATATGGAAGTTCACTAGCAGTTATTCTATGTGACTTTTCTCCTCCTATATTTCCAATTGTGTTTAAATTTTCATCTTCTTCATCTAATCCTAAACTTACTTTTCCTTTCAATCTTTCCCATGTTCCAAAATTTAATATTGTATTTGGATTTATCTCTTCCTGTGTTATATATGTAGAGCCAACTGGAAACACTAATTTTAACATTTCTGATATTTTTTGTTCTACATCTGTTTGTACTCCTAATATTTCTTGTTGTAAGCTAGTTTGTAATTCTGATATTCCTATATTTTCTGTTTTTATTTTTTTATTTACTCCATTTTGTACTATCATTAACAAATCATTATTATTTAATTCTGTAGCTTCTGGCATCTCACTTATTTTTATATCACTCATTTCTTATCTCCTCTCCATTTTCTGTTATCATTCTATTTTCATCTTCTGTTAATATATATTCTGGTAATTTTGGTACATATACTTTTACTGTTTGACCTTCTATTCCTTTTGTTTTAGCTAAACCAAACATTTCATTTTCTAATGATACTATATTTAAAATTCCTGAATCAATATCTATTACTTTTCCATTTAAATCATAATTGCTATCAGAATATGTATGTGCAATAAATATTTTATTATTTTGCAAATGTAATCCTAATATGCTATATCCTGTATAACTACCTATATCAAGTACTTTGTCAATAATCCTTCTGATTTTTCTATTAATAATTATAAATTCTAGCCCATATAAACTATAATGTGAATAAGTTCCACCGTTGCAATAAATAACAAATACTCTATTCTTTGAAAGAGTTACTGCTGATATTGCAAAAGGAAACAATGTTTCACTACATGAGCCTTTATAAGTATTTAATATTGGTGTATATTCTGTTATTAATGTATTTTTTATTTCATAACTTCCTGTATAAATATCCCAACTACTATTTGAACTATTATATGTATTAAAAGCAATAAACACTTTATTTTCATCAAGTTTAGTAGCAGATAAATTTCCTCCTTTATCTGCTGTAGAACTTCTTAATTGTGTACTTACTCCTATTGTAAATCTCATATCTTCTTCTATTTTACATACAATTCCATATAAAATATTAGGACTTGTCGTACTTGAAGAATTAGAACTATAATTTATAAAAATTGTATTTTCTTTTATTAATATAGCAGAACGATAATGACTCACTCCTGGTGCATAACATATTGTTTCATCTTTTATTACTGTTATTATATTATTTTCTACTTCACATACCATTCCATTTATATAATTCTCTTTATAATAAATAAGTATTATTCTATTTTCTTTTAGTTTTAGTATTTTATATATACTTCCAGAACTTATTTGTGTTGAAGTACTAGTTGTAATTGCGTTATCTCCTATATTACAAACTATACCATATAAAGAAGTTGTCATTGATAGCTTATAAAAAATAATAACTTTATTTTCGGATAAGCTTACTAAATATGGTTTATGGGTATAGTCTAGTTTTGAAGTTGATAATACTTTTTCTGATTTTATTGTTATTGTATTGTCTTCTATTTCACATACCATTCCATATAAATAATAATTTGTTCCATATATACTTGCTATAAACACTCTATTTTCATTTAATAATGTAGCTCTCATATATCTACCTGTATTTTTTTCGGAATTTAATTTTGTATTACTTTTGGTTGTTATAGTTTTATTTATATATTGTACAAAATCCCCAGCTCGTACATTTCCACCACTTGCAACCTTATATTCCTCTATTATTCCATTTATTTTTAAGCCTACACCTGTTTGTCCCAAAATATTACCTTGCATTAGTACACCACCTCTATTCTTGCATTTAGCTTTATAGTTGGTGTTTCTTCATCACAAGTTAATTCAACCCAATTTTCTCCTGATTTAACTAAACTAATTTTATTATATTCTTCTTTTTCCTGTATTCTTGTTTCTTTATTTTCTGACCAAATAGGATATACACTTACTATGTCTGTTTCTTCTATTCCTTGTACTTGTATTCTTTTTGTGTTTTCTCCTGTCCAGTTTGTGTCTATTTCTATATTGTAGGTTTTCTTTTTATTTGCCTTCGTATTTATCTTTTCACTATTTTCGTTTATTTTTTGATTGTTTTCATTGGTTTTTTGTTTATTTTCATTTATTAAATTTAATAAATGTATTGCTGTATTTTCATCTATTATATCTTTAATTGTTTCAAACCAAATATTTAATCTTTCAAAAAATTCTGCTTTTTCTTTTTCAGTTATTATATCTAAATCTAAAAAGAATTTATCTTTTTTAACTGTTATATCATCTAAAACATCTTGTATATCAATATCAATTAAACTTGTAACAATACCACATAAACTGCTATCTCTTCTTGTATCTATAATATCATCAATTGTTATTTCTAATGCTCTATCTTTTACTATAATTTTAGCTAAACATATTTCATATACATCTATAGTTCTTTCTAATTCTGCAAATTCTGTAGTTGTCCCTTCTTTTATATACAATTTAGTTTTTCTTTCTTCTAATGTATCATCAAATCTTACAACAATCATATCATTTCTATTATTACCTATTGGCATTTGTAATGATAATATTGTGTCATTTTTTAAGTTAAAATCTGTACCTTTTATTAATCCACAACCTTTAATTACTTTTACATTCAAACCATTATCTGGCATCACTTTCATACTATAATCGCCATAATCATTATATAAACCAAAATAAACACCTGTTGTTAAAAACTTTCCAAAGTAATTTCTAAAAATAGATGCTTCATATTCTCTATCATCTATAATACTATTAAAAGGGAAACTTTCTAATTCTATTTCATTCATCAAACCACCACCTTATTCGTTAATTTTTTTATTTGTTCTGCTAAACCTGGTATTTTATCACCAAATGTTACTTCTATTTGTGTCTTTCCTCTTTCATATACTTCTTTTATCTCTGTTATTCTTTTATCCTCTGTATATCCTTCTGTTTCTAGTGTTACTATATCTCCTAAGTCCCAATCTTTTTCATATTCCATATTAGGTATTTGGTATATAGTTCCTTCTATACTTCTTACTTCTTTATAATCTGTTAATTTTTTTGTTCCTTCTTCTTCTACTTCTGCAATATCTAAATTTCCTAAATCTATTAATAATTCTTTTCTTTCTAGTCCAGACACTTCTGTATCTCCAACTAAAATAATCGGTCTTTCTTCTTGTTCTCCTTTTCCTAAACTATAACCCACATTTTTACTTCCTGAAGTCTTATTTACTATTTTTGAGGTATTTAAGTTTCTTTTCTTATCTGAAAAAATGACTGGTGGATTTACTGTTTGGTTTATACTTCTATCTACTCCTTCAAATACATCAAAAAAAGCACATTTCTGTGCTAAATCTAATATTATATTCCATCCTAAACCTGTGTCCTTTGATATATGTTCAAACAATACATCTAAGTATTCAAATCTACTTTGCCATACTGTTTTTAGCCCTCTATTTTTTGTTTCTGCTATTCTTATCCATTCAATATTTCTTTCTGGTGTTGCTATATTATTATAATAACTATCTATTATATGATTTTGTATATAATGTTTAAATACATTTTCTGCTTGTGTTTCTTCCACTCTATCATAAGCATCTGTTACAGTAAGTCTTCTATTTGTTATACCTTTTAATTGTTTTCCTGATATTACTAATTTTTTAATATTATTACAATCAAGTTGTGTGTCTTCTATTATTCCAACTTTGTTTTGTTTTTTATTTAGCATAATAAAGTTATCTTTAAATAGCTTATCTACATTTTTCTTATTTTTATTTATGTGTATTTCAAAAGTTCCTACTCCTGACCAACTACGATTAAATATTACGCTTTCATAATTTGTTATTATTCCTTGTAATAGAAAGTCTTGATTTATTATTTCTAACATTTAACTACCAACCCACTTTCTTACAAATTCTAGTTCAATATTCCCTGAATGACTTTCATCATCTCCAGAATAAGAAATTATATTTCTTCCTATAATTAATTTGAAAAAATCTCTATTTTCTAAGTCTATCCAATGAAAAACATTTTCTGTTGTTCCATCTTCTTTTTTTATATTTACTGTTTGTTCCCCATCTGTTGTGTTAATTTCTAATATATCGTTTTTTTCTAAAGTTCTATTTACTTTTATTGATTCTCCTGTTGTTTCATTTGTAATAATTGGATTTATTACTGGTCCAAAATATTTTATTTTTACTGGTAGGTCTGTATCACTATCATTTTCATAGTCTTTTTTGTATCCTACATTAGCAAATCTAGTTTTTAATTTAAGTGGGAATTTAAGCCCTCCACTGAATTTTTTAATTACTAATTTTGTATTTTCTTCATCTAGTAAATAAGGATTATGGGCAGTAAATATAATTTGAGATTTATCATTGTTTCCAAATCTTTCTTTAAAATCAATTGTGTCTTCAACATGAGCATAAATGCGGTATGTTTTATAATCATTAGTGTAAAATAAGAGTAATTCTCCTCGTTTCTCACTTTTTACATTATAAGTACGTGGATTTATTACTCTTATTATCTTTCTTCTTAATTCATATAATTTTTTTCTATCTGTAGCTCTTATTGTAGCATCTAATCTTATCACTCTATTACCTAATAAAACACCATGTATATCTGATCCATCTTGTAATGGTGATTGTGTGGTTTCAGATGTTACATCTGGTATTCCTAATCCTTCAATATGTGATAATAATATTTCCCCACTCATATCAAATTTTATTTCTTCATTGAGTCCTAAATTGATTACTCTTAACGTTTGCATTTTTACCTCCTAAAATACATAAGCTATTTCATTTGCCAAATTTCTATTTAGAGTTTCTTGTTTTTTATAAGCTACTGATGGACTGTCAACTGGTGTTGTTATTGTATTATTTTGTTCTACATTTACAGTTTTATTTATAATTGTATTTCCTACTCCTTTTGCTTCATATTTATACATTCCAGCTGTCCATTCTTTTATTTTGTTTTCAATCCCTGCATCTATTGTGTCTTGAACTTTTTGAATAATATTTTGTATCTTGTCAGCAATTCCATTATTAATTCCTTGTGCTAGTTTTTCCCCTAATGTTTGTCCTGTTATTTCATAAGCATTTCCATAAGAATTTAGTAGTTTTAATATTTCATTTTGGTTCTGTTCTACATTTAATAACATTTTTTCTGCTGTTTCTTGTGCTAACTCTTTTTGCTTTTCGTAATATTCTTCTAATTCGTCCAATTGTTTATCATATTGTTCTTTTTTCTTTTCTGCTTCATCTTCTATTGCTTGTACTTTATTATCTTGTTCTTCTTTTAATAAGTCTTGTTGTTCTTTTAAAGCATCTTTTTTGTCTTGCAATGCTCTTTTGTCAAGAGTCTTTTGATAGTCTGCAATTAACTTATCTAGTTCTTTTTGATAATTTGCTTTTGTTGTTGCATCATGTTCAAAGTCGACTAATTGCTGTAATCTATTCCTTTTTCTTTCAAATTCTGCGTCTTCTTCTGCTCTTGTTTTTTCTTCTTCTGATTTGTCTAATAAATCTAACTCTTTTTGTATTGCTTCTATTCTTGTTTCATATTCTTCGTTAATTGCATTTATTCGCACTTCTTTCCATTCTTCAACTAACTTTATATTTTCTTCTATTGCTTTTTTGTCTGCTTCTTCCATTTCTTCTAGTTGTTTAGTTATTGCACTAGTTAATTGTGATACTGTGTCGTCTACACTTTGTACTCTTAAATCTCTTTTTTGTTGTTCATAATCTCTTATTGTGTCTAATTCTTCTTGATATAGCTCTTTTCTTTCGTCAAGAGATAATCTTTCGTCTTTCATTATTTGATTTAAGTAGCTTCTATGTAGGTTTATTATTTTATTTAGGTCTTCTTCTTGTTCTTTTGTGTCATATTCAGCTCCTCGTAAATTTTTTTGGTTTTGTATGTATCTTTCATAGTCAGTTGTTTGTTGGTCTAGTAGCTCTTTATTTTTTTGTGCTAGCTCTTTTCTTAGTTCATATAATTTTTCCTCTAACTCTTGCTTTTGCTCTGTTGTTTTTGCTAGTGCATTATAAGCGTATTGATACATATTTATTTCTTCTTGTAAGCTTATTTGGTCTAAGTTTTTTCTATGTTCTATTACTGCTGTATAGTCATCTAGTGATTTTTCTTGTATCTCTTTTTGTAGGCTGTATATTTTTTCTGTTAGTTCCCATTTTTCGTCTTGCGTTTTTGCATATTTTTTTAGTGCGTATTGGTACATGTTTATTTCTTCTTGCAAGCTTATTTGGTCTAATGCTTTTTTGTGTTCTATTTGCTTTTTGTAGTCGTCTAGGGCTTTGTTGGAATATGAACTTGAACCTCCTCCTTTTGAACCTCCTGAGGATACTTTTTTGGGTGTATAATTTGATGTAACACTTCCTTTAAAATCTTCTGGAGTTAAATTTGCTAAGTTACCTAGTATATTTAACTGATTTTGTAAAGATGCTGTAACCTCTTCAACAGATTGTTTTGTTACACTAGCTATTTTTATAATTTGTTCACTGTTACTCATCATTGCACTAACTTCTAATATACTTGCTTGAATTGCAACCTGTGCATTTGCCCATTCTGCATCCGCAGCTGCATTTTCTGCATCTATTGCTGATTGAGTACTAGCTATTGTATTTTCATTAACTTTTGCTAATTCTGCATAAGATTTAACCAATTGAGATTTAGCATTTGCATATTCTTCTGTCGATGTTTTTCCCTGCTTTAGTATATTTAATAATTGTTGTTTTCCTTGTATATCTGCTTTTGTTTGTGCTATATTTATTAAAGTTTCTCTATGTGCTTTTTGATTTGTTAATCTAGCATATTCTTGCTTTGTAGCATTAAGTTCTAGTGCTTTATTTAAAACTCTTAATTTATTCTTAGTACCTTCAATTGTTTGTCCATATTTATCTTGTTCTTTTTCATAATCACTTAACTCTTTTTTTGCTTTTTCTAGCTGTACATTTAACGCATTTATTTCTCCATTTTTCTGAAAACTATATTTATCTGATTTTTGAACTTCTTTAATTTCATTTTCTATTTGTTCTATTTTGCTTTTCTTTTCATCATATATTTTTATTATTTGTTGTGCTTCATCTCTGGCACTTTCAATTGTTTTCTGATCTGCTTCTGACATAATTCCTTCATTATTCATTGTATTTTTTAGTGCTTCCGATAGATTTTCAGACTTCTCTGTTGCTTCATTAAACTTATCAATAGATTCTTGTTGTTTAGAAATAAATATATTTAGTGCTGCAATTCCAGCTGTAATAGCTAATCCACCCCAAAATAAAGGATTAGCCATTAATGATGCTGTAAATGTTTTTGTTACTGTATTTGCAACTCCTGTAGCATTTGCATATGATAATAATGATGTTCTTACTTTTGTAACTATAACAACTGTTGCTAATAAACCTGCTCCTAATGTTATCACTCCACTTGATGCTGTTTTATTATTTTTTATAAATTCCGTTATTCCTTTAGTTAATGTTAATTGTAAAGAACTATATTGAGTTAAAGCTGGAATCATACTTTCTCCTATAGTTTTACTTAATTCTATATTAACAGCATTTATTTGTGCTTGTTGTCCTGCAAAAGTTTCTGAATATTTTGTAGCATCTCCAATTTGATTTTTGCTTTCTTCTTGAATCCCTAAAACTTCTGCTTGTATCTTTTCTTCTTGAGTAAGACTTGCTGTTGTTTTTCCTATACTTTTTGCATAATCTTCCCACATTTTTGCTACATTTTTTGTAACACCTGCATTATCAACAAGAACACTATTTTCATTTTTTAATCCTTCTGTAGCAGTTGCTATAGCTTCTCCATATTCATAGGTTGATTGTCTTCCAAAGGCTGCTGCATCTTTCAAGGCTATCATTGTTTGTTTAATTTGTTCTTCGTTATATCCTCTTGATGCAAGATTTTTATATGCAAGAGTTGCATCACTCAAAGGAATTAATCCATCTGATATATAATCTTCAATAAAGGATTGTGCTTTATCAAAACTAAGACCTTGTCCTTTTATTATACTTTCTAATCCTTTATTTGCACTTTCATATTTCTTATAATTTTCAATTCCATCTCCAATAGCCGATTTAATGCTTGATAATGCTTCTATTGCTTTTGTAGATAATTTTGAATAACTCAACTCCAATTGACTATTATTTCTTTGTACTTTTTCACTCTGTTTTTCTATTTCTTTTAATCTTTCTTTGGCTGTTTCAAGACCTTTTTCTAAAGCATTTGTTTTAATTTGTAAATCAATTACCAATTCTCCAATTGTAGTTTGATTTGCCATCTTTTTCCTCCTTTCTTGTATAATAAAAACACCTATTTTAACTTAAAATTAAAATAAGTGTTTTTTTATTAAAACATTTCTATATAATTTTCATCCAATAATTTTGGTACTTTATCTATCCAAGTATTATCCTTCCATACTTCCTCTATAAATTGCTCATCAAATTTTGCTTCAGCCATTAATATTTCATTTATATATAAATTTATTTGAACTGTTCCTATATTTTCAAATTGTTTTATATAATCTATTATTGCTATTATATTATGGTATATCCAAAATTGTTTATCTTCTTTTTTCTCTATTTTTTTGGCTATTACATCTATATTAATGATAGATATATCTTCTTTATATTCTGCATTTTTTACTCTTCCTACATCGTTTATTTCATCACTATTAAATTCATTCATTATATAATCAAGTTTTTCTTGATTAAGCTCATTTCCATTTTTATTTATATTATCCAGTTTATCTTGTTTTTTGTATTCTTCTATATAAGTGTCCTTTATATTAAATATTTCTTCATTATTATATTCTATATATACTAATGTATCAGATACACCATTTATAACAAAATATTCACATATAAATTTTCCTCTTAATATGGAACCAAAGCTATTTTGACTATCTACATATCCTTCTACTTTTACAACATTTGCTTCTTCACAAGTATATGTAAAATTTTCTTGAAATTCTGCTATACTCGGTGTTTTTAAATATATTTTAATATTATCTATTGTTCTTTCTCTCAATTCTGATTTGTGTTTATCTGTTAAAACAACTATATCTCCTAATTGACTACTAATTGTTTCCTCCACATTATTCTTATCTTTTGCCTTTAATATTATTAATATCGATATACTAAAAATTAGTATTAGAATAATAATGCCACATATTATTATTTTTTTCTGTTTCATATATCTTCCCTCCTAGTAAGAGAATAACATACACTTTTTAAAAAAAATATCAAAATTTGTCGTTTCTGTATATTTTTTTATGTTTTCTTCTATACAATAAAAACTCTGAAATCTCTATATTTTTATTCACAAAGAAGGGCACTTACTTATTTTTAATAACTACTTTTTTCTATAACTCTATTTCTTTTTTATTTGTTATTCCAATTTTATATGCTTCTATATAGTTAGATATATTTTTAAAAATTTCTACATTATTTTTCATGTCAAAGCTTATACATTGCTTCTCATTTTCTTTATTTTTATATATAATTAAAAAGAATTTATGTATATCTGTAATAGTTGAATTTAAAATAGCTCCTACTGCTCCTAATATCATATATCCACTAATTGCTCCACTAATAGAATTTTGTATTTCTTTTGAAGTTTTAATATTCATATCTAAAATTCTATTAATTTGCAATTTAAATACATTTCCTGCACTTTCAACTACTATTAAATCTTTGCATAAATATATAATACATTCTGAGTTTTCTGCTAATGATAATCCAGATATATGGTTAATTTTTGTAGAAAAAATTGCATCATATTTACTAATTCCTTTTTGTATAATATCTTCTTTTTCTTTTTTTTCTTTTCTATTTTCTAATACGATATTATCAATTGATTTCATAAATAAAATTATTACTATTATAAAAAAAATTATCAAAAACCACATTACTTCTCTACCTCGCAATAAATATCAATAATTGTCTTTAATAAGAAAAATAATGTAAAACCTGCTATTAGTATTCCAACTCCTCCTAATATACCATACCAATTTATGACTTTATCAGTATATGTTCCACTAGTATATGTATATTTTTTTATTACTTCAATTGTTGGAAACTTCATCCATATAAATATTGCACCTATTACTGATAAAATAATGTTTAAATAAGCCATAAAATTTAAAATATCTGCATTAGTTTTTCTTCCATTTTCAACTTCATCCAAATTTGTTTTGCAATTCGGACATATTTCATCTAATTCATTTAATTTAGCCTTGCATATTGGACATTTCATACCTTATCCCCTCCTAAAAAGAGAATAACATATACTATATATTGTGTCAAATTTTGTATTAGATAAAATTAAATTTTGGTAATCTATATCTGTTATATACCAATCATTTGCTAATAAATCATCTGCCGATAGTTACCAGCCTCTAACTGGCAATCTTCTTTTATCATTTGACCAAACTACTATTAAATAATATGTATTTGTTGGCATAAATACAGTTGATGTAACAGAGTTTTTTCGTCTTATTAATTTATTTTTTCTAATGCTTTCTTCTACTGCTTCTTTGATATTCAATATAATCAATCCTTTAAAACTCTTCTGCTCCAACTTCTTCATCTTCTTTACTCTCTACTTTACTCAATTCTGAATACTCTTGCATAATAATAGGAATTTCATCTGGATAATAGTCATATAAAAACTCTCTTTTACTTATACCTATTTTTATGCAGATGGCAATTGTTCTTTGAAGCCAATTAGCATTGTCATTCCCTTCACGATTGGCTTCACTTGGTCGAAAAAACTCTCTAACTTATTCACTTCCCAGAATTTTTTACAAACCTCTATTAGTTCAGTTGGTGTTAATTCTTCCTTCAACACATCTTCTTCTATATCTAGTATTTGACTTAAAAACTTAAATAAAAATTTTGGTGCAATCATCATTAATTTTGTTATTAAATTCATTATATTTTCCACTGTAAACATCTCTGATAATTTAAAATCTTGCCCATTGTCAGATAGTTCCTTTATGAAGTCTTCTGGCAAATCTTTTAAAGTTTGTAGAGCTTCAAAATACTTGCCACAAGGCATCTTTCTTATCTCTACACCATGTAATTTTATTATTTTTTGTAAACTTTTTTCCTCATTACTTTTTGTCATTCTATGTCCTCCTATTATAAATTTTAGGAGAGTATTATTACTCTCCTTCTGGTATTGTTACTGGTACTGTTGCTATTGTATCTAACCATGTTAAATCTGCATTTCCCGTTTCTGTATCTTTCATTGTGAATAATTTATTATCACAAGTTCTTGACATGAACATTCCCTCTATTTCTACTGCTCCATCTTTACTTGCCCCTTTTGTTTCCAAATCCATTTTTATTTTTGTAACTTTACATTTATATTGTTTCCACATTCTATATGTACCATCTGCTAATAATCCTCTATATGTACACGCAAATTCTGGAGCATTATCTATTGTTGAAAAATCATATTCTTTTGTTGTTTCATCATATTTTCCACCTTCTAATTTTGCTCTTAAATCATTTGGTAACTCTTTTAATGTTAATGTAAATTTTTCTCCATTTACTGTTTTATCAACATCCCATACTTCATCATCTGCATAAATGCTTTCTTCCTCTGAATCAATTTCTTTAGACAATTTCTGTGCTGATGGAATTAAAACTCCATCTCCTACAGAATATTTTTCCAAAGTATTATCTACTAATGGAAAATACATAAATCTACTAAAACCTTTTAAATATTTTCTTGCCATATATAATGACCTCCTTTATATAATTTCTTCTTTTTCAAAACGCATTGTTTTGTGATATATTTTTGTTTCTTGTTCAAATAAATCTAGTGCTAAAGTCCTTTCAAATTCTAAATCTTCCATCTTTGAATTAACTTCAATAGCTAACTTAGAACATTTACTTGAACTTTTAGCCCATATATCTATTTGAATAGCAATATTACTGCTATACTCTTCATCATCTGCTTTACTTGACATAGAATTATCCATTTCATAGTAAGAAATAGCAGGATTTTTCCCAAAATTCGTCCACTTTTGTGGATAAAAATAAGAAACCTCAACATCTGAGATTTCTTCCAGTTTCTTTAATATTTGTGGTTTTAAATTTTTCACTATTTACCACCTAACTTTCTTATTTCTTGCTGTATAGTTTTGATTACTTCTTGTTCTACTTCTCCTGTATTTTTTGCATGTAAGTATGCTGGAGTTAAAAACGGTCTTGCTGACATACCTTTCCATTCTGCATTATATGATATTCCGTTTAGGTCTATCTATATTACTTGCTTTTCCTCTCTGTCCTGTACCAAATTCTACATAAGCTCCGATATTCTATATTTGTAAATACCTGTGCTTTCACTCCATCTTTTGTTGTTTCAGATTTTGTTTTTATAGAATTACGAAGATGTCCTGTTTTTGATGGTGCTAAATATTTTGCATTTTTCTGTATCTTCTTAGAACCTCTTTCAATTCCTCTTTTACAACTTTGTTTTATATCTCCACCTAAACCCGATAAATTAGCAAGTAATTCATCTAAGCCTTCTACACTACTCATCTAAACCACCTACTCTATGTAAAAGTATTGTTTTATGGCTATCTGATGGAATAATTGCTTTTATTTCATACTCTTTGTCTTGATATATACAAATATCACTTTCTATTGCCTTAGTATTTTCACATGTAACAATACAATCTGCAATTATTTCTTTTCCATATTCCTGTTGTATTTTTTCAAGAGTAGATGTTTGGAAATTCCCCATTATTGTTTCTTTTAAAGTTTCTTTGTCAGTTTCAATAATGCAACCTTCTTCATCTTTTATTTCTTGTTTTTCTGTTGTCATTATCTTTAATTCTTTATCATAAAAATTATTAGCTATTGCTTTCTTGAAGCTGTTTGGTATATTCATCTTCACCTACCACCTTAACTTTTATAAATCTATTAATTTGAGTTAGGAATCCAAAAAATAAATCATCGTCAGAACTGTTAATCATATATGTTTTTACTTTATCTGAAAATGAGATTGATTGTCCATTATCACTTATTGAACTAACTTCTTTTTGTTCTTCTCCATTATTGTTTTGTTCATTTTCTATCTTTTTATAAATATTAATAATGGCTTTTACTAAAACTCTTTCTAATTCAACAGGCAATTCGTTTCTATTTGTATAATTTAAAATTCTATCTATAATTTCTCTTACATTAAAATCAAACACTTCATCTTGTTCTATATTAGAATTTAATACAGAAACATATTGCTTAATTCTATCAACTTGATTTTCCATATAGTCAACCTCCAAAAAAGAAGTCAACTATTTGCTGGCTTCTTCTTTCTTTTTAGTTTTATTTTCTTTTATTTCAGTATATATTTTTTTATATTGTTCAATCAATAGTTTATTATTTGTTTCTAATATACTTCCATATTCATTTTTAAATTTTACCATAGTTTCCTCCTATGCTTCTTCATTATAATAAATTGTATCTGGCATTAATGCTTTTGTTCCTTTATATAAGAATGATTCTAATGCAATAGCATCATCTAATGGAATTTTTTCCGCATCATATTCTGATACATAATAAGGTTGTGCAATTGCTCCATTCATCATAACAACTGCTGATATTTTTTCTGGTAACCTAGTTCCTTCATAAGTGATAACACTATCATACATACCTATTGCAGCATGTGTTGGTTCTGTTCCATTTGGAAGTTCATCCATATAATCCTTTAATTCTCTTCTATATTTAGGATTAATTACTAATACTAAATCTTCTGCATCAATTCCATCTATAAAATCATTTTTTGTTGCTTTTGCTGTTAAAATAAGATTATCTACAATTGCCTTAGCTCCTGTTACTCCTGCTTCTGCTGTAACTTTTGTTCCTTCTGTTACTTTAGCAAAAAATTCTCTATCTAAATATGCAACTATTCTTTTTTTGTGATTATCTTTTCTTTTTTCTGCCATTCCTGCTACACCATATAATTTAACATCTTTTTGTTGCAATTCTTCAACAATTTCTTTATCTGTATCAATATTAACTATTACTGGCTTAGAATTAATACTATCTCCTTTTCCTGCTGTTCTTGCTGTTCCTTTATCTTTTAATTCTGCATTTGCAAATCTTTTATATTCTACTGACCCACTTTCTGGCTCTCCTGAACCATTTTTTGCTTTTATTTGTTCTGATACTGCTGATACTTGTACATTTTCTAATACTCCATCTAATATTTCAGCTAATTTGTCTTTTTCTTCTGTTCCTTGTACCATAATATTTAATGAATTTTGTTTTGCCATTTTTTTATTCCTCCTTTTTATTTTTTGGCATAAAAATAATCAAGTTTAATAACTTGATCTTGCTATTTTTTTCTTATTATTTTCTGCTCCTACTTTTGGAACATCTCCTGCTAGCCTTTTGACTACCATTTTTTCTAATTCTGAATTGAATTTTTTTGAAAAATCTTCTATCTTTTCTGTTACTTTTTCTGCTGTATCTTCTTTTGATACAATCCAATTCGCAAAACTTGCTGGAATACCTTTGTCAGATAATACATCTTTTGCATTTCCTACTAATTCCTTATAGTTTAATTCAATTTCTTTTTCTGCAAGTTTCTTTTCCTTTTCTGTTGCTTTTTCTTCTGCTGTTAGTTTTGCAAGTCTTTCAGCT
>OOIH01000215.1_pt1 | contig 33837 bp, 57 predicted proteins | sample 1691801 | NCBI WGS metagenome assembly OOIH01 (sample SAMEA1061690, study PRJEB22710) | metagenome
CACGTAATTTTTACAAAACAAGGCATATACACAACATTTAGAAGAAATTATTTAATAAAACACAAAATATAGTAGTCAAAGCATCGCAAATAAAAACTACACAAATTATGACACACTTTATCTGAAAATACTCATAAAAAGGACTACTCATGAAAAAGAAAAAAATTATTGAAAAAAAATTTTATCGTTTCATTGAAGAGGAAACTTCTAACGATTCGATAATCAACGAAACGCTCGATTTTTGGAAACACTACGACGCACTGCACCACTCCAATCATTATCAGATACTTTTAATGCTAAGTTCGCCCGATACCAAGCGTTTTACCGGCGAAGGCGCTGCCATGCAAGTGCACGTTTCCGGTCGCACTCTGTTGCGTTACCGCAAGCTGTATCTAAAAAGCTACTTTGCATTTTGCCAAATGAAAGGAATCGTGCCACCATTGACTATCGAATAGATGCTATATGGGATAATCCTGCTCAATTACACAATCCAAACCACACACTGCAGATTTATCCCATAATTGCACGATTTCCAAACATTCCACGTAAGCCGTTTTTTCACCGTGGATAAAATGACTATTGCTACCGACAGGCAATACGCCATACAATTCGCCCAAATTTGCTTTAACGACGCCGATGAGATATTCTAATGTCTCTTCGGCGTTTAATTTATATTTCATATCCTCTCCTTCGTTTACTTATTATTATAATAAAAAATTTAATACTTTTTCGACAAATTCTGTCGAAAAATGATATTTCCATCATGTTAAGCTAACGTTATGGCGTCAAAACAAACAAAAGCAAAACTTGTGCGCGCGAGAGAAAAATTGATAATACATATGTTAGACGACGAACGCGTGAAAATTGTTATGTCCGACATGGTAAGGCATTACGAAATAAACGATATAATGAGACGAACAAATAAAGCGTCTGTACTGAAGGCAATTTACTTTGAAAAGCACCAACGCGGCGTTGTTGCTATGACATGTGATTTTTTTGTATGCGACAGAACCATCGACCGTTATCGGGAAGAATTTATAGAATGCTTTCAAGCGGCCATGCAGTTACGCGGTACGATCGATGAAATCGCTGCTGCATGGAACAACTTCGAGTGAACGTTCCGTCTTCTGTATTTTGCACCACTTCATAAAACGTTCCTGCTCGTCCGCCTTTGCCCCCATCTCCTCGGTTTCCCGCGTCGCCGTTAAATTGTATCCGTTTACCAAACCGAAAGCCGAAAAAATCAAAAGCATGACGATTTTAACGCAACACGCAACGACCGTGGCAAACGTGGGATCGGCAATAATTTGCAAGACGAGCGACGCGGAAAACAACGAAGTGATCAACGCCGATACGACAACCTTTGCCGTCTGAAATACCGTTACCTCGCTCGACGTGTACGATCCCGAGGGGGACGAGCGTCCGATCCGTTTCTGTGCAGACTGCAAATATTTTTCGTTGTAACGAAGCCGTTTGACGCGCGCCGCCTTGCGAATGATCTTAATTTGAAATTCCGTCAGATCGGGATACTTTTCTTTTAACTCTTTCTTGCCGTACTTTCGGTACTTCGACCGAAAATCTTCCAACGAAATCCCCGCGTACGACAAAATTCTAAGCTGCGCGTTGCCGAGTTCCTCTTCTTCCCAAGCCCGACAGTATGCAAACGTCAAGCCGCCGTAACCGCCGTCGAGAATTTTCTGATTATTCCCCTCGACGCGTAACTTCGCATCCTTCCACTTTTGCGTGTTGCGCCCCTTTCTGCGCCCGAACGAACGCAACAGTAAATTAACCGACACGGTGCAGAAATACAAAATGAATACCTGCACACCGAAATCTTTCACGTTTATCTTCGTATCGAACGCGATGTTGGTCATGGAAACCATGAAGATCACGACGATCAGAACGGCAACCACCGTTAGCGTGATGCCGTCCACGAAGTCCGAAAACGCCCGCTGTTTCTTCGGATAGTTGAATTTTAGCGGGTTTTCCCTGTCGTTGTTATCGATCATAATTTTTCCTCTTATTTTTTGTCATTCATATGTTGACTTTTTTTATTTTTGGTGTATAATAATAGTGGATAAAGATTAGCTTGAACTGCAGAAAGCGTCCGACTGCCGATTAAGTTCGATGAGGAAGTACGCGCCCCTCCATGCTAATCTTTTTTCTTTGCTCTTAAACTGCTGAGATTGTCGTAATTTATCCAATGCCAATGAACCACCTCGAAATTTTTATTCGATTCGGTCACATCAAGCAACACAACACCATATTCATCTTTTCCGTTTCTTATCGATAATCTGAGAGGCTTAATAAATGTAAAATAGTCTTTATCGCTTTTCCCTGGAAATATTTCAGATGGATTATACAAAGTTTCCCCTATGATTTTATCAGTATCCATCATTGCGTCTTTGTGATAAAACATATTCCTATCAATAATCGATTTCTTTATCAACACCGACTTGTTGCCATCAATTCCGATTTTCTGTAAATCTTCTTCATTCAGCTCGGGAAGAACGTTATCCCTATCGAAATCGATATGTACGCTTGCGATTTTTTCCGCGGGCGTCATTTTTTTCTGCTGTTCTTCTTTCGGTCGTCCCTCATGTCCGTTCATTCGCGCAAGATACTGCGGATATTTATAATCGTCATCTTGATTAAAAAACGCATTGACTGCCTCGGACTTTGTTTGCCCTCGACGAATAGGGATATGCGTACCGTTTTCCGTTGTGATCCATTTTTGAATATCATCATTTTCCATTATTTTCACCTATTAAACCTGAGTTTACGACGTCGCCCACCGTCTGCGCCTTGCGTTTATATTTGCGATGAAAATGCCAAAACACGCACGCAGCAAGCGAACCGACGGCTGCCGACAGCTCTATCCACAAAAAGGTCGTCACGTAATCCTGAAACAGTTCGAGCGTGAAGAACCCCGCGAGCGCAACAAACACGAGCGCAATCAGATTAACGAACGGAAAATGCGCCCGCAAGCCTTTCCAAACACCACCGATAAATGGTAAAGCATTGAGCGCGGCAACCGCCAATCCCATTCCCCACTTCATGCCGACGCCCGTCTTAATGAACGGAAGCAGGCACGCCGTGACGATCACGTAAGGAACAAAGTAAGCCGCTACCGAAAGCCAAAAGAAAATATAGCGCTCTTTGCGATACGTTTTATAATTTTTCATCGCTTAAATCCCCCGCCGTCTTTTCGAGGTTTTCTCTCTCGTCCTTGAATTTTTCATTTTCGCCAAGCAATTTCACAAGCGCCTTGCTTTGCGCATTCAGTGCCGCGTCGATCTTGTTCACTTCGCCGAAAAGCGTCTTAAATTTACCGCCCGTTCCCGTCACAAAACCCGTCACCTTATTCAACGCTTTTTTCCCAAGCAATAGCACAATGATTACAGCTACTACGGCAAAGATAGACCCCCACACGGGCGAGTACTCGCCAAGCCATTGCACAAACGCCGTCCAACCGTTTGCCACGGCGTCGGGAGTATCTTCCGTGACGAGCGAGAGAAGATATTCTTCGATACTGCCCCATTGCTCGATAATAGCGTTATAATACGTTTCGTAATCGTCGCCGTACTTCGTCTTTAACTGCTCTATAAAACCGTCTACAAGCGATTTCAGACCGTCCTCGACCGTTTCCGTTTTATCTGTCGTTTCGTCCGTTACAGGCGGCTCTGAGACCTCTTCCGCGCTTGCGGTTGCGTTGCCCATAAACAACGGGCAGAGCAAAAAACAAGCCGCCATGCAGGCGGCAACAATCAGTTTCAAAAATTTTTTCATGATTTACTCCTTGTTATAATCTTTTTATAACTCTGTTATAATTTTCTTAGATCGCCCTCGAAGATTGCCGAAACGAATTCCTCTTTTGTCAGATCGTTTGCGTTCAACCGCACGTTTTCGCAATATGACAGATATGCGTAATCCATAATCCTGTCGAGTTTCGTTTGCAATTCTTCAAGCCGTTTATCTGCCCTTTCGGCGCACTCTTCCGCCTGTGTAAGCCGTTTTTCGAGGGTTTCCGTCCGTTCTTTCAAGGCAACAAGCTCGCCCGTCAGAAGGGCAAATTCGGGCATCGCCGAAAGGTCTTTTTCTACCGCCCTTAACAGCAACGGTTCGATCTTGAAAACTTCAATCAACTCACCGCGCAGATAGTGCTTCACCGCCGCGCGCAATTCGCCCGCTTCTAACCCGTCGAGCACAACCATGCTGCCTATAATCGGCTTCACCGTTTGTTTTTTATTGAGTTCCGATACAAAATAAAACTCCCCGTTTCGTTCGGGGAGTTCTATTTTCAGTTCTAACACGCCGCTCTCAATGAGAAAGGGCGATACGTCATCATAACGCCCTAAGCTGTTGTTTTTAATTTTAATCGTTCGCATGGTTTTTTCCTCTTCCATTTTTTTTCATGACGCGCTGTTCCGCCTTGATTTCCTCTCGCAATGCTATTTCTAAAAATAAAATTTCTTCTTTCATCTTTTGGGTTCCTTTTAGACCTTGTATTTATATACGGAAACTGAACCGCTATCATCTACAATTTGGTTGTATTGGATTGGCTGCGATGTAGTATTGTTTATTGAAGAAGTTTTATAATAATATATTCGCATGGTTCCGCCACCATCTATTCCGAATGTTCCAATGCTATAATAACTCGTCCCGATCTTAAAAAAACTACCTAAGCTATTTGGATAACTTCTTCTTGTTAATAATTTTTTTACAATACTCCATTCTACAGATGTCGAAAATCCCTTATCGGTTTCTACTTCTTCTAGAGAAATTGTAGAATAAAGATCAAAACTAAAATTATATGAGGGGGAATTACTTGAAAAAGATATTTGATAGAAAAATAGCTGTGCTCCAACTTCCTTAACTTTTAACTCCCATCGATATGTCAGAATCGCTACTGTTATCGTTTTAATGTAATAATTTTTAGTTAAGACACTTTGCCCAACATGAGTGTAAACCAAAGCATTCGTCCCTTCATGATACTTATCCTGTAGGGAATACAACTCATTATTTAGTAAAATATAATTAAAATCATTCGCCCGCAAGATTGACATCTGCTCTTCCGTTAAATTTCCTTCGGTGGCAGTCGAAGGAGTAAGCGTAATCCCCGTTGGCGAAATTCCAGACTCTCCTTTTAAACTATAAAGCGTCGTAAAAAGAACGTAGGTTTGAGAAAGATAATTAAAGCCATTCACTCGCGCTATATAACCGTCGTTCCCGACGCACAAATCTCCTACCGCAATCGAAGGGCTTTCCGGTTGAATTAATGTTAATAGAATTGAAGGATCATTTTTCAAAGGGGCATTAACATAATAGACCGGATGTCCCTGTTCGCCAGGTTCCCCCTGCTCGCCAGGTTCCCCCTGCTCGCCCTGCGGACCGACGGGTCCTATCACTCCTTCTACTTGCCCGACATTCACCCACCGATAACCATCCATGTCATTTCCTTCGATAACGTAGAGATCATAGGGCTGAGCGGTGCCGATGAGGTACGCTTGATTTTGAATTGCCTTTGATGGCATCGGTAACTGAGCAGAAGAAGTCAGTATTCCGACGATTGAAAAAGGCAAACCAGGATTTCCTTGCGGTCCTTTTGGTCCCTGAGGCCCCACAAGACCCTGTACGCCTTGAATTCCCTGTTCCCCCCGAACTCCCTGCGGACCTCTTATATTTCCCGTTCTAACCCAGTTCCCCGTTGAATTTAGGGTATATACATCGCCAGACGCCGTATTCAGATACATATCATTCGTCTTATACTGCGATCCAACGCTCGGTGGCGTGGAGCCTGCATACCATAATGCTCCCGCTGGTCCGATTGGTCCAGCAGGACCGACCGGACCGATTGCTTCGTTGAAATTGACAATCATTTTCCATGCATTCGTGTTTACGTTATCCTCGATAAATGGCGGCTGTGCGTTATCATTTATGATCGATTTCAAAATTGCGCCGAATTCACCCCACTCAGGATAAAACACATATTCGTTATAACCGTAGGACTTTTCCGCATTCCATGCCCAAAAGCTGCGTGCAGGATATTCCCCGTTCGCAAGACTTGTTCTCAAATCGGAAAGATTGGCGTATATCTGTTCAAGAATATCCCCTTCGGGATCACCAGGGGGCAAAACAGTAGGAACCCCGCGCCCGACCGTAAAACTCGTTGCGGACGACGCCGTTACCACGCCCGCCTGCGCCGCATAAAAAAAGAACTGCGCCGTCACAGTTCCGTAATAACTCGTGATATCACTCGGCAATGCGTACGACCATACGGCGTACGTCCTGCCCGTTTCCTTTTCAATGATCGCCCCGTCTGCGCTCGCAAGCGCCCCCTGCGCCGTCATGGCGTCTTTGGTCGGCATTCCGTTCCGCATGAGCGCGGGCGTCGTCCACACGCCGTTCGGCAGTTGAAACCGCACCGTCACCGTAAGATTCGACGCGAACGGCGCGACGAGGTAAATCGTGTTCGAATTCGCGCTTCCCTGATACGTAGGCGACGGTAGGGTTTTTATCACCGTGCCGTCGTTTGCGATGAAAAATATCATATTGTCCTCCTTATTCCGCAGCGGGTTGAATCCCCGTCATTGCTACGTATTCCGCATACAAACTTTCGCCATGATTCAGCTCGTCCGAAATCTTTTCCTTTGTCGCCGCTTCGAGCGAATCGAGAAACGCAACAAGATCATTTTCGCCCTCTGCTTCCGCAAGCACTTGCGCTTTGTCGATAAGAGCAAGTTGCTCGTTGTAGCCCTGCACAGCTTCGGCTTCCGCCTCTTCGTTCTTCATCAACTTTGTTGATAAATCGTACAACAAACTTCTTAAATCTTCCGTCATTTTATATCTCCTTTTTAATAAATTCGAAAATATCATGCGTGGGAACGATATTGAATTGCCCCACAACGTCGCTCTCTTCAATGTCACCGTTCCAACCAATTAAAAGCTCACCGCCGTAATGCGGGGTTACGGGTTCGGATTGTCCCTCTACGCGGTAAGGTTCTCCGTCGTACCTTTTTGTTACAATCGCCCACGCCTTACCTTTTACTGTCGATTGTACACCTTTAATGCGCAGAGAAATCGTATTAGTAAAGTTTTCTTGGTTTAAATACATTGTCTTGTTCATATAAGAAATAGTACCGGCGTAGTCAAAAATTTTTGTTGCGTTTGACAAGTCTATTTTTTCTAAGGAGAACTTGTTTATTCTGTTGGGCAAAATGTATAAATCGGCACTTTCCTGTTCTTTCAGCCCGCAAACCATGCAGTTGTTTCTTGCTAACGCAGAGCCAATAACAAGCCCCTTGATATCCGTTACAAATTCAACCGAATAGCTTTGACTAAGAACTTCGCGGTTATCTTTTCGGATAATCCTCTTCCCAGCGGAGATATATTGCGGTGATGAAACAAGTTCCATGTCCAATTGGGGAAGTTCTAACGCCAAGTCCAAATTTACATCGCCTTTATACGTACTTATGCCATATGTTTGGTAGTACATGGTCCCGTAATAATCTCCGTAAGTAACTTCCGCACCAAAATAACCTGTAACATCTCCCTCTTTTTGATTAACGACTTTAACCCCAGCAGAATAATTATCTTTATATGACCACGTAAATTCCATAACGTTTCCAATAGCGGAAGAAACAACAGGTAGTAATACTTTGGTTTGGGAAATAAATGTTTCGGAAAACCCAGATACGATAACGCTATTTGCAATATCGGTATAAATAGGTCTCGTCGATGATCCTCCCGTCGAACCCACGTACCTAATATTTGCGCCTTTACTCTGTGAAAAAGTATTTGCCACTGCGATGAGCGCGTCCAAATTTACAAAACAATCTCCTGTCTTTAAACCGCTTAAATTGTCCTTCTGCGTAATTACGAGGTAGTCTTTATATAGTGTTCTTCTCTCCTGTGACATACGTTCCGAAACTTCATAATACCGCTTATAGGAATTTGCGCCGACGTATTCGGAAAGGCGGTTAAAATTCTTAGAAAGTCCGATGTCGAGCAATATTCCGTCTAATACCACGCTTCCTGTTACGGTAGAAATATAATAGTCGTCGTCCCACAACTGACCGATTTCTGGAATATTGTTTGAGTTTCGAACCATAATGGAGACCGTCTTTTCAACGTTCCCTAATCGCTCGGCAACGCCTTTCAAATGCTCGCCGTAATACCGCGTTTCTACCACGTTCGCTGTTTGATTATACATGAGAGTAAACGGCTTTTTGAGCATATCACCCGTGTACGACTTCCCGTGTGACACGCGTCCGCTGTATATCGGCGTATAAACAAGTTCGAAACAGAGCTTAGGATAATTTTTAGAAATGTTATCTTTACCGGGAACAATCAAATCCCAAACACCTATTAGCGTTTTTTGTGTAACCTGCTCTAAAATATTTACAATGGAGTATTTTGTCAGTACCCCGCCGCTTGCCTCTGTGTTTTTGAAGAAGAAACCGCGAACGCTTTTCGAGCCTTGTGAAAAATATAAACCATAGCTCTTTGACCTCGGATACTGCGTATCGTAAGAGGAAAGCTCCGCATCGTAAATCGTCTTTTCAAAGATATAATGGGTAATGTCGTACCGCGCACTCGCTTCTCCCGCAAATCCTTCCGTGTCTACCCATACAAAAGAGGTTATATCCATAATTGGCAGAGACGTAGGAAAATACAGCTCTTCCGAATCTTCAAGACGTGTATATGCCGTTTCCGACCTAAGTGAAAGCGCCCCGCCGCGATAAGGTTCCGCAATCGTACCGCCTTCTTTATCCAACCGATTTACAAAGTTATCGACGTCGCTTTCTATTTTCGTGAATGCAACCCCGCTGTTATAAGAAAATCGCTTCCCTTTGTACGGGTGTTGGTTTAAAGGAATAATATCCGTTCCGTTTTGCTGATAGGTTGCTAACTTCTGCTCGCCGTATCTGTCGAAAATAATCGTTGCGGGGAAATCCCCGTCCGTTTCTCGAGTCCATATCAGGCGCGGCTCGGCATGTATGAACTGCCCGATTTGTTGTAGCGTTTCCCGCAGCGTTTGACGGGTAAACGTAAATTCAGGCGCTGTTTGATTAAACAACGCCCTTTCGTCTTTCCCGTCTGACGTATCCGCAGAATACTTATACGCGAAATGAAATCTCGGCGGTTTCACATAATCTTTTTTGTTGCTATCCCACACGAGAGGTTCTACCAATTCCAATACACGGTTGATTACGTCAAGGATTGTAGGTTTCGGAAGCGGGTATTGGTTTTGGACGACTTGGAAACGGTAAGTATAATTAAAATGCTGTTGATTGTTTGAACTTTGTGCCTCAACATGGAAAACACCCGAATAAACGATTGCGTAACTGCCGCTTATTAAATCGAACGTTTGCCCCGTAAGAATGTTCACGTTTACCGTTTTTCCGTTGTTGTCGGTAAAAGAAATTCCCTTTGTGTCTATGTAATATTTAACGTAATCCGTAGATTTGGGCGCTTGTATTACTTCATCAAAAGGAAGAACGAATAAATGCGAACGCGCCGCAACAGGGCTGTTGTAAGGTTTTTTAACAATTAAAATATCTGTAAGCGCCATTTTTTACTCCTTAAATGTTGAAAATTATATTTTTTTATGATATAGTAGTTGTGAGGTGAACAATGAAAAAATCGATTGTTATTGAAATTCTTTTGCTTTTTGTGCTCGCTGTTTTGATTGCTATTAGTACGAATTTTCTTCAAACAAGTATAACGCATTTCAATCATTACCATTCCGAAAATTATGAGGTTTTTAAGGAATGGGGGATACAACAACTTGTATGGGGAATATTTGCATTATTGGCGTGTATAGCGGATATTGCCGTAATGGTGCTTGTTGCGCTGAAAGACTTCAAACTGTTCATGCCTTTAATCGAAAAGCACAACGCGCGCAAGGCACAGATCGCCGCCGCCCGTGCCGCGAAAGCCGATGCAGACAAGCAAAAGCGAATTGAGGAACTGCAAGCCGAGCTTGACGATCTTCAAGATAAAACTAACTCGAATCCATAATTCACTCTAAGAAAAGCCACGGCGTGACCGTGGCTTTTTTCTTCCGATTAGTTATACCGAAGCAAATAATTTTTTTGCTTCTATTAAATTCTCAGGAATAACTAAATTCGATTTTATTTCGATTACAAAATCGCCGCTAAACTTCTAACTCTCCGCAGGTTCGACGGGCTTGGCGTTGCCGGTGTACACATTCCCACCGGGGTGAGTTACGCAGAGACTGTCACAGATGAAACCTTCAAAGTATTTTGTCGGTTCCACAAGCGCAATAGAATGGTGATACAATCCAGAACCGACAGGCGCCTCATATGATTCGTCGGCTTCGATTATCCAATCGGTTAAATTTCGGGTAAGCCCATTGCTCGCATTTGTAACAATAGCTACCATCACGGTCGTGAGCGGTTCAAATACGGGAACGGGAATGCGTTCCAATATGATAGTCGCACTGTCGAGCGTGGCGTCAAGGACGTTTTCAAAATTGAACGGATAACAGCCTTGATATGCTACTCCGTCAATCGTTATTTCAAGTGTTGGTTTCATGCTTAAAACTCCGTAACATTGGAATATCTTCTTCCCGAAACAGTCGCCCTCATCATGCGCATACGGCGGGAAATATCTTCGAGCTCTTTTTCTTTTTGAATGATATCCTGTTTGAATAAATAGCTCACAACGTTGCTTCCGACATTTAACACGGCGGCAACTGCAGCACCCGCAATCGAGCCGCCAATACCAGCAACACTTCCCATCGTTGCGCCCATAGCAACGGATTTTACGAATCCACCCGCTTTTTGATAGATATATGAGGCGCGTTGTCCGTACTCCTGCGCACCCGTTTGCAAACTTATCGTAGAAAGCTGGTGCGATATGATTTGGTCTGCCGTGTTTACTATTGCCCCGACGCTTATAACACGCTTAACAAGGCTTTGTGCGAGCTTCTCGCCTGCTGTGGAACCTTCTTCGGTTTCCCCTCCAGCGCTTTTCTCGTCGCCCGTAACAGCTTTTACGGGGTTCTCATCGCTCGTATCGTTAACGATTCTGATAACGTATTCTTTCATATTATCCTCCCGTTACATACTCCGTCGCATAAGGTACAAGGGAAACGGTGTATCGTATATTTTCAATGCCCTGTCCTGCCGCGCTACTTTCCCCGAATATCATCGTTTTTGTTACCGTTTTTTTATCGTCGCCCACGCCATAATCCAAAACAACAGTGTGCGGGGTATTTACCTCTTCAATTCCGAGAATGTAGTCTGCAATCGTCCCACCCATAACCGTAATAAACGCGGGCAGTGTTAAATCCACAACAAACCCTGCGCTTTCCGCATAAACGGCAGATTCCCCATTCATATTGTCAGTAAAAAGGTTAGCGACAAGCGATGGACGGCGCGTCAAGCCGATTGCAAGGAAGTATACTTTCTCACCGTCTATGGTGAGTTTCACGTCCATAGCGTTAATAGAGTTTTCCAAATACGCGAAATAAACCGAACAAGAATACGTGAGACTATCGCCGAGCATGCTGTTCTGTTCTCTTGGTCCCGTTGCGGGAAGAGTATACGCAACTACAACGCGATAAATTTTGTCATTTTTATCAGTAGCTGTAAATTGCGGTTCTACGCTTTGGAATGCCGTCGACAAAAGCTCTCGGAAATTTATGATATTGTCAAAGTTTCCGTCTGGCTGATGGTCGTCGTCTATTCTAACGATAAATTTCAATTCGGTAGAAATACTAACAATTTTTTGCTCGCCTGCATATTCCGTTGAAGAACCAGAAACAGTAAACAAGCCGTTTATATATTCCGTAACTTCGTTCCCCTGCCGTACAGCTTTCTGAAAATCTCCCGTGTCGGTAAACACTGCGAATGGAAGCCCCGTATTTGTTAGTATCGGGTTTATATATGCTTCTTTTAATTCTTCAAGAGTCAACACGTTTTAATTCCCCTCCCAGCAAATGATTTAGTAATTCAGCAATTCCGTCTGCCGCCCTATCAAACCAACCCTCATTCGGGTTTTTCCTTCCGTTCCATGTCGGCGCCAACCACGTTTCGTTTGTATAGGGCATATACGGCGCAATCGATTCATCAACATACAAAAGCGTCTCTTTTCTCGATACGAACACAATGCGTACACCGTTATAGGCAAGGTTGCCCGTTCTTTTCGGTGCTCGGTTGCGCAACTCTTGCACGGCTTCTTCGCAAATATGTGCAAAATTAGAATCCGTCATTTACCTAACCCCCAAGGATTGTCGACTTTAATAAGCCGTATCGTAAACTCTCGTTCGGGCGCACGCTTAAAAAGGCGCAAAACCTCTTCCGAACCGCGCGGTTGGTTATCTTCGATAATTTCCACGATTTGAAAAAATCCGCCGTCCTGCGTGGAAATATATCCTTTTACCTTCCACGGAATTGAGGTCCTTGTTTTAAGAGAGTAAGTCGAACGGTCTAACCGCATTTGTCCGAGCGCGGTATCGAATGTTTTCGCGTACGGGTCTAAGCGGGAATACGTGAACGGCATTCTTCCGTCGTCGGGCGACGTCGGTCTGTGTTCATAATAATATCCCGTCATATACTCGTCGTCTTTCGGCGTCAGAAAATCAAGAATGCTCATCTTACACCGCCGTACAAAATGCTTTTCCTGATTTCGGGCAGAGTTTGTTCCAAAACCCGTTTTGCGTTTTCATCGATCGAGAAGTTACGCTTTTGCGGGTCGGTCGATCGGGAAAGATCGCCCACCATGGACATATAAAGTAACTGCTCCCCCATTGCCCGCATGATCATTTTCCGCGCACTCGGCAAGGTTGCGATCCAATAATCCTGCCTCTGATTATTAAGACTGAATTGGTGAATATAGTTGTAGATCATATTCGAGCACTGCACCAAAATTCTTTTTACCGCGATTTGCGCATTCGGTGCATTTCGGTCGTTTGCGTTGTCAAACAAACTCAATCCGAGTTTTTCAAACGCATATTTTTCCGTCAAGACGTATTGACCGAGTTCCTCGTCGAAGATCATAAAATCGTCGTTGTAGGGATAAGATTCCATAATGTCCTCCAAAATTTGCATGAAAAAAACCGCGGTTCCCCGCGGCTTTCCGTAATCTCGTTATTCTTCGTCCTCGTCGTCAAACGGAACTTCAATGCCGAGAATTTCGTAAAATTTATCATAAAAATTATCTCTCGACGGATTCGGATTGGATTCAAGAAAGTCTATCATTTTCTGACAGTTCCCGTCAACGTCTTCCTGATCGACCGTAAGGGCAAGCATAGTGCCAACATATTCATCATCATCCGTTACAATTTTGCGCAACATGTCCCCTAACTTTTGTTCCGTTTCTGTCGGAATATATTTCCCGTTTTCAACTTTTCCCATGCTTACTCCTCATTAAGTATTCGATCTCTTCTTCGTTGTCTTCAATTTGCAAACGGAACGTGCAAACGATTCGCTCCTGCGATTTCTTATAGTGAAAACAGTAAAAATATTTCCCATATAAAATTTGCCCGTCACGCGGTACTTTATCCGCATATTTCGTCCGCACCGCGCTGCACAACTCGGCGTATTCTTTTTTGTCCAAAAGGAACGTGCTTTTCTTCTTTTCGCGCCCCTCATGTCCGTTCATGCGTGCAAGGTATTGCGGATATTTATAGTCCGTGCCGTCAGTAAATTTCCCCGACCGATCGCGCGGATGTTTGCTCTCGTCCCATTCCATTCTATCACCTGATTTCTTTTTTGTCAAGATGGAAAGGGGCTTGATATGCCCAAACCCCTTAGAAAGCAGTTTAATCGCCGTTCGGGAGCGTGATTTTGCCCGAACCGATCACGGTCATGGTGTTGGTCGTCGCGTCGTACGGGTTGGTGATCGTCGTCGCGTTCACGATCGGCACGATACCGCTACCGTAGAGCGCCTCGACGCCCCACTGCCAATCTGGCAGCACGTTGGTCTTGTTCGCCTCAGTGGACTGCTCCACGCGCAGGTAGTTGTCCGCGATACCGCGCGAGGTAGCGATGTCCGATACGACGAACGCCTGCACGCTCGTAAGAAAGGCAAGGTTTGCCGCCGCGTCGTTCTTGACGTTGCCGTTATCGGCGAGCCATTCCGCCGCAAGATCGACAAACACGTAATCGGGTACGGCAATGACGGGAACGCCGTTGATCATACCCATCGTACCTTCGCCGTACTGCATATACGCCTCTTCGGGCGAAAGCGCCCCCTTTGCGATCATGGACTGCGCAAAATTCGAGCCGCCCGCAAGCACGCCTTCGTCCGAAAGCAGATCGAGCGCGAAGTCGTACCGCGCGATAATCGCGCTCGGCGTATACGCCGCGATACCGTTGGCGATATCGCCCTTCGCAAGCACTTTGAGCGCGTCCTTCACCGCCGTGTAATACTTCTTGGTCCCCGTGCCGATTTTGACCATATTCGCGTTTGCCGTCGCAAGACCGCTGCCGTAACGGCAAGCCGCTGCCGCATAGGTTGCGATCGTCGAGGAGTCAATGTACTCCTGAATTTCGCCCGACACGTTGAAGACGGTGGCGTTTGCGAGATCGACGGGCAGGTTACGCGCCGCCGTACGCGGGATATAAAACCGTTCGTCGTATTTATGAAAAAGCGGCATAGCATACTGATCGGTCGCCACCTGCGCGGCGGGTTTGGCGTTCATAAGCCCGTTGTTGCCCGTCGTGCCGGCGTTGGCGGAAAGACCGCCCGACTGCATCGTACGCGGTTTCCCGCCCGCACGCTTGACGCGGTTGATAAGGACGACGCCTTTGTCCGCGCCGTTTTCAACGTAACGCCCCGTTACGCCGAGCCCCACGCGGGTGCGCAGCTTGACGAATACGTTATCCGCAAGCGTTTTCGACATTTCGATGGCGTAATTAACGCCGTCGATAGTGTTCTGATTGGCGGCAACGTTGATCGTTGCAACGCCGTTGGGATTGATAGTAGGCATAATTTTTTACTCCTTATGTTTTAATTTTTTAGCCTTTGTACCGATCGAGATAAGGCGAACGGGGATTCCCCCCTTCCGTTCTTGCTCTCTCGTCCTGCGTAAGTCCGACGCCGAGGTCGGGTTCCTTTTCCCCTTCCCCGTCTTTTTTGAGAAGAGCGACGATTTCGCCGAGCGCGGCGATCATCTTATCCGCCCAGGCGGGCGCCTTTTCTTCTTTCTCCTCGCGTTCCCCGTCGGCTTTCTTTGATCCTTCCGATTCGTCCACGCGGTCCTTTGCGCTTTGAGAATTCTCGTCTCCGTCGCGCTTTTCCTGTTCGCCGACGCTTTCGTCTACGCGATCCTTTTCGGTCTGCGTATCCTTTCCGTTCTCGGCGACGTCCTCTTTTGCCTTTTTTTCCTGCTTTTCGTCTTCGGTCATAGTTGTTTCCTCCTTTTTAATTTTTTTGAACTTGTCCCAAAAACTCATGTTACACCCCTTCACAAAATCCGAACACGGTCGAGATAGAATGCCCGACCGTGTTCTTTGCTGAACTGTTTATACGCTTTGTTCCGCTCGATGGCAATCCTGCGCCATTTGCGGTATTCCGCAACGTTTGCGTCCTTTTGCATAAGCGCCTTTTCCCGCGCCGCGATAACGCTGCGTTCCATGGCACGCTGCTTTTTCGTGATCGCGTACTCGCGCTGTTGCTCGGCTTTGGAAACGGTCGGAATCGCCATGTTGGGCTGATATTCCGAAAGCTTATGTCGGCAGTTGAACCCGAGCAAGCCGTTCTTGTAGGTCCGTCCCGCTTTCGTGGTGTAATAAACGTCGGTGGCGACTTCGAGCGGCACGTAATGCCGTCCGTCCGCCGTCACGCCGTACGTACCGTCGAGCGAGTATACCCGCCCCTGCCAACGTGAGCAGCGGTCGGAGCAGTCGCCGTGCACGCTGCACACGACAAGTCGCACGCCTTTGCTTTTCAGCTCGGCGATCTCGCTCAAATGCCGTTCGTAACGCACCTGCATTTCGGCAAGGTTACGCAAGCTATTCCGCCCCGTAAAATCGTTCGGATCGAGCGCGTTTTCTTCCGCAAGCTCTTCGAGCGAATTCGATACGCGGTCGATATACGTTTTATGAAATTCCTGCAACGGAATCCCGTTGGCGTATTCCCGATAAAACATTTGTTTCACCCCTACCGCCCTTCCGCTTTCCGTAACCGCTCTCATAAGCAGCAAAACGGCAGGAAGCGACCTTGCAGGGATCGCGCCGAGCGAGCTTTTGAAACGCCTGTACGCGCCGTCTGCGAAGCGCATGAGCGATTTACGAGCGTCCTCTAAAAGCGTTGGCGACCGTATCCGGGCAAGCGCCGCATTGATAATTTTTTGAACCCGTTCCCGCACGACGGAAGAAGGCGCGCCCGAAAGCACGCCCTGTTTGATCGCCGTTTTTATATCCGTCTGCGCGTCGACAAGCGCGCTTGCCTGCCCGTTCAGCGGATCGGGGATATATGGATAATTTTTCAAATCACACCTCGGATTTTTTGCATGAAAAAACCGCGGTTCCCCGCGGCTATTCCTTAATGTCTGTTAAATCGAATTTGAGATTTCTACCGCTTTTTGCAGTAACTCGTAATCTTCAAGATCGGGATTGTCTTCACAAAATTTAAGCATTTCTTTTGCTTTTTCATCGGTTTTGCAGCATAAACATATTCCTAACTTAAAACCGGTTTCAAAATCTTTTTCTTTTAGGTATTCCGCCAACTTTTCTTGATTGTCAGTAGGTCTAAACATGTTTACCCTCAAAGCGTGTAATCCAATAATAAATTTCTTCTCTGTCTTTTTCAATGTCGAATCATGTTTCTATTTTATCTGACATATTTCAACAGTTTTATCAAACAATTCGTTAAAATCGATGTCGGGATTTTCTTTCAAAAACCTTATCATTTGTTCGGACTTTTCGTCATTATCGCACATCAAAGCAATCGCCAAACCGTCTTGTTTGTCAATTCCTTTTCGTTTCACATAATCCACGATATACGGCAATAACTCTTTTTCCTTTTCGCCTATATTTCTGCGTCCTTTCATATTATTCTCCGAATAATTTCAAATAGTTTTCTATTTTGTATCCATCTCGCTCGATGTCATAGACATTCAATACCGAAAAATCATCGTCGCCCGTTGTCGAATAAATATAAAAATAATTCGACGTAAAAGCAAAATTCGTCGGTTTTACTTTTCCCCTCTGAGCAATGTTTTTACGCATCACTTCCGCACGGAGAGCGCCGTATTCCTGCGGCGAAAGCTCGGTTCCGTTCTTTTCGCGTCCCTCATGTCCGTTCACTCGTGCAAGATACTGCGGATATTTATAATCCGTCGTGCCGTCGGTAAACTTTCCCGACCGATCGCGCGGATGTTTGCTCTCGTCCTATTTCATTGTATCACCTGTATGTGTTTTTGTCAAACGTTGCCCTGATCCCCGAAGTAATCTTTTTCATCAAACAGACTTTCCGAACGTTCTTCCTGTTTTGCCGCTTTCAACCGCCCGACCTCGCTTGCGATCTGTTCCTCGTTCCAATCGGGGTGCAGATCCTTCACCGCCTCTTCCAGGCTCAGCAATCCCTCGCGGTACTGCATCGTAACAAGCTCCACAAGATTGCGCATATTCGTAAGTCCGCTCTTGCTCCAACGAATCTTTACGGATCCGTTCAAGCCCAAAAACCGCGTTATTTCGTCGAAGATCGGTTCCAACCCCTGCGAGATAAGCGCGCGCTTATTCTCGACCATATTCGTCGTCTTGTTGTTCTCGCTTGCGATTTCGGCAACCGTTTTGTTCGCCGCATCGCTCGCAAGGTGCGAGGAAAGCGTGTTGGCGGAAACACCCACGGCGCTTGCGATCATGCGCAAATACATATCCCGCGCCTGCTCCCACTCGGCGACCCTTAAACTGAATTGCACCGCCTCTGCCTTTTGCGAGGTTGAGCCGTCCACGTTCGGGACTAATCGGATACGTTTATCGAGTCCGTCGCCCATAAGCGCTTGCCCCACGTTTGCGGGCGTGTAAACCCAACCCGCACCGATATACTGATCGTTGATCATGTTGGTAAACGCCTGATCGATTCCGATTAACGCCGGAATAATATTGAGCAAAGAAGAATCGCCGAACCGCGTATCGGGTACAATGATCGAGGAAGGCGTATTTTTGACGAGCGAACACCCGAGCGTGTGGAACGGCAAGGGAATTTCTTCGTTCAATCGCACCGTTCCGTAATTTTCGGTAAACGACTTACGCACGTTTTCGGGAACGGCTTCCCATACTACGGGATTTCCGTTCGGCAGATCGGTGGAGTTGACAAGCCCTTCGAGCGGTTGCAGGGCGTAACGCACGTACGGTTTCCCTTGCTTGAAAAACCGCTCTTCGACCAAAAACCAATTCTTCGCGCCGCCGCTCGGAATCGTTTCCTCGTAAACCGAAATATAGCAGCGGACGCTCGTCGCCTTGCCCTTACTGTCCACGTCGGCGTAAAATCGGTCGATACGAACGGCGTCGAGCCAAAGATAACCCTCGGCGCTGACATTGAGCTTTGCAAGCGCGCTGCCGCCCGATACGCTGTACGTGACAAGCTTATAGAGAAAGGATAAAAATCCGCTCTCTTTTGCCCATACCCCGATGGCGTTTGCAATGTTGTCGTTTTCCCCGTTGTCGTCCTCGAACTGCACGTCGCCGCTCATGATCTGATCGACGATCGTCCGCACGACCACGCACCCCGTGCGCGTAGAAATGAGCTTCCCCAATCCGTGAATGGTCGGATCGTATCCCTGCGCGAAGTTGATACACGGGTAAACGGTATTGCGGTAATAATTGAGCCATTGATACGGCACGGAATTAAAAAAGGTGGAATTATTATTCCACCCGAATACGCGCGCCTGATACTGTTCCCAAACAGACAGCTCGGGCAGAATGCCCGCCTTTCCATCGCACGGAATGTCGAAAGAACCTTCGTACATTTTTTACCCCTTTATTTTTTGTATAAAAAAAGCACGGAATACCGTGCTTTTACATCGTATCTTACTTTTCGGGCAACGGATCGCCCCAAATATTCAAGCCTTTCGCAAAATTCTCTTTGGCTTGCCGAATCGTTATGGGATTAGCGGAAATTTTTTCGTCTTGATCGCATTCCCCTTCCCACCCCATATATTCCCAATCGCAATAAGGGCAAGTATCCAAATCCCAATCAAATTCCGTTCCGCAAATCGGGCATTTTACAATTTCATGTTTCATATAAAATATCCTGCTTTTTTATTTTTTCAAATTCTTTCGGTGTTCTGAAATCAAACGTATGAAGAATGCCTTCCTTATCACACACTGCAAACTTTTGCGATTTTTCATCATAGCGGTAAAATCTATCCCGTCTTTCGCTATAATACAAAACGCCTTGATTTCCGTTAAAAAACTCTACTGCGGCGCGCTCGTATTCGTCTTGATTTTTATATCCCATTTCCCGCGCATGCCTCAAATGATGTTTGGTGTTCTTCCGTTCCTTATTCGCAAAACCTATCGCGGCTGTCGTTCCTTTCTCCCGTCCCTCATGTCCGTTCACTCGTGCAAGATACTGCGGATATTTATAATCCGTCGTGCCGTCGGTAAACTTTCCCGACCGATCGCGCAGATGTTTGCTCTCGTCCCATTCCATTGTATCACCTTTCCTTTCCGAATGCAACTTAATAGTTGTAATTAAAATTCACGAACTTCAACGCCGCCATAAATTCGGTGTTGAGCGTGCGCATGCGCGGTTCGACGTACATACTCTTTACCGCATAGATAACGGCTTTCAGAATATGATCGACCTGATCGTCCTTGATATCATTCGTAACGGGATCGTAAACGTAATTTTCGATCTCGTCGAGGAACGGATCGTTCGACAGATCTTCCCGCGTATAATAGTCTTTATAGCCGCCCGAAATACAATAAAAAAGACCTTCGTCGAGAAGGTCCTGAAACCGCTGTATGTCCTGCCATACCTTCTTGGCGCGCACCGCCTGACAGGTGTAACCGTACATTGAGCGCAGCTGTAACATGATTTCCTGCGAACCGCTGTCGCTGTCGAACACGAATGCGATCGGGATCGACGCGACTTCGGGGTACTTCCTGTAAAGGTCCTCGATAAACTCGTGAATGTATTGCGCCTGCCGCGACGGAGCGAGCGGCATCGTCTTGATCGGATTATGGTAATACTTGCCGAGCAAAACAAACTGATGATTACGCATGAACACGCAAGGGGCGCACGCCGTCATGTCGCGTTTCGTGCCGCCGTCAACGCCGACAAGCAGAAACCGCGGAAGATTGCCGCTTTCGATCGCCTGTTTCAGATAATCGGCGGAAACATAATAATCTCTCTTCCACTGCGGGAAGATCAGCCCGTCGAACGAAACCATTTCGCCTTGATACCAATACCGATAATATTTTTCGTTCGTCCGTTTTGCCTCGACGATCTTTTGCAGCATTGCCTTGGGAAGAAACCGCGCGATATGCCGCCAATTACACCAAAGATATATAGTGTTCTTCGTCAGCCGTTTCTTGCCGAAATATTCGTGCGACCAATGCAGCGGCTGCGGCATGGGGTTGTAACTGAAAAATATCTTTCCGCCCTTGCGCATATGGCGGTAGTAGGTGGTCAGCATGGCGTCGAGATACAGCGGATTGCGTCCCTCGTTCGCCTCTTCCACCCATACGGCGGCAATGTCGCCCTCGGGCTCGTCGCCCTTCGTCCGCGTGACCGACTTTTCATAGGCGCGGAAGTAAATCTTATGACCCGTAGGAATATGCGTGATCGTCAGCTTTCCGTCAGGGACGATAAATTCGCCGAGTTTTCCCGCTTCTCTGATCTTTTTAACGATAACTTCGCGGACGCTGCCCGACAGATCGACGGCATTCGCACGGGCGGCAATGACCGAACCTCCGTTCGGATCGCACACGGCATCGAGCAAGGATATGGCGATGTGCTGCGTCTTTCCCCCGACGCGCCCACCGTCTAAAAGATATTCTTGTATCGTGCCGTAAGGAACGGGAACCAAAAGTACGTCGTAATGCGCCGACCAAAGCAACTTATTCATCGAGCAGTTCCTCGACTTCTTTCTCGCTCATTTCGGCGTTCGTGTGAATGATCTTTGTCGGCTCGGTCCCGCTTTGCGTTTCGTTTTTTCTTCCAAAGGTTTCGGCAAGGATTTTCAAAAGCCCTGCTTTATCGCGCATGCTCGCTTTTTCAAAATCCGAAGGCAACGTTTCCAGAACCTGATCGATCAAACCCTGCGCTTTTACCGAACGCGAATCAAGGAACGCAAGCATCGACATTTCGTTTTCCTTTTTTTTCTTGCGCAAGCTTTCGCAAGCTTTTTTGTCTTTCAATATCAAAGATATTGCCTGCCGCGACACACCGTATTTTTTCGCAAGCTGTTCTTGCGAAACCTTACCGTCGCCTGCAACATATTCCGCAATTATCTTCTTGCGCTGTTTGTCGCTTAACTTTGCCACATACCTCACCCCTTTTCGTGCATGAAAAAAGCACGGCATGCCGTGCTTTTCCTTCTTAAATCAAAAGACAAATTCCCCATGCCGTATCAGATACGGAATATCCGTCTTGAAAATGTCTTTTTGTTCGTTCTTTCATTTCCTCAAAGACCTTTTCAAAATCCTCAGGATGAGCGCGTGCCGTTGCGTCTTTCAGGCATTCCTCATGAACTGCTTTTTCGTATTCTTCGTAAGTCATTTTTTTATCTCCTTATCCCTAATTTCTTTTGCCACGTCATAACCGGCGGACGGTTTGGTCTTACTTAAAAATTCGTCATACGACAAACTTGTTTTCTCTCCTGTGTATTTATAAAAAATAACAGGTTCGGGTTTTTCTCTCCCCTTCTGCCACCCCTCGGGAGCATATTCTTCATTAAACGGTGTGTAACTTACAGGCTCAAAACCGTTTCTCGTATAAAATCCGTAAAGGTCTTCCCCAAAAGCGTCAAGGCGATCTCCGCCACTCTCAACCGCTTTTTTGAGCAAAACTCTTCCGCGGATGTCCTCACTTTGATTTTTACAAACCGATATGATATTTCCGCTCGGCTCTACCGCATCGCAAACTGCAATTCTTCTCGTTTTATCGTCGTACCGATAATAGCGATTGTCTTTCGGATTATAATATAATTTTCCACTGTTTCCGTTAAAAAACTCTACCGCAGCACGTTCGTATTCGTCCTGATTTTTATATCCCATTTCCCGCGCATGCCGCAAATGATGTTTGGTGTTCTTTCGTTCCTTATTCGCAAAACCGTATGCTTTTGCTGTTCTTTGTGGTTCCCGTCCTTCGTGCGCCGTCATCCGTATCAGATATTAACGTATTATTCTTCGACGATTTCAAAAAACGATTTTGGATAAGCGTAATCTTCTCCGCTTTCATCAATCACGATGTAATTTCGTTCCGTTTCTTTTATAACTTCATACTCCTTTCCCGTCATTAAATCCATGTCGTTATCTTTTACAAGATAATCCATTTTTTCTTTTCCGATATATTTCACGATTTTCATATTTATCTCACCTTTTCTTTTAATTTTACTTTGCCTACCGACGGTTCCTCGTACCAATGAATTTCAACTTCCTCGGTTTTTCCGTTTCTGTGTACGATTGTTCCGAAAGCTTTTATCTTCTGCCAATTTTCCGCCTTCCCGCCATAATTTTTCACAAGTCCCTCAACTTCGCGTATCGGCGTTTTCGTTCCCTTACCTGCAAAAACCTCTTTGTGATGCAGTTTACTTCCTTCTAAAAATTTAACTTTTTCACCGTTTGAAAGTTCTATTTCATAGTTCGCCCATTTTGCACTTAACGAATGTCCAAGCTGTTCGTCGGGCAGTAAAATAGTGTCTTGAATATCATCAATATCTACCGCACCGCTGATCGCTCCGCTTTCTTTCGGGCGTCCTTCGTGCGCCGTCATCCGTATCAGATACTGCGGATACTTATATTCGGATAAATCGGTCGCGCCGTACCGTCCGTTTTCTTTGTTGTATTCCTGCGGCTTACCGCCCGCACCTTTTTTCTTTGCCATACTTTTCCCCGAAAAGAAAAGCGCTTTCATTGTAGCACAAATTTTCATGCCTGTCAATGATAGCGCTTGAATTTTACTTTCCCCCGTAAGCCCCGCCCCGATCCATCGACCGAGGCGGGTAAACGAGAGGTTAACGCTGAATGATCTGATCATTCATAATATCATTATAGCACAAAAAAACGGATTTGTTCGGCAAAGTTTTTGCCGTTTTATAGCAAATCGAACTCTTGCGCCCACATAAACGCGATATTTAAGATATCTTCCACCCAATATCGTAGCGTTCTGTCTGATATTCCGATCACGTCGCAAATACAAACTTGATGATTTTTATCGATATACCGCATCTGCATGAGCTTATCTTTCTGCGTCCACTTCACCCTTTCGAGGGTCTTTTCGTAAACAAGGCACCACCTGTATTTGCAGTTGTAATCATCAAGAGTTTTGATAATTCGATCCTCAACCGCATTGCCGTGCGAGCAACATACCTTTTCTTTTGAATAGTCTAACCCCATACCGGCAAGCATGCGGGAAGATATGTAATCCGCACATTCGTTCCGTTCCTTCTCGTAGTTGTAAAAATGCGATTCGATCGTCCTTCTTTGCGCTCTCGTCATATTCCCCCCTTAAAACGGGATATCGCCGTCCTCGTCGAACGATTTGGCCACAGGCTTTCGTGCTTGACGCTTATCGGAATTATCCTGCTGACGAGTTCCCCAACCATCGTTTCTGTCGCTTTCTGAACTTGCCTTCGGCGTTAAAAACTCAACGTCCTGCGCGATAATGTCAACACCCTGATGTTTGTTCCCGTCGTTATCTTCCCAGTTACGAAGTTGTACATTCCCGGTAACGGCAACCTTGTTCCCCTTTTTGCAGAACCGCGCCACGCTCTCGCCCAAACCGCGCCACGCCGTTACGTGGAAGAAATCCGTTTCACGTTCGCCCTCGGAATTTGTATAGTTCCGATTGACCGCTATGGAAAAGCGGCAAACGCTCACGCCGCTCGGCGTTTCGCTCAGTTCGGGGTCCCTCGTTAAATTCCCAATCAAAAATACTTTGTTCATGTTTTTCTCCTTAAAATTTTTTAATCAAACGGGTTAAAATCGCCCGCTCTTATTTCCGTTTCCTTCATGCGCCTTACAGGCGACAAGCCGTTACGCGCCCGTTCCCATGCGTCCTGCTCGCATTTACAGCAGCATTTTATGACGAAATTGTATTCGGGGAAATCCGCCACCTTCGGCATATGGCAATTTTTACAGCGGATCATACCGTCACGCAAATATTCTCTTTTGCCGTCAAACTTCGCATATTCGGTTTTTCTTTTTTTCTCGTAATAATCATGTGTATGTACCGGCATACACTTTCCGATTTCAACCAACCCCATCGTTTCCCTCCCGTTTTCGTCTGATTTCAGGCAGTGCCTTCAAAAACCTTGCCCGCTCGAACTTCAAATCCGCATCGCTCATTTCGCAAAGCTCTAAAAAGCTCTGCGGATCGAAGTATGCCATGATTTCGGGCGATAAACTTCGATAAATCACTTTCATTTCCTCGTCGGCTGCGCCGTCAAGCCGTAAGTAGATCGGCGAACCGCGCCCCACCGATTCGCAGTATCGCTCTTCTTTCGCGGCTTTTAACGCCTTCACAAGCTCTTGCCACAATTGCAGATCGCCTTTCCCCTCGCTCATCGGTAGCGACGAACGGTTAAAATCCTTGTAGCTGTCGCCGATGATTTCCCGATAATGCCGCAAAAGCCATTTCAGCGACTGTTTCCCTTGCAGATAGCGGCTGCTTTCAGCGATCTTTTGCGAGAGCAAAGAAAAATCAATCCCCGAGATGTCAGAAGGGTTGTCCAGATCTTCGGTTATGTAGGCATGATCCCGCATAAATTCCAGATATCCCTTGATCGTCTCGTCCGTTTCGTCCCCCGTGGGGGGATTATAGGGGGGTATATCTTTTTCTTGAAGGGTATATTCTTTTTCTTTGCTTCTTTCTTTTTCTTGTAGGGAAACTTCTTTTTGTGAAAAGGTATCAAAAGGTACCTTTTTTTCTGAAAAACCTACCTTTTCGCTTGAAAAGGTACCTTTTTGAACCTTTTTCGGGCGTCCGCCTTTCTTGCCCCATTCGGAACGAAGGCGCGAAATGTCCTCTTCTCTCTCGGCTTCCTCTTCTTCCCGATCCATATTGCCTTTGATAAAAAGGAATGCCATTTGTGTAAGCGTATCCATGGCGGGAACGTCCTTTCCGTTTGCATAATCCATCAGAGCACGGAACAAAACACCGCACTGATTATTGCTCAAAAGCTCGATCTGTTCCGCGTAATTAGCATATAATGTAATTTCTTTCATTTCTTTAACCCGTAAATTTTTAATATCGTTCTGTCCGCGGAAATACCGCCGTTCAGATGGTATTTGGTCAGAAACGACGCTTTCCCGAGCGTATGGATCTCGGTGTGGTGCTCGCGGCATAAGCTCATTACTTCGCGTCCGAGGTGCTCGACCTGCCGTCTGTCGTTCCCCATTCCGACCGCGTCTATGTGGTGCAGATCCGCCCGCCTTCCGCACACGGCGCATTTCTTGTGGATCAAACACATGTACGTATACCCTTCCACGTCGTCCACATATTCCCGTAACGGTCTTTTTACCGGAACGCCGTTCGAGATGATAAAACCGACAAGAAATCTTTGAAACTCGGCTACCAGGCTCATCGGTGCGTTTGCAAGCGAGAAGATTTTATCGGCAAGGGTTTCGACGTGTTCTTGCCAGAAATCGAGCTTAAACGCCGTTTTGACATCTTCCTCGCTGCTTCCACTCCATTCGGCTATGGCATGTACGAGAGCATAGCACATTCTGCGCTGTTTATCCGAGAGCGGACGGCTGTCGATCGGGTCGATATAGACCTCTTTTACTTGTCTATGTACCACCTGTGCAAGCGGTAGGGCCGCCTCGATCAACGCCGTTCCGTCTTCTCTCAATTTAATGATTTTACCTTTTAACATAGCTTAAAACGGAATATCGTCACCGTCTTGTACGGCCTTGTCGTAAGCCGCCTGCGCTTCCTTCTGAACCTTCTTTTCGCGCTTCTCTTTCTGTACCGCCAAATAATCGCGGATCTCGTCGCACTCGCTTTCGGTCAGCAAAAGAACGGCTTTTCCGTATTGCTTTTGGACCCATTGCGCAAACCCCTTGAAATCGGTTACGCCGAGTTCTTTCAGCTCTTCCTGCGTGAGCGGATTCGGATTGTCCTTCTTATCTTCTTTCCCTTGCGGTTCGCCGCCTTTGTTGGTCGTATCGCTGTCCTTCGTGTCGTCGATGTCAAACAAACCGTTTAAGGCATACTTCCGCGCGTAGGAACTGCTTGCACCCGTTACCTGCGAGCCGTCCATACCCTTCTTCGTTTCCTCTTCCCGCGCGGATGCCGTTACGAAGATATGATCCTCGGGTTTTTCGCAGTCATACAGCGTTGCCGTCGTTTCCACGTAATACCTTTCGTTTACGACAAAGGGTTTGTCCCGTAACACAAGTACGGCGCCGTATTTCTTGCAAATCGGTTTTACCGCCTCTAAAATGTCTTCGCAATTTCGGTAATTATATTTTCCGAAAGAGTTATACTGATTTTTCGGCGCCTTTAATTCGATCTGAATGCAAAGCAACTTTTCAAAAATATTCATCGTTTACCTCTCTGTTAAATATTTGCAATCTTCATGGGGGTAAAATCTCTGCCCCCAACATGATCCGTCTTTCGGTTGATATCGTGGCGATAACGGTGTTTCGTGCAGCCGTTCCCCGTTTATCGAGCAACGAACACAATCGCCATCAGTAACGAGATATTCGCACCCCCCGCAACCGTCATTCAAAAGCTTTCTAAGCGTCTTTATTTGCTCTTCTAAGCCCTTTATCAAGCCGCTTGTCCGCTCACCTTCCTGCGCTGTCAGAACGTCTCTACGCCATGCACATAGCAAATGCCGCGCACCTTCACTTACCGTCAAGCCATAACGGTCGACAAGTTCGTCAAGCATGGCAACAAATTCGGTTTTATCCTCATAAGGGGTTGCAGTAATATATATCGTTCCTTCGTAGTTTCGGCTGAAATACCAATGCTGATAATTCGGCTCAACAAGCTTTTTCCTTTCGTTTTCTATGTAATCCGCTGCCTCGCCGTATATTTCCCGCAACACGATTTTACCGTTAGTATTGATTTCCAATTTCATCTCTTCATGCCCTTTTAAGAATTTCCTCTATCCCTTCGGCAAGATCTTTGCAGCTGTTCCACACCTCTTTCAACGCTGCCCGTTCTTCTTCCCCGACTTCGCCGTACCGCTCTATATCGCGCGATATGGCGGCGAGCTGAGCGATCGGTGAATACCGCTCTATCAGCTCGCTGATTTCCTTTTGCGCTTTCTCTTTGCTCATAACTTCTCTCCGTACAATGTCCATAAAGCCTGCTCATATTCCGTCAGCGCAAGCCCGAGCGCGATTTTACACCCGATTTCCGCAAGCTTCCTTTTTAATCCGTTCTTTTTCATTTCCTCACCTCAGTTGAATTTTTTCGGATCGTCTTCAAACAGTTCCGAAAAATCTTCTTCCGCTGCCTGAGCGATATCGTCATCGCCCAAATGATCGGCAACAGTCTGCATTGCCGTGCGCAGTGTGCGTAACGCCGTCATCGCATCGCTTTCCGCATAGAATATGCTTTGATAATCCTCGCTGTCGCTTACATGCACCGCTGCCACAATGCAGTCGCACAACAACTCGTCGAGCAATTCGCCGTCATCCGTTTTGATTGTTACTCTGAAACCCATAATTAACCTCTCTTTTTTACGGCTTACGCCGCATATTTTTTTCTGATATAAGTTTTGACTTCGACAACAATGCCTATAACGAAGTCGCCTTCTTCGGGCGTCATAAGTTCCCCGTCGCCCTCTGCAATCAAGAGTACAGCATCGCCCACCATTTTCACGCGCCGCAGAAAAGACTGCAATTTGCCGTTCACTGCCCGCGCAAACAAGATAATATCGTCGTTGTCATAATACCGTTGCATATGCACTATCATAAGACTGCCATCAAGTATGCCCGCATTCTTCATGCAGTTCCCTATCATTCGGACGGCAACGTATTCCTTCGCGGGCTGATATTCGATTGTAACACGCTCGCGCTGTCCGTCCATGAGGTACTCCTTTACTTTGTTTTTTTGCCGTACAATGTCCAAATCGCGCGCTCTTCTGCATTTAAGCGTATCTTTAACAGTTTCTTCGCCTTAACCACTTCCAACCCTGTCATAATCTTTTGGAAATGTTCGCTCATGAGCTTTGCCGTTCTTTTTGCCTCATATTCAGCGTACTGCGCCGCTTTCATGGAAGCATTCGCCTGATCCAACGATACCCGCCAATCCGCAAAACTACCATTTTGTTCTTGCGCCCTAATTCTTTTCTCTGCTGTCATTGTTTTATTCCTCCTTGATTTTATTCGTTTTGAATAATTGTATTATATTCTTCATTTTGAATAAAGTCAAGCAATTTTTATTCATTTCGAATAAAATATTTTTATGAATAAACTATCTGAAAGATTAAAGGAACTTCGAACAGAACAGGGTTTAACATTAAAACAGCTATCTGGCGAACTTTCTATCCCCCTACAAACCTATGCCAACTATGAACATGGAACACGCGAACTTCCAATTGATTTATTAGTCGCAATTTGTGATTTTTATAACATATCCGCCGACTATCTTATCGGTCGAACTGACAGCTATTGAGCTGCGCCTCAATAACCTCTTCCGCTGAACAGTTATACAGTTTGGCAAGGATTAAAACCTGTTCAAGTCCTATTTGGCGCCAACCATTCTCGTAATTTGATAAAGCACAATATGTGACCCCCAAAGCCGCAGCGACCTCTGAGCGGCTTTTATAGTTTTCCTCTCGTAAATCCCGTAATGTCATAATTACTCCGCTTTTAGCCTGTACTGCGCAACCCGAACCGCCTCGCCGTACTTGTTTCGCACGATTATGGTCTGTTTCTCGATCTGCTCGCCGCGCCTGCGCAATTCGCTGATACGGTTCGGCAAGCGCATGATACCGTATAACCGCAACGCCTCTAAACTCGTTAGCGTCTTTCCCTCTTTCAGGTGCTGCATAACGCGCAGCCGCTGCGTGCTCTTCGTTGTTCCTTCCATAAGTTACCCCCTTTAATCCAAATCGATATCGCCCGTCAGAGCAGTATAAATATCGGCGGGCGCTACTTTTACGCCGAGCGCCGACATCGCCTTAGCTACCTTGATGAGCGTGCGGCTCGTGGGCATCGTATCTTTCCCGTAAGCCTGCAACGCCTGACGCGTTACGCCCATTTGCTGAGCCACGTGCGCCGCCCGCAAACCCTTGCTGTGCAGGTATTTCGTCATGCTCATTCCTTTCATGATTTACTCCTTTATTTGTCAAGTGTTTTTCTTATAAATTATTGCTTATTCACACAACATATAGTAGTTGACAAAATTTTTATCCACTATATATTGAAATTTCGTTGACATTATAACAAGAAAATGCTATGATATTACTATAAAAATATAAAAGGAGGGCAAAGACATGAACAAGAAACAAACCTCAAAGCGTGTTGCTACCACGGCGAGTAAGGTTTTGAAAGACAACCGACATAGTTCCGCATCAAAGACCTGTGCCGGTTCCGCTCTTTCGCAAACCAAGAAGGGAAGATAAATCTTTCTAAAACCAAAGAAACGAGAGGTTAAAAATGATATTCATTTTTTAGAAGTCCGCAGTAGCAGCGGACTTCTTTTTGTCCTTGCCCTCTTTTTACCTAAATGATGTCCCGAATATCACATTCAAGCGCATTTGCTAATTTTTCCAAATTAGATCGATTGGGAAATCTAATTCCCGTTTCGTACATTGAAATAGCGTTTTGCGAAATTCCAACTTTATTTGCCAAATCAGCTTGTTTCATCCCTTTTTTAATACGCATTACTTTTAAGCCAATCATGGGTTTATATATCGTTTCCATTTCGTCACCCCCTTTCTAAAAGCAAATTTGGTTCCGTTTATGGAACTTTATGATTTTATTATAGTACCAAGTTTTGCACTTGTCAAGTGTTTTTTGTAAAAATTGTTGCAAAAAAGGAACTTTTTTTTTATAATCAAGGCAGAAAGCGAGTGGGTGAACCGATTATGGAACTTAACGAAAAAATTGAAGCATTAAAATTAGTTGCTAAAAACAAAAATATCACTTACGAGAAATTAGCTGAGTTATCTGAAATCCCCATTAGTACCTTAAAAAAGATTTTTAGCGGGAAAACAACTAATCCTCGTCTTGATACAATACAAGCCATTGAGCGTGCTCTCGGTTTGGACGAAGAGCCGAAAAACTCCGTTCAAATCCCCGACAAATACAAAGATATTATGGTGGCGCTCAACGATGGCGATAAAAATCTTCAACAGGAAGATATCGACGCAATCGTCCGCTTTATCGAATTCACAAAAAACAAATAAAAAAATTTTCAAACTTGACAATATATGTCAACTATTTTCGGTATAATCAAAGCATGAATAGTTTTCAGCTTTTGCAAATAGCAGAACAAGAAAAAATTCCCGTCTATAATTTCAAGACAGGAATTAAAAAAGCATTTTGCGTACAGAGCGCTATTGCGATCGATTTTTCAAGGATAGAAACGGAACGGGAACAAAAAGCTCTTCTCGCGGAAGAGTTAGGGCATATTCTGAGCGGCGCGCTCTATCCCCTTCTGCAATGCGGAAATCCGCTCTACAAGCAAAATGTGTTAAGACAGGAACGCAGAGCGCGCGACCGTTCTTTGCGGCTACAAGTGCCATTACGCGAGCTTAAAACGGCAATCGCACACGGTATTGACGATTATGAGATCGCGGATCTATTGGACATCGACCTTTCCACGCTGCAAGACGCAGTGACGTATTACAAACGTAAGGGGCTGATGTAAAATAAACACACATTTAACTACAATAAGCATATAGGTAAGGGAAAAAATCATGGAAACATTTAATGTATATTGCGACGAAAGTTGCCATTTAGAATTTGATAAAAGTCCTATTATGACATTAGGAGCAGTTTGGTTTAATATTGACAAAACAAGAGAAATAACAGATCGCGTCAACTCTATTAAAGAAAAATTTGGTATATCTAAATTTAGAGAACTAAAATGGACTAAGCTTTCGCCTGCTTTATATGATTGTTACGAGGCATTGATAAATTATTTTTTTGATGACGACGATTTACATTTTAGAGTACTCGTTGTTGACAATAAACAATATTATAATCATCAAAAAAACTCCTCTTATGATGAATGGTATTTCAAAATGTATTTTCAAACTCTCAGAGGATTAATTGATCCGGAATCGAAATACAACATCTACATTGATATAAAGGATACATGTTCAAAAAAACGTATTGATAAATTACAAGAAGTCATATGCAATAGTATTTATGACTTCGATCATAAAAAAGTACAAAAAATCCAAGCTATCCGATCCGAATCAATTGCAGTAATGCAAATAGTAGATATTTTAACAGGGGCATTGTCCTATTATTGTAGAGATATAAGAACATCGGAAAGCAAAAATATGCTTATTCAACTCATTAAGCATCGTTCTGGATATAATCTTAAAAAAACCACATTGTATCGTGAAAGTAAATTCAATATCTTCCACTTTCAGTTAGAGGAGTAATATGAACGATAATTGCACATATCTTCCTCCTCTGATATATCGCAAGGATTACAAAAACTATCATGATTTTTTTGACAGCATCTGTACCGAGTTCACAAGTTTTGTAATAGGTATTTCCTTCAAAGGAAGAAAAATACAATTACAACACCCACAGAATAATCAAACGATTCGGCACATCATTTCCAAAGAAAACCCGATAACTTCTGAACGCATTCCTAATACTTCCCGTGCCGAAAGAATTCCTTGGATAAAACAATTACTTAAAGAAGAAAATGAATGCGCCTCTTGTAAAGACAACCTTTATTGGGCAAAATGGCACAGAAACAAGATTCGTTGGTACGTTTACTGTTCCAAAATCAAATACGTCATAATTTTAGAAGAATATAAGCAAGACATTTTTTATTTGATTACGGCATTTATCGTTACCAAACAAAAAGATAAAGAACTTATGAAAGATTATCAAACATATATAAAATTCGGAATATAAAAAAACGAGGGCGCACATGGCGACCCCGTAGCTCCTCCTACATCATGGTAGGTGAGTGTAAAAGAAACAAAACTGTTTCTAACTATATTATATTATCCGAATTGAGTTTTGTCAATACATAAATGCCACAATTTTTTAGAAAAATTAATATTTTATGCTGTTATTTATCATAAATACGATAAAAATCTAATAATCGTTCAAATCAAAAACTATGACTGAAACGACAAAAAACTTATTTTTGGCAGTGGACAATCCCGTTTACGAAATAATAAATACGGAAGAACTTGTCCAACTTGCATTAGAAAACGGCGATGCTTTGACTTCTTCGGAGGTTCAAATGCTGATAAATGTAAAAGGAGTTTCGATCAACTCCAAGCCACGGCGCGACGGCAGGTTTCAGGGCTGTGTTGCGACGTGCAGCGGAAAGAAATACTTCTACGGTGCAACCCGCGAAGAAGTAGCTTTCAAAATCAAACTTTTTTTTAAGGAGGATAAAAAAGAAGAAAAAGAGCAAAAAAAGAAAAAGGAAAAGTATTCCCCTACCTTTCAAGAATTTGCAGATAAGTGGCTCGACGTATACAAACGCCCCAACCTGAAACCTTCGTCAGTGGCGAATTTGGTTTATACGCTCGAACCCGCCTATAAAGTTTTGGGGAAAAAGCAAATGCGGAACATCACGGCAGATGACGTTCAGGAACTGCTGATGTCCATTGACGCGCCGACAAAACGCAATATTTGCAAGATCAATCTCGGGCAAATTTTCAAAAAGGCTCTTGTGCAAAAAATCATGCGATATAACCCTTGCGATGCCGTTGAAATCAAAAAACATATTTCAACGCATAAAAAGGCGCTTACCGTGGATGAACAGGAAAGATTTTTGCAAGCCTCTAAAGCAAGCAAACATGACCTCTTATACCGTTTTTTGCTTGCATCGGGACTTCGCGTCGGTGAGGCATTGGCTCTCACGCAAGAAGATTTCGGCAAAGATTGCGTGACCGTTTCGAAAAACGTGATCTTTCTGAAAGGAAAAAGAATTGAACAGGATACGCCGAAAACGGACGCAGGCAACCGCACTGTACCCGTCAAGGAAGAGCTTGTCGAAGAAATCCTTTTACAAGCAGACGACAAACTCGTCTTTTCCTGCACATACAATGCCGCCAAACTCGGGATTGAATATCTTGCAAAGAAAACCGGATTAAAAGTTTCTCTGCACATCCTAAGGCATACATACGCAACGCGATTAGAAGAGGCTGGCGTACCGCCGAAGGTAAAACAGTATCTTTTGGGACATGCCTCGTTGCAGATGACGCAAGACGTTTATACGGATATTCAGTCGAAGTATGTGGAAAGCCTATCCGAAACAATCAAACAATTGTTTTGACACACGTTTTTATATTGTTTTGACACATAAACCGACACGAAAAACGACAGTTGTTTTGATAAAATTGACGGTTTTAAGCAACTAATAACGTGAAAATCGTGCCGTTTTTACCAAAAACTGCCCTAAGCAAAGGCTAAAAATGAACACGTAATTTTTACAAAACAAGGCATATACACAACATTTAGAAGAAATTATTTAATAAAACACAAAATATAGTAGTCAAAGCATCGCAAATAAAAACTA
>OOIH01000541.1_pt1 | contig 33625 bp, 45 predicted proteins | sample 1691801 | NCBI WGS metagenome assembly OOIH01 (sample SAMEA1061690, study PRJEB22710) | metagenome
GCATACCAAGGGACCTGCTCCCCGGCGCACAGCCCCAGGAACGCCTCCCAGGCCCCGGCGGTGTGGCGGATGGTGTAGGGGCAGTCCTTCCCGTTCCAGCGGTTGTGCTGGACTACGTGCTCAACGGAAATTCCATGCTCCGCCATCAGCAGCCGCACCAGCGCGGCGGCATTGGCCTGCGCGGCCGCAAAGTCCCCGCCCTGGTTCACGCAAATCTCAATACCGATGCTGGTCCCGTTGCCCGGCCCGTCGGCCCCGTCCCCGGCGTGATAGGCCGACTCGGTATCCGGCAGGTGCTGGACAATCCCATGCCCATCCACCGTGTAATGCCAGCTGACCTTATCCTCTACCGCCGCGCCGCTCTTGAGGTAGGACGCATGGGCTTGCGCGTCCGCGCCCTGGGCGGTGTTTCCGGTCTCGTGAACGGTGATGTATTTGCAGGGGTTGGCCTTGCCGGGCCGGTTCTTCCGTCCGGGCGGGATAAAATCCTGGCTGATAACAAGCCCGGTATCCGTCACCCGGTCGGCCTCCTGGCCGCTGCTGACCGCCTCCAGGTACCCCATGGACACCCAGCCCAGCCTGGTCTTACCCCAGCCCTCCCGGACCTCATCCACAGCCACCACCGTTCCGCAGGCGTAAGCGCCCACCTTCCCATACCCGCTCCCCGGCCCGGAGCGGACGTTGACCCCCACACTGGGAGTAACCTTGAATTTGCCCTTCATCGGTTCGCCCTCCTTTTTCTTCAGCCATACGCAAAAGTACCCCGCCACCCGGCGGGCGCTGGAAATAGACCCGCCCGGGAACCGGCACTGACTGGACCCACCGGAATCCAACCCCAAGGCCCGCAGGTCCTTCGAGGCAGCATACCGCCGCCCGAGCTCTGCCAGCTCATCCCGGAGCCCCTCCGGCGTCTTAGCGTCCCCGGAACCGTCCCCAGAGCAGTACAGCACCAGTCTGTCCCCCGCCAGCAGCACCGCAGAGCGCCCCCGCTTCCCGCCGTAGGCCCCGTCATAGGCCAGTTTGGCCCCCGGCCCCTTACCCGGCGTCAGCAGCTCCACCCCGGACACCCAGCTCCGCCCGCCGCTGGCGGGGATAACCACCATGCGCAGGTCGTTCCCCACATCCCAGGTCAGCCCCCAGCAGCTCCAGGAGGCCCGCGCCAGCACACCCCCGTCTATCTTGAGGTGCCCCACCGGCCTGCCGGTAGCCATATTGTAAAAGTAGCTGTTGAGTATGTAGTCACACCCCTCGTCGGCCTGGACCTGGGCCATACTCCGCCCTTTGGCCTCCACCATCCCCGCCCGGGCGACGTCCGCCAGGGGGATGATTGCAATTTGTTTGCTCATACCGGCCCTCCTTACAAAGTCAACACCCTGATATGGGTGTCATCCAGCCTTGCCATAACCCGATAACGGGTCCTAGCATCCGAGTGCGTGGCCTTGCCGCCCTCCCCCACGGTACACCAGCCGTTGACCTGGCAAGTACCGTCGTCCACAGCCACCAGCTTGCCCATCATGCCCACCGCGTCCCACTCGGGGCGCTGCGTGCGGGGGAGGTATTTGACGGTGTGGTCATAATCCGGGTTGAGCTTAGGGGCCAGCTCCCGACGGGCGGGAATGAGCTCCACGGTCTCCATAGTGCCGTCCTCCCGGGGGACCTGAGTGGTTTCCGCCGGGAAGTCCTGCATCTCCATGATGGTCCGTCCGAATACGTCCCGCAGGTACATCCCGGCCCATTGGTCGTCGTACACATCCCCCACCACGGAGGGGGCGGCGGAGACGATACCCAAAACAAAGTCGTCCTCTGGCCCTGCCAGCCGCAGGCGGTCACCCTCCAGGGTCACAAACAGGCCCGCGCGGTCCTCGGCATCCGGGTTGCCGTCTAGCCACTCAAAGAGTTCGGCGTAGTCCGCGCCGCTGGAGTTCCAGGCACCGACGCCATAAGCTCCTCTTCCAGAAACTCTAAACGAATTTGCACGGGTAGTTTCGCCTCCACCGTTCCCCACAATAAATGTTGTTTGCGTTTGCCCGGATATACTAATATCTGATTCCTGAGAATCTACATTAAAAGATCCGATTACAAATTCTCCCGCATGGGCAATCGTACCCATTCCTGATGCGTGAGAAAAATTTCCAGATGCAACGGTCTGCGTTCCTTCTGCATGTGCTCCCCATTTCAGCGCTTGTGTTTCATATCCCTCTGCATGAGAAGATTTTCCAGAAGCGACTGTGGCTTCCCCTTCGGAGTGCGAATAATTTCCATTTGCGTTAGTATTCTTGCCTTCCGCATGAGAACTTATCCCGCTAGCAGTAGTCTGATGTCCCTCTGCATGAGAACCATAATTGCCTGAAGCGGTTGTAGAGTCTCCCTCTGCGTGAGCCGCTCCACTAGAAGCTACTGTGGCAGAACCTTCGGAGTGGGACGAATTGCCTTGCGCTCGTGTGTTATATCCTTCTGCGTGCGAATAGTTTGCGGTTGCTTGAGATTTCCAGCCTTCAGCATGACAACACCATGCCCCTGTGGCAAATGTGTCAAGTCCTTCTGTGTGAGAACATTTTCCTGACGCCGTTGTACATCTTCCTTCTGCATGGGAGTTATCTCCACTGGCAACATTACCAGCGGTTACAGCCCCTTCGGAAGAATATGCTCTTTTTTTATAATCATTAAAAATCTCCGCTCCAGCGCCCGCTGTTACCGTCTCTCCCTGCACCGGCTCCACAGTCTGCCCGGCCATGGAGCGGCCCACGCCGGGTTGCGCCACCGCCACCCCCTCTGCATTAAACCCCACCACCTGTCCTGCCGTGCCGGTGAGCTTGTCCTGTTTGGCGGCAGCGGCAGCGGCGGCCTGCTCGGCGGCAGCTTGGGCGGTCTGCGCGGCGGCGTCCGCTGCCTCTGTGGAGCCTGGCGGACCTTGGGGCCCCACCGGGCCCTGTTTGCCCTCTGGGCCTTCCGGGCCCTGGAGGCTCCCCACATCCTGCCACGCCTGGGCGTCCGCACTCCAGAGGTACACGGTGTTGTCCTCCGGGGTACCCACAGCGTAGGCGTCCCCGGTCTGCCCGGCGGGGTGAGCGGACTCCAGCTCCGCCAGGGTGTCAAACTTCCCCTTAACCACAAAGGAGGTCCCGTCCGCTCCCGGCTGACCCTGAGGGCCGATAGGTCCCTGCTTGCCCTCCGGGCCCTGGATGCCCTGAATGCCCTGTTCCCCTTGGGGGCCCTGGGCGGGCTTGCCGGTATCCTGATACGCCTTGGCCTCCGCGTTCCAGGTCCACCAGGTTCCGTCCTGGATGACCGGGGGCTTGCCAGAGTATTCCTGGGCGGTCTGCGCGGCGGTCTGGGCTTGCGCCACGGAGTCCCCCACCTTGCCCACCGCCTCCAGCGCCTCACTGGCGGCGTCCTGGGCGGCCTGGACGTACTGGGATACCCCCTGCCTTGCAAAGCCCTTGATTTGCGCCCCGGTGAGCTTCACCGCCTGTCCCTGCTGCTCCACGGCCAGCAGGGAGTCGTCGTACAAATCCGGCGCGGCGGGCAGGCTCCCGATGGTCTTGTCAGCCATGGTCTCCCTCCGTTCCTGTTTTTCCGTCGTTCGTTCTGGTTTTGCTGTAAATCGTTCCCGCCAGGGTCCAGGCCTGGCGCAGGTGGGCCCGGATACCGGATACCACGTCCACCGCGTCCCCCTCCACCCGCAGGGCGGATACCAGCTGATAGGCCTGGTCCAGCTCCTTCTTCAATTCATCCATCTGACGCACTCCTTTCCAGCCCGTCCACGCGGGCCTTCAGCTTTTGAATCTGCTCAATACACAGCGGGAGAAACTCGCTATATCGCAAGGCGTAGTCGTACCCGCCGTCCGCCCTGGGGGATTTGATGAACCCGGCAAAGTCCTGGGTGTCCACCCCGCAGGCCCCCAAGGCCGCTTCCACGTCCTGGGCGCACAGGCCCAGGTGAATCCGGTTGGACTCATTCTGGTTGAACCGGAAGGAGACAGGCCGCAGGGCGTCAAAGAGCCCGTCGTACCCCTCCAGACCATAGACCATGTCGTGCTTGGCGTTCCGGTCGGAGGTCTGGATGGTCCCTGTGGAGGCGTAGACCGCGTTCCACCGCTGCCGGGATGTGCCCAAATACCCCACGCCGTCCCTGGAGGGGACCACCGCAACCGGGTCGAAGGGGTCCCCCACCCGCACCACACCGTCGCCCAGCTGTAGGTCGGTACCCGAGCCGCTCGCAATATACACATGCCCGGACTCCCCGGTGAGCCGCAGGGCCCCCCGGCTGGACAGCTCCACGGCATAGTCCGCCGTGGAGGCCCCCGTGAGCTCCAGGGACCCCGCCCGGCGCTCCGCGTCGGTGTAGAGGTTGACCACCTGGCCATACAGGTCCCGGACGCGGAGGGTGTCCGTGTCGATGTTGCCCCCGTTGATGATGGTACTGCCCTGCGTTTCCAGGTCCTCGAAGGTCACCATGCCCCGAAAGTAAATCTCCTGGGAGGCCAGGGTGGTCCGCCCTGCCAGCAGCTCAATGGTGCTGGAATCCCGGCCGTTGGAGACGGAGAGGGTGAGGCTGTCCACATACTGCTCCAGGCTGGACACCTGATTGTCCACCCCGGTGATCCGGCTGGACAGGCTGGCGGCGGTCTGCTCCAGGGTGGAGAGGCTCCCCTCCACCCCCTCCACCCGGCTGGTGACGCCATTGAGGGAGACGGTAAACTCTGTCCGCAGGCCGTTGGCGGTGTCCTCCACCCGCTGGGTGATGCGGTTCAGCTCCACCGTCACCGACGCGGACAGGCCCTGGACCTGGTTCTGGACCTCCAGGCGGATTTGCTCCGCCGTCTTGGTGATGGAGGACCGGGTTTCGGCGATTTTCCGGTTGATTGCGGCGATGGTGGGGTCGGTGAACTGGTACTCGCTGTCGATTTCTTCCGGTCCCGGTGCGGCGATGTCCGCCGTAAAGAGCCCGTCAAAGGTCCAATCCAGCGCCGCCGCCACGGAGTACACGCCCCCAATGGTCACCCCGTCCCCCAGCTCCGCCGCCGGGTCCAAAAGGGCGTCCTGGGCGGTCAGGGGCCGGTAGCGGTACTCCCCCAGCGCCGCCAGGAGGGCGTCAGCCATCGCCTGGGTGGCGTAGGGGCAGGTCAGCTCCAGAGTCCGCCCGGTGTCGTTTCCGGCCTCCAGATAGTGGCTGTCGTCCACCAGCAGGACCACCTTGGACACCGGCTGGAGGGCGGGGGCCGTCTCCAGCGCCGCCGCCCGCTGGCCCACAAAAATATTATCCGACAAGGATGCGGTCACCTCCAAACACAAGCGGATCCCCGTATTCGTCCACCAGATAATGTGTCTCAGCCGGGAGTCCCCCCAGCCGCAGGAGCCGGAGCTGTCCCAAATCGTTCATGACGAAATTCCCACCATGGGCGGCGGCGATGAACCGCAGGATATCCCGCCGGGTGTACCCGTTGGCGGGGTAGTCGATGGTATACCCATGATGGATTTGACTGCGGGGGTCCACGGTGGTCCCCATGAGCCGGGCCAGCTCCGCCGCCGCCTCGTCCATGGGCATGGGGAACTCCAGGTCCTGGCCGGGGACCCACTCCGCCTCCCCCTTGAGCATCCCGTCAAAGCCGTGGAGGGTCAAGGTCAAGTCCTCCGTCCGGGTGTCGATGAAGTAGACCCCCTTTTGGAGCCATTCGGAGTGCTGCGCCCCGTTGGTCAGCCGCACAAAGGGGACCAGCTCCGCCATGCGAGGGATGTCCCCCCAGCGCCGCAAAACGGCCTCCAGCTCACCGGCCACCGCGCCCCCGGCGGTCATAGGCCCCCCGGCAAACATGCCCCCAAAGGTATGCAGGGAAATCAGCCGGTCCTCTCCGTAGTCCTCCCCGGCGATTCGGAGCTTGACCTCTTTGCGGGCCAGGGGGTCCCGGAGCAGCCTCTGATACAGCGCACTGGTCTGCCGCATACTACACTTCCTCCAGGGTAAAGGTTACTCCGCTCCAGTAGGTAATGCCGCCCCGGACGGTCTTTTCAGCCGCCTCGGGGCCCGTCACGTAGAAGCGGCGGGTCTGCTCCGCGCCGTTCCGGCCGGTAAAGGTCACAGCCGCCGGGGAAATTGCCAGGACGGCGGTCATTGCCGCCAAGGTCACATCCCGGACCTCCGTGAGGGCCACCCGGAGCCCCGCCTTGCGCACCTGAGCGCGGTAGGCGGTTCCGTCCAGGGCCACCACCTCCCGGCTCTGGCGGAGGATATCATACTGTTGAATCCCCTCCGCCTGGGCCCACCGGGCAAAATCATAGCCGTTGACCGTCAATGCTGCCTGCATGTCCGCCCCTCCTACTCTAAGAACCTTTGGCCCGGCGCTCGCCCTGCTGGTAACTGGTAATGAGCTGGCCCACCCTGCGGCCGCTCATGGATACCACAGAGCCGTCCAGGCCCCTTTTCACCGCCTGGGCCAGGGCGTCGTAGTCCAGCGGGTTTTCTTCCTTGCTCCAATCCCTGCGGTGGACTGCCGTTTCACTGCCCTCCTTGGGGAGCTGGGCCATAGAGCGGTCAAGCCTGCGCTGTGCCGCCGCCATTTCTCCAGAAAAGGCCCAGCGCAGGTCCTCCCGCAGCCTGCCCATGTCCTGGAGCAGAGGGGGACCGCCCGCCTGAATACCCTGGCGCAGTCCATCCACAAATTCCCGGCCCCAATCCGGGGCCTGGGCGGTGAGCTGCTCCATTTGGGCCGCGATACCGTTCCCTAGGGCCTCTGTTGTGTTCATAAGGGGGGAGATATCCAGCTCGGGAGGGGTGATATCGTCCATCTCTGCGGCCGCTTCCGCCGCCTGCGTGGTCCGGTCTATGTCCTTCACAATGTGCCGTTTGACTGTATCATACTGCCCATCCCAGCCGATACCCACGCTCTTGCCCATGTTGCCGCCGATGCCCCGGTACACCCGTGATGGAGAGCGGATGCCCAGGACGCCCTTGACGGCGGAGGTGATGCCGCTGAAGAACCCGGTCACCTTGTCGCGTATCCACCGGCCCATGTTCTGTATGCCGGTCCACACGCCGGTGACGATATTTTTGCCGATGCCCCGAAAATCCTCTCCCGCCTTGCTGAAGCCGCCTACGATGGAGACAATCAGTTTCGGGACTGCCGCTACCAGCTCGGGAATCGCGCCCACCAGCCCTGCGGCCAGGGTGAGGATAATCTCCACCGCCGCCGCGCCGATTTTCGGCAGGTTGGCCGCCAGAGTGGCCACAATATTACCGATAATTTCGGGGGTCCGCTGGGCCAGCTTGGGCAGGGCCTTAATGAGCCCCTCCGCCAGGGCGGTAATGAGGGAAGGGGCCGCGTCGATGAGCTCCCCCAGGCTGTCCGGGTTGGTGAGGGTCTCCACCAGCTGAAGCACCGCGTCCACCCCCGCCGGAATGAGCTCCGGCAGGGCGCTCCCGATGCCTTGGGTCAGAGTGGTCACCAGCTCCAGCCCTGCGCCTCCCATGTCGGGCAGGCCCGCCAGAATGCCGGAGACGATTTCCCCCAGCACGGTCCCGCCCGCCTCCAAAAGGCTGGGCAGGCTGGCCGAGATAGCCTCTAGGAGCGCGCCCATGAGCTGGCCCGCCGCCTCCGCCGCCTGGGGGGCCTTCTCCGCCAGGGTATCGGCGAACTCCGTGATACCCTGGGTGAGCTGGTCCACACCGCTCTCGTCTCCAGAGGCCAGGGCGGCGATACCGTCCAGCATCTGGGTGATGGAGGGCATAAAGTCCGCCTGGACGGAGGTCTTGATGTTGGCGACGGCCTCCCCCACCCGGCCCAGGGACTCATCCAGGGAGGCCTGGGCGTCCCGCGCGGCCACAATGGCCTCGTTGTTCCGATAAAAGGCGGCGCTGGCCTCGTCGTATGTACCGGACAGAGTGCTCATAATGAGCCGGTTCCGGTCGGATTCATCGGTACACTCCGCCAGCTTGGCGTTGAACTCGTCCTCGGAGATTCCCGCCCAGTTCAGCGCGTCCGCCAGGGAGCCGGTAATCTGCCCCACCTTGGCCGTCTCGTTGGCCGACTCAATCAGGCCCTCAATGGGGAGGCTGTCGCCGAAGGTGCCGGACACCCCGGCGGCAATCTGGGTCCACTTGGTCAGGTCCTGCTCGTTGTCCGCCAGCTTGGCCAGCAGCTGGGAGGCCTCCACGGCGGTGTCCGTGTCTCCCAGGATTTTGTAAAACTCCCGGTAGGCCGTCTGGGCGGAGTCAGAGGAATACCCCGCCGCCTCATAGGCGGTCTGGAGCTTCCCCTGTGCCGCCCGGTATTCCTCCGTGGCGCTGTCCAGGTTCAGCAGGGAGGACACCAGCTCCCCCACGGCGGACACCGCCGCCTCAACACCGGCGGAAATCAGGGTGCCCATAGCCACCGTCATAGCGGAGAGCTTCCCGCCGGTGTTTTCGGCCTGACTGCCCAGGTCCTCCATGCCGTCCCCGGCCTCATCCAGGCCGTCGTCTATGTGCTCCAGGGCCTCGTTATTCTGGGACAGCTGGCGCTCCATCTTGTTGAGGTCCGCCGTGGCGGTGTTGACCGACGCTTTCCACTTCAGAGTCCGGTTGTCGTTCTCCCCAAACGCTTTTGTGGCCTCCGTCAGGCCCTCGTTGAGCTTGGCCAGCTTTTCCTTTTGAGCGTCAATTTGTTTGTTGAGGACTTCATTCTGGGCTGTCAGCTTCTCCGCGCTCTGGTCGTTCCGGTCATAGGCAGAGGTGACCGCCTTCATCTCCGTACCAAGGGTCTTGATGTTCTGATTGATATTGGTGATAGCCGCCCGAAACTCGGATTCACCCTCTATCCCAATCTTGGGCCCGATATCATAGGCCACGCGCTCACCTCCTGCCGCACCGGCTCATCTGTTCAAACAGGGAGCCGCCCCGCTGTATCTTCTCCTTCGCGCCGCATTCGGCAATCTGCCAGCAGGCGATTTGGTCAAAAACCCGGCCCACGGGCAAATACTCCACCTGGGGCCGGGTCAGGCCAGCCTTAGCGCCGTTGTAGTACAGCCACGCCCGGCTTACGGCTCCGCCGGGGCGGCTGCGTCCTTTTTTGGCTCGGCTTCCACCTCCCGCTTGGTATCGCCCGAGATGGTGGAGAAAATAGCCCTCACCGCCGTACCGCTGGTCACATCCAGCAAATCCGAGGGGGCGCAGGTCAGCGGCTCGGGCAGCTCTCCGCCCTCCGCGTGGACATAGACCCGGCCGGCCTGCATCAAAATTGTCAATACCTTGTTGAAAGCGTCCATCTTGGCTCGAATGCCGCCCTGCATCAGGGATTCACCCATTTTTGTCAAATCACCAAAGGCGTCCTCTAACGCCGCCGTGGCCGTCAGGGAGCAGCACAGGGGGTGGCGCTTGCCCGCCAGCTCGATATAATTCACCTTCATGCTGCGCCCCCCCCGTCGTTCAGCCGCTCCATAGCCTCGCTGATTGCCGCTTCCGCCTCGGGCTCGGGCTTGCCCAGGATGCTGTAAATATAGGCAATCGCCGCGTCCTGGGTGGGGAACACGTACCGGTCATGCCAGGGCTCCCCGTTGCCCATGCGGCCCATAACGGCCCCCTCCAGCTCGTTGGTCTGCCACTCCAGCGACTCCCCCATGGTCTGGGCGGACTCGGCGGGCATTTTGTAATCTACCCCCCGGAAGAGGACCACCTCATGGGAGCGGACCCCGTTTTCCTGGTTCATGCGGATGTAGGCCGCGCCCACGGTGGCGGCGGTTTCCTCACCGGTATAGGAAATGCCGGTGCCCGTCACGGGCTCCGTCTGGCCCTCTACTGTCACCTGAACCGTTTTGAGCTCCAGGCCGTAGATATCCGCCACGGCCTCCAGCTTCAGCCGGGAGGTGGTGTGGGTCAGGGTACCGCCAGAGGCCCCGGAGGTGTCATTCTCCTGGACCCGGTTGTTGGCGTAGAGGGGGTTGCCCTCCGATTGGTTGGGCTCAAAGCTGGCATCGATGGCCTCCCCCAGCAGCTTGGTCCCGCCGGTGTAGCCGGTGACGGATCCATCGGTCAGGGTGGCTTTGGCGTAGAAGATACCGTAAATGCCGATTCCGGCCATGGTGCATCATCCTTCCATAACTTTTTTGGTCTTTTCGTCAATGGTATTTTTCATGGACGCAATGGCCTCCTTACGTTTGGCGGCCACGGCGTCCTTGATAAAATGGTTGGCTTTCATGAATGTGGTTCCCCGCTCCACAGACCGGGCCAGCATCGCGACAGGCTGGCCGTTTGGCCACCGCTTGGTACGGAGCTTGCTGTAGCCGGAAAAACCGATTTTCACATCAAAATGCCCACTCCGATCCTCCTGCATAGGAGCAATGCCCAGGCCGCTGGCAATCGCCTGTGCCTCAATCTTTCTGGGGCCCTTGGCAGGGTGCTCTGGAGTTCCCCAGTGCTCATCTGTGGGAACCGCAGTAATTCTTTGGGCAATCTCATCAGCTACGATTCCTGCCGCACCATAGATTGCCTCTCCTATGACCTCTTTCTTATACTGGGCACTCAGTCTGGAGAGTGCCTTTGTGTACTCGTTCAGCCCTTTCAATTCGATTTTTGCCATTAGCACACCTCCCAATCCCATGTGTGGTGAAAGAACCCTGTCTCGTCCTCATAGTCCGCGCCCAGGTACCGCCAGGCGATTCCAGACCGGTCAAAGGACTTCCCCAGGGCCTCCGCCCACGGGTCAAATTCAATTTTGGTAAACAGGTCTGTGGACCCGGTGACCGCCCGTTCCTGGTGAATGCCGTTGGCCTCCAGGTCGTTGGAGCCGTCCTCCTGCCACACAAAATAGCGCTCCGACTTCATTCGGGCGGCGTGGCTCACCGCCTGCGTTACCGCCAGGTGGGCGGAAATGATACGGTCCTGCCAACTCACGCAATCCCTCCTTTCAAAAATTCATAAATCTAAAATGCCAGGGCTTGCGAAACCGGCCTTTTTCGGTTATACTGAACACGGAAGCACCAGAAGCGCCGTGAAAAAAGGAGGCACTAAAATGAACATGCAGGAGAACGCCAGACTGATTCTTGGGCTCCGGGCAAAGGGCTGGACCGACACAGAGATTGCGGATTTCCTGCTCTGGATTGAATCTGGAGATGAACAGTACAAACCCAAGGGAAACGACGCCTGATATGCAAAGGAGGTGCGGGCTGTGGGAACCGAAAAGGAGCGTAAGGACACTCAGCAGGCAACGCTTTATGAGCTGCGGCGGCTGCTGAAGAACAGCGGCAAGGAGTCGTACACAGTAGAAGAGCTCTGCGAGCTGCTGGACACCATTGCCGACGCAAAAGCGCAGGAGTAACCGCCTACAGGAGGCCGGGGCTTTGCCCCGGCTTTTTTTGTTGGTCTGGCAGCGCATATACCTGCTCCACCGCCGCCAGGGTCAGGTCTACACTGGGCGGGTACACGTCCCGCACCGACTGGACCCAGTCCACCCGGTACTGCCGCCCGTCCCCGGTGACGGCCACATCCTGGGAGCTGACCCGCCCGGTCCTGGGTACCCGGATCACCCGCTCGATTTTCACCTGATTCTGCCGGGCGGAGTAGTACCGCTGGATGCCCAGCTGACGCTCTTCATAGCGCAGGGTGAGCTTTTTCTCCAGGACCGGAACCGGGAGCCGCCCCGGCTGGGCCCCGTCGGTGACGGTGTAAATGGCCACCAGTCCGCCGTTAAAGCTCTGGGTAATCTCATTCCCCGGACGGAATGGAAGCTGACGCATACTCCTTCACCTCCCGGTCATGCCGCATACTCAAAAGAAGCGCCTGATAATTGCTCTCGAACACATCCAACGCATCATCCCTGCCGTAGCGCACGTACTCCATCAGCAGGGAGCGGGGCAGGCCGTCCATATCATAGTCCGCCGGAGCGCCCCGCTTCAGGTCCAGGTAGGCCGCCCCGGCGGCGATGAGGCCCCGGACTTTGCGGTCCGTGGCGTCATCGTCCCAGGTGATATTGAGGTAGTTCTTTACGTCCTCCAGAAGCTGGGCGGATACCGTATCCCGGTTCATCAGCTCTTGGTGACGGTGACGGTGTACGCCTTCTTGGCCGTCCCGTCGGCGGCGGTGACGTTAACAGTCACGGTATTGCTCCCGGCGGCCCAGGTGGGGGCGGTGCCGTTGTCAATCTCCTTGTCCCCCACCAGCACCTGAACGGAGGCCCCCGCGTCGGCGGGGACGGCGGTGATGGTGTTGGAGGCGTTGCCGGTGGCGGCGGTGTAGGCCGTTACGGCGCCGTCAAAGGCCGGGGACAGGGTGAGGCTTCCCAGGCTCAGTGCGGCCAAGGCGGCATTGCTGGAGGGCGCGGCTTCCTCCACCATGGTGACCCTCCATGCGGCGGGCTTCAGGCCGGAGATATCCAGCACCAAAAAGGCGTTGTTGTCCAAGGGCTCCCCGTTGGCGTAGCCCTTAATCAGGTACACCCGCTCGTCCTCCAGGAAATGATAGTGGTCGCTGTACTCAATTCTCCCCTCGGGGGAGGTCCCGGCCATAGCGAGATAGCGGTAGGCAATCCCGAGCACCGCCTTGCCCCTGGGGAGCGCCGCTACCTGGATGACCTCCATGGGATAGGGCAGCACGTCGTTGCGGTAGGTGCCGTCCGGGGCCTGGAGGGTGGTGGCGGGCATGACCTTTTGAAAATAGTCCTGGGGGTTCACCAGGAAAATCAAATCCCGCACCTGCCGGGGCTTTCCGTTGGGGTCCGCCGCCAGGAGGGACACCAGATTGCCCACCGTGGCCGGGGAGAGGTCGGTGAGGACCACGGCGGGCTTTTCCGGGTACACCCCGCCGGTGACGGTGACGTTGTCCCCCACCTGCCGTATCATGCCGATGGGCTTGCCGTTGCCGTCGCCGGTGACAATGCCCGCCTCCATGCCGTTGGAGAAATATTCATACAAGGTCTGGCGCACAAAGCTGTCGATCCACTCGGGGCCCAGCTCCAGCATCGCCTTGCACACGCTCATGAAGGCGGAGAGCTTGAGCAGGGAGGTCTTGACCTTTTTCACCCCCGCTGTGGCCTCCGCCACGATTTCGGCGCACAGGTCCCCCCACTGGGCCTGTCCGTACCCGTTGGTATTGACCATGACCTCCACCGCGCCGCCGGTGTATACAAACCGGATACGGCTCAGGAGGGGGTGACGGGTCTGGAGTTCCTCAAATACCGAGTCAATGGTGGTCTTAGGAAGCACGTCGGACAGGCCGGTGACCGCCTGCCGGGGGTCGGGGGAGAGGGCTGCGGTCTGGAATTTCTGCCAGTAGGAGCGCTCTTCGCTGGTCAGCTGACGGACGCCTCGGGCGGCCAGAATGCCGGAATCCATCTCCCCCCGGAGCTGCTCCAGCTCCCGGTCATAGGCCTCCTTGGCCTTGACCGTCTCCTGTGCCGCCCAGAGCACCAGGTCGTCGGTGGCCTGCTGGAGCTGTTCGCTGTCGTTGGCCCGGAAAGCCGCCTGGAGCTTTTCACGGACACGCTCAATGGTCAGAGTGTCGTTGTTTTTCAAGGGCATGAGTGTTTTCTCCTTTCACTTCCGGCCCAGCAGGCCGGTGATGGTGTGGGAACTGTGTTGCGCAAGACCTTGCAGGCCATTGCCCTGCGCAGTAAGGGCGCGCACTTGTGCTGCCATACTCTTGTGTACATTCACCCGCTGCTCCAACGCAAGTGTGGCTTTCTGCAAAATTGCCGACGCCTGGGTGAGGTCCGCGTCCTGGTCCGCATAGCGGTCGGCCAGACCATATTGGATGCACTGCTCGGCCGTCAGCCAAGTCTCATCATCCTCCATCTGTGCCAGCAGCTCAGGGGTGAGCTTGTCTCCCGCCTTTTCTAAGTAGGCCGCCCGTCCGGCCTCATTGATCGTATCCAGGTCATCAGCCGCTTTTCGCAGTTCGGCGGCAGAACCACGCACATCCATCCACATATTGTGAATCATCATAAGCGTGTTTCTGGGCATAACCACATCGTCCCCAGCCATAGCAATCACGGATGCAATAGAACAGGCAAAGCCGTCCACATAGACCGTCTTATGGGCCGTGTGGCGTTTGAGCTGGTTGTAAATAGCAGTCCCCTCAAAAACACTGCCGCCGTAGCTGTTGATATAGATATTGATTTGTTTCACATTAGGGTGCCGTGCCAGCTCTTCCCGGAGATGGTTGGCGCTGGTTTCACTTTCGATGGGTTCATCCCAAAACCAGCTGTAACCGTCGCCCTCCACATCACCGTAAATATACAGGTCTAACGTGTTTTCCTGCGCTGCCTGCCGGATTTCCCACATAGGTTTTCGTTTGGGGTGGCTCATTGTGTTCCTCCTTCCTGTTCGCCCAGGCCCTGGGCTGCGGCTTCGATGGCCGCGATATTCTTGGTCAGCCAAAAGCGCCACGCCCAGGGCTCGTTGATAATAGCCTGTCCCGCCGCCCGGCGGATGTCGTTGATGCAGAACACCCCCGAGCCCACCAGCTTCTCCACATTGGCGGCGTTGGCGAACAGGTCAAAGTGGATGATGCTGGAGGAATCCACCCAAACATACTCCCCCGCCCGCCAGCGGTCGTAGCCGTAGAATTTGCGGTTGATTTCCTCCTGAAGCTGGTCGCAGATGGGGTCAATCACGTAGGTAAGAAATCTCTGGTTGGCGTCGCTGGTGGCCTCCACCTTCCCATTCACCAGCACGGCGGGAATGAGGAAGGAACGGGCGGTAAAGTCAAAAATGTCCTCCATCAGGGCCTTGATGTCCCGCGTGTCCCCGGCGCTCACCCTGCCGCTCTCGTTGGTGTAGGTGTACCCGTCGAACTCCGGGAGAATGGCCCCGTTGCTCTCCAGGAAGGGCTTGACCTGCTCCTGAATCATCCGCAGAAAATTGGCCTGGAACTCCTTGTCCCCCTGGGCCAGCTGGCTTACGTGGACCTTCCAGTGCTGGCCGTTGGACCACTGGTAGGCCTTCATAGCCGCGCTGACCAGCTTGTAATAACTCTGATACAGCCCGTCCAGCACCGGCCGCAGGTCCAGGTGATTCAGCCGCAGGTGAAGTACGTCGTCCTCCCGGAAAGTCTTGTGGAAGGTGAAATCGTCCACCCGCACCTGCTGGTACTCCTGGAGGCGGGTGACGGAGGTCTCTGGAACCTCCCAGCCGTCGGCCACCACCAAGGTATCGTGGCCGTCCCGCTGGCGGGGGTTGATTATCAGAGCCTCGTTGTGCTTGCACAGCTGGGCCACCAGCTTGTGGAGGAACACGGTGGAGTTTTGATTGACGTTGGGTTCCACGTTCCACAGGTAGTAGTCCCGCTCTTTCACCTCCGTGCCGTTGCGAAACGTGCGGAACTCGCACCGTCCCACAGCGTTGGCCACCATGTCCACACAAATCCAAAAGGCCAGCTCCCGGAGCTGGTACTCCTGGGCCGCCGCCAGCAGCTCCTGGCAGGACAGCTCCACCACGCGCCCGGTTCCTCCCCCTTTGGGGCGGAGGAAATCAAAGAAATGGAATGCCGTAGGCTGTCACCTCACTCCCATCCCCAGCGGCTTGTATCATTTCACCACCACGGAAATAACGTGGTTCATGTTGTAGATGCCCACCCATGCACCGTCCTTTTTGATGACAAAGGACATTCCGTCGTAGGAGTAGTCGTCCCATTCGCCCTTATTGGCCTCCCAAATAGCGGAATGGCCATTGTTGAAGGTAATTTCAATCACGTTATAGTTCTTCATTTCGCACCTCACAGTCGTATCGCCCCCAGCACCGGGGGGCTCAGGGGCAGGCCGTTCCCCAGGACCCGCTCGACGGTCATAGCCGCCGCCAGGGCCATAAATGGGTCGGTCTTGCGGCTCTTGCCCTCAATTTTGGCGTAGATGTAATTGCCTGTGTCCACCCCCAATTTCTTGCTGGAGCGCACCCGTTTTGTGTTGTTCACCGCCCAGCGGAGGGGCGGGCAGTCTCCCCAGTGGAACAGGCCCCGGTCAAAGCACTCCTGGATGACCGGCTCTACCTGCATGATGTCCGAGGGCCGCACCAGCTTCACCCGGTTTTTGTCGGCGGCGTCGAACCCAACCGCCCGCAGGGCCTCCGATATCAGAGTCCAGCGGTAGTGGTCCAGGGCCAGCATCTTCAAGTCGTAGATTCTCCCGGCCTCCTGAAGGTAAGCGGCCAGGAGCGCGGGGGAGATGCTCACATCGTCCACCACGGTCAGGTGTCCCGCCTGGGCCCACGCCTGCCAGGGGGCCCGCACACGGGGCAGGGTTTTGCTCTGGCGGCACACCCAGGTGTGATTTAAGTCATACCGTTCCTCCGCCCGGCGGAAATGCAGGTCAATGGACGCCCAATCGCTGATTTCCGCGTAGTCCAGCCCCGCCACACAGCTCCAGCCGGTCAAATCCGGCAGGGGCCTCTTGGTGAACAGAACCTTCTCGTAGTCCGTCACAGACAGCTCCAGAAAGCCCGCCCGCAGGCCCATGCGCTTGGGGAGGAAATCCCCGTGCTGCTCCGGGTGCTCCTTCCAGTCCCGGTACTGCCCCCGTGTTTCCTCCAGCAGGTGGGGCAGATAGGCCAGGGAGGGGTTGGCCATGTACCAATTGGCCTCATCGTGGACCTGTTCCTTGGAGGCCAGACAGCAGATAAAGGGCAGAAATCCGCCGTCGTCCTCCCCCTCGAAGAGGATGGCCCGGCCCTTGGTCAGGTAGTCGTCCAGGGGACCGTCGCTGACCGCGCCGTTGGAGGAAATGATACCCACGCGGGCCTCGGCCACCTTGCCCAGGCCGGTTTCAAAGACGTTGATGTTTTTGAAATTTTCGTATTGATGGGCCTCGTTGAAGATGACGCACCCGCTGCGCAGGCCGTCCCGGCCGGCGGGGTTGTTGGTGTGGCCAATTACGGTCCCCTTGTTTTTCCGGCCCTGGACCAGCTGCTTGGTGTGGTAGTAGAACTTGGACAGCTTGGCCTCCTGGCCGGGGGACTCCAGCACGTCCACCAGGTCGGCCACCGGCCGGGTGGCCTGGTCCTCGTTGTTGGCGCAGATATCCACGTTATACCGGGGAACCGGATTGTACGGGGAGGTGAGGCAGAAGGCGCAGAAAGCAATGAAGCCGTCCTTCCCCCCGCCGCGGGCCAGCATCCCGAAAAAGGTTTTCCACCGGGGGAGCCCATCGGGCCGGAAGGTACACAGCCACAGGGCAGCAATGGCCTCCTGCCAGGGGAAGAGCTGCCGGAACGGGAAGTACCGCGCCAAGTTCAGATAGTGCTCCAGCCGGGGCAGGTCCACCCAAATATCCTCTGTCTCAAACACCCGCCGGACATAGGCGCATAGGGCGTGCTGCTCCTTGCAGGCTCGGGGTTCGTCTCCCTCCACCAGCTGGAGCCACCGCGCAACGGCTGCGGGCAGTTCACAGCACATCGCTGTCCTCCGCCCCCGGACTGCCCTTGGCCGCCTCGTCCTTGAAGCCCAGCGCGGCGAATATGGCCAGCATCTGGCGGGACACCTGGATTTCCAGGGTCACACTGCGGTTTTCGCTCATGCGGCCCCGGTCGTCGGTCACAGTCAGACCCCGCTGGGCTACATCCGCCTGAAGCTCCTGCCGCCGGACCCAGAAATCAAGATACTCCTGGACCTTGTCGGTGTAGACCTGCCCGCTCAGGCCGCGCACCTGCAGACTTTCCTCCAGCGCCGCCTTGAGCTCCAGGTATTTCCGGGTCCGCCGCAGGTCCGGCGGGCCCTTGGGTTTTCGGCTCAGACCGCATTCCTCCTTTCGCGCCCAGGCGCGCCTGCGGCCCGGCGCGGACGCGGAAATTTCGCTTTTGTCCCGGACCCGCCCGATTGAGTCCTCCACCGTGCCAGGCCGTTTTTTTGACCGGGGGGTAGGTCAGTCCCAGCGCTCCTCCGTCACTGGCGGACAAGGGCTCCGGGCTTGCCGCCGGTGCTCCGGGTGCTGTTCCTCGTGGCACTGCCTGCATACACTGACCAGCTGCCGGGCCTCCCCGTCAAACAGGGTCAGGGCCAGGTCAGGACGGTCCCGCAGGTGCTGTACGTGGTGGACAATCCAGGCCGGACGGTGCCGCCCCTTGGCCTTGCACAGCTGGCATTCCTGGTGGTCCAGACGGAGCACCTCCGCCCGCAGCGCCCTCCACTCGGGCCAGTGGTAGAACAGGTCCTCCCGCCCTTTTTGGAGCAGAAGCTGAAGCGTGTACAGACGGCTAGGGCTAATTCCCACGGGCTATCACCTCCGGGCAAAATAAAAACGCCAGAGCCACAAGCCAACCCTCTGGTTGGTCTTATGGGCTCCGGCGCTCTACGCTCTGGCCTCTGTCGATATTCAGGATTATCTCAGTCTTGCAGTCCCGGCAGTAAATGGGCAGGTCCTTGGCTACTGTCTCCATGTCCACGCGGAGCAGGCGGTGATTTTGCCTGCACACCGGACAGGTTACCCATCCGTCCTTTACGACAAGTCTAGCAGGTTTCGGTTGTGATTGCAAGTGCCATTCCCTCTTTCTACATACCCGGTCGGATTATTAAGACTTGTTTCAAGATAAAAAATTATTAAGGAGGCGGGCGGCGGCCTTGGGAATAACTGTAAGCGCTGGCCTCCGCTTTGGGGAAGAGCAGGTACCGGGCTCCCACGCACACCCCGTAGCCGTATGGATTCTGTTCCCCGAACTGGGCGTAGTCCACCGCGCCAAAGGGCGGGGTGAGGGTCACGCTTTCCGTGGCAATCTCGATGTACTCCACCTGATACTTTTTCAGAGTCCGGGACCCCCGCCAGGTCCGCTCCCCCGGTTTGGGCTTTCCGAACGCCCGCGCCTCCTTGGTCAGATACTTGGACAGCTCCCGGTAATAATGTACGTCCACCGGCTCGGCCCGGACGTACCCGCCGCCCGGCCAGAGACTGCGGATTTCCTCCAAGTCTCCCGGCCCGGTGACATTGAACACCCCATGATGGTGAAGCCGTTTGTCCTCCAGCGCCCCGTCGGCCGCAAAGGGACCGTCCGTGCCCTTGGCGTGGAAGCCCTCCGTCACGTAGATATACCGCAGCTCCGCCCCCCGTTTCCGCCGGGCTCCGCGCAGCCGCCGGATGAATTTTTGAAACTGCTTCCCGGCGGCGGCTTTGTCCGGGGGCAGGCGCCCATCGTCATAGGTGAAGGTCAGTACCAGGTCGTGTCCCTGGAAATTGGCGGCAATGGTCAGCTCCAGCTCCTGCCAGGAGTGCTTGAGGTTGTAGAAGCGCTGGGCGGGCGGCGTGGGCCCCGCCCGTGCCGAGCGCCGCTTTTTCACCCTCTCCGGCACGCTCCCCAGCACCTCAATGTGGAGCAGCCCCGCCTGAATGTGCTTGATTGCTTTGGACATCTACTACACTCCTTCCTGATTGTCCGCCAGCGCTTGCCCAATCCGCCGCCACAAGGAATCCGGCAGGAGCTCCCCCAGAAAGGCGGCGCGGAAGTCCTCGTCCGTCAGGCCCTCCGCCTGCCCCGCCAATTCTTGAAAGCACCCCAACCCACGCTCTCTACGGCAGCGCAGCAGTTTTTTGTATATCTCCCGCTTTTCATCTGCCAGCATTCTCTTGAAACCAAGTTTCTCCGGCTCCGCCGCTGGAGGCTCTTCCGGTTCCGGCGGCTCCACCGCGACCAGGTCCCACGCTCCGCCCCGCTCCAGGAGCAGCGCGGTAGCCTGAAAGCCTTCCCCCAGCAGCCGCCGGAACTTGGCGTCCTCCGCGCCCAGGCAAAAGGAGCGGCTTCTCTTTTTCATGATTCCATCTCCTTCCCCACCGGCCTGCGGCGGTAGGCCTGCCAAGTCTTTCCGTAGTCCTCAAAATCAAGGTAAGCGCCGAACTTGTCTACCACTATTTGTTCTGCATATGCGTTCACAAGGTAATTAGCCGGTAAAATATAGAAATCATTCAGTGGAACCACCCACACCGGCTCCCCGTCCATCTCCCGCAGTTCGTCCAGAGCCAGCGGCCCGGCGGACAGCCCGCCCGCCTCTAAAGTTCCGGCCAATTCGTTCAGATACGCCCCGAATGCCCTGTTTATCTCTGCCACTTCGCGGCAATAAGTGATGAAATCTTTCATGGTCACGCCACGCGCTCCTTTCCATGCCTCTGCCAAAATAGGGTTCATGTCTGCTTTCTCCCGTTCCACACTTCATCAATGAGCTTGTGGCAGGCGTCCGGCCCGATACTCCCCACCCACGTCTCCAGCGCCTCGCGCTTCTCCTGGCGCTCGTATTTGTCCATCATGCTGTAATCCGGCTCCAATGTCTCCCGGTTGAAATAACCGATGCAGGTATGGCTTGCTGTACACATCCAGGCGCGGACCATGATGCACCCGCTCATATTCAGGTCCGGGCTGATGGAAATAATCCAGTTTCCCAGCTCCATTCTGAAAAACCCTTCCAAGTACGTCCCCCGGTCCGGCTCCAGCCCCTTGGCCGTCCCAAACTCCTGGACGGCCAGCCGCTGCGCCGTTGTCAATGTCAGCCGGAAGCCGCCGGGATAGTCCTTTTTTCTTGCCATTTGCCAGCCCCTCCTTTTCAATTCTGAGTTTCATTCGCGCAGAGCAGCGGTCCGCTTCTGGGCGGGTATAAATTCCATGGTCACGCCACATACTCCTTTCCGTGCTTCAAGGCCCTTACAACCGGGCGGCCATGTTTATCCCTGGGCGCTCCCGCCCGGACCCAGGCAAGCCATTTCTGCTCAAAAACCTCCACCTCCGGTGTGCGGGGGCCGTTGTACTTGCCCCGGTTCTGCCGGACGGTGAGGGCGCCTTCATCCAGCTCCAAGGTAAAGTAGGGCGTACCGGGCTGACAGGTCCGGCGGATGAAAAAGATCGCCGTCGCCCCCTGGGCGTGCCGCTTCCCATAGCTCCCGACACAGTGATGCAGCGCGTCTCCCTCGGCGGTCAGCTCCCGTTGACTGGCCGCCGGGCGGATGAGCAGGCCGTCCGACACAAAGGTGTACTTCTTCAGCACCTTCCGCCGCAGGCGGAAGAGATTCGCCCGGTCCGCCTCGCCCCGCTCCTTCAGCCCCGCCGCCGCCCTGTCGTGGGCCGCAATCAAATCCGCCGGATACCGCACCGCCGGGTCGCTTAAATCCCGGCCCAGCTGTTGGGCCATGGCCCAGTAATCCGCCAAAATCTGCGCGTCCGGGATTGGGTCCGCCCCGGCATCGTCCGTCTCCTGGGCCAGTGTCTCGCACTGGCGCAGAAGATACCGGATGCTCTTCCCCACCTGCCCCCAAAGGGCCAGCAGCGCTAAGCGCTCGTCCCCCAGACAGAACGCGTCTTGTACCTCGTCCTCCGTCAGCTGCTCCCCGATTTGCTTCGCCGCTGTAAAGAGCTCCCAGGGGAAAAGCCCCCAGCATTGCCGCCGGGCCATGACCAGCTCCGTCTTGGTCAGATGGAGCATTTGGGCCGGACGGCTCTGGGTCCAGTCGATGGCGGGCATTTCCAAACTCCCCCGCCGGTTCTCATCCCATAGCCGGTCGTTGACCCCGTTGGCAATCAGGCCGTCCAGCACCCGGGGCAGGCCATGGAGCAGGAGGCTTTCTACGTTGGGGTGCGCCTGGTACAGCCGCAGATAGGCCACCGGGTAATGCCGCGCTCCAGGCCGGGCGGTCATGTACACATCCAATTTGCAATGGGGCAGGGCGCTCCGGGCCAGGAGCTCCGGGGTGAGCCCGAAAATGTGTTCCTCCCGCCCCCAGCGCTCTGTCCAGTTCCCCGTCTGACGCCACTGGCGGCTGTACTGGACAAAATACCCGCCGTATCCGCTGTACCCCTTCCGCCAGCCCATCAGTTTGGCGCACTCATGGGGCCCGAACACGTAGGCCTCCACAGGCAAAACCTCCAGGCGCTCTCCCCCGGACTTGTATACCCGCCGCTGGATGTGCCAGCCGGTGAGAACCAGCCTGTTGTCCTCCCCCGCCAGGGCGGCGGACATGCAAGCGGTTTCCGCCGTGACAAAATAGTCCTTCACCTCTGCCCGCTTCCGCACCAGTACGGACGCGCCGCATATGGGGCACCGGCACTCGTCCCCGGAGGAAACAACGGTGTGCTCCCAGTCCCCCTCCACATCCTCCGGGAGAACAAAGCCGTACCCCTTCTCCGTGCGGCCCCAGTGGAGCAGCTGGCTCTCCCCGCAGCAGGAGCAGGATACCCGGACCATTTTGCGCTTCCGTGGTTCCGCCCACTCGTCCAAAAACGGCTCCAATCCCCAGTCCTGTACCCACTCCGCCTGGTAGAGCAGGCCGTGCCGGTTCAAGTCCTCCGAAAGCTCCTTCCGCGCCCACGCCCAAAGCTCCGCCGGCGGGGTCCTGGGGACCAGAGCGCGGCAGTCCGGCCCTCTTTTTGTACCCATCAGAAGAAGTCCTCCAGGCGGAACACGTTGTCCGGGACCGGCTCCGGGCGGTCCGCCCCGGCGGCGGGCAGACCGTAAAATTCCCGGATGATTTCTTCCGCTTCCAACGGGGTGACACAGGCAAAATTCCCCGTCTTGTGCCTGTCGGCATGGGCCTTGATTTTCCGCTCACACGCCGTCAGGGACAGCTCCCTTGCCTCCAGGTCCTGCTCCACCAGCTCCGCCAGATGGGGCTCCGCCCGGAGCAGGTCCTTGAGCTGCTCCCCCACCATCCACACGGCGCTCCGCGTTTTCGGCTGCTGGGCGGTGATTTTTTCCAGGGCTGTGGTCAAACTCATTGGGCGTACCCTCCAATCTTCTCCCCCAGGGCCCGCAAGGCCTGTTCCAGGTTCCCCGCTGCCGCCGGGTCCTCCCGCTTGCGGATTTTGAGTAAAATTCCGTGCATTTTGCTGGCAATTTCCTGACTCTGGTCGAAATAGACCGCGAATTGGGTCAAATCTTTGTCGGCGGAGACAGGAGAGGGGGCCTGCGTCTTTTGCGCGGCGGCCAACTGGGCCTCGGCGGCCTGACGGGCCTGCACGGCCTTCTCAAGCGCCTCCTGGAGCTGGGCCAGCTCCGCCGCCTTTGCGGCCTCCCCCTCGGCGCGGGCTTTGGCCAAGTCCGCCTCGGAGGCATGCTCCACCGCCACGTCTATAGGCCGGTTCTTCAGGGCCTCCAATTCCTCCCGCAGGCCCGCCAGGCGCTCGTTGGCAAAGGTCAAATCAGCCTGCATTTTCTCCTGCGCCTGCCGGGCGGCGTCCTTCTCCGCACGGTCCAGCTCCGCCTGCTTCAGGGCCGCGTCCCGCGCCTTTACCGCCTTCTCCAGTTCGCGGGCGGACATGTCCACAACAGATTTTGCCTCTCCGTTCACAATGTGTTTTTCCTGCAAAAATTCTTCCCGTTCCGCAGGGGGCAGCGCCAGGAGCTGCAAGGCTTTGGATGCTCCCAAATCCGACAACGTTGTCGGATTTGACCACTCTCTCGCCAAACGCATAAAACGGTTAGCGCTACGCTCCGAAAACTCCACCCGTTCCTCCAGCCAGTGGAGCCATTCCCCATGAGGAAGCATCTGCTTGGCCTCAATCAGCCGCTGGCCGATTTCCAAAATAGCGCTGCCTGCTGTCTGTTTCAGGCTTAATATTTCTTCCGTAATGACCTCAATATCCCGCGCCGCCGGGGCGGCGGAGGCCAGTTCAATCACGCTCATGTCGCGTCTCCTTTCGTCTCAAACGGGTCCCCCTCCGGGGGCGGGCCCTCCAGGTCCTGCCAGAAGCGGTCGGCAAAGCTGACCTGATGATACTGCCTGGGGCGCTTGACCGGGGGCGGGAGGGTCGCGCTCTGGTCCTCATCCGGGAGCTCCCGGAAGGTCTGGGTGCTCCCCTCAAAGGCCAGCCGGATATAGCCCTGCTCCCCCTCCTTGTTTTTGGCGATACGGAGCTTACGGGGGCTCTCCGGGTCCTCGGAGTCCTCTTTGTAGAGCAGAAAAATCACGTCCGCGTCCTGCTCAATCTGCCCGGACTCCCGCAGGGAGGACATGGTGGGGGCCTTTTCCCGGCCCTGTACCTTCTCCGCCCGGTTGAGCTGGGAGAGGGCAAACACCGCGATACCGGTGGACTGGGACATCTGGTGCAGGGCGATGCTGGTATCGGTGACGATGTTATACCGGTCCCGGCGGCCGCCCTGAATGAGCTGGAGGTAGTCGATAAAAATCGCCTCATACCGGCGGCTGAGGGCAAAGGCCCGGATATCCGCCGCCGTCATGCCGGAGGCGTCCACGAACTCCAGCGGCGGCGCGGTGAGCTTTGGGGCGGCGCGGCTCAGGGCCTCATAGTCCTCCTGCTCCAGCTGGCTGCGCTTGATTTTGGCGAAATTCATGCACATGGTGTAGGCGATGAGCCGGTCATGGAGCTTCCGCTCCCCGGTCTCCAGGGAGAAGAACCCCACCCGCTTCCCGGACTCCGCCAGGTGCCAGGCGAACATGAGGGCCAGCGCCGTCTTACCCGCCGAGGAATAGCCCCCCAGGACCACCAAATCTCCCCCCTCCACGTAGAGCCCCCCGTTGAGCTTGGGCAGGGGCCAGGTAAAATACTTGTGCTCTTCCCGGTGGCGCTCGTAGAAGTCCAAAAGGGCCTGCTCCATGGTGACGAAGCGCACTCCGCTGCGCTCCACCAGCTGCCCGGTGGCCTTGTCCAGGATTCCTCTGGCGTCCTCCAGGTCCACCGCCCCGGCCAGCTCCAGGCCCAGCGAGCGCAGGCGGGACAGCCGGGCTTCCTCCCGCACCGCCCGTATGTACTCCCGCACATGGGCCGTGGTGGGGGTGAGCTCCATCGCCTGGAGCAAAAACGTGTTCCACTCGGTCCCTCCCCCCAGCTTCTGGCGGACCGTCACCGGGTCGATGGTCTCCCCGGCCTGGAAGAGGGCCCGGATGGCCTGATACACCGTACGGCACACGTCGCTGAGGAAATCCCCGTCCGGCAGGCGGAGCAGGACCTCCCCCGTGAGGCTGGGCTCCAGCAGCAGGGAGCCGATCACCGACACCTGCGCTAGTTCCAGGTCCTTCGCGCTCACCATGACTGCACCTTCTCGTTTTCCAGCACCCGGCCGCCGCCGCCGGGCGGGCCTCCTGCGGGCTCAGGCGGCGCGTCCTCCCACCGGCGGTTCTTCAGCCACCGGCAGGCGTAGGGAATGCCGATTCCGCGCCTCCACAGCTCCCCGGCCATTTGAGCCCGCAGGGCCCGGCCCATCGCCGCCAGGAGGGCGCCGTCCGGCTTGAGCCGGTCCCACTCCCGCACTGCCCCCACCCGGTCCTCCCGCCGGGGATACAGGGCCCAGAAGGCCTCGAACCGCTCCGGCTTCCACACCGGGACGGATTTGTCCTTTCGACGCCTGGGCGCGGCCTGCCCCCCTTGGGGGGCTTTAGGGGGTTTATTTAGACAGTCTTTGTTTAAGTCAGTATTTATTTGTGGCGGATTCTCCGACGTCGGCTCACCCGTCGTCGGGTCAGCCGTAGACGGATAATCCGGCCACGGTGCCTCTTTCTCTGGCTGAACGCTCTCTTCATGGAGGATGTACACGCTTCCGGCGAACTTGCCCCGCTCCCCATGGGCCTGCTTCTCCATGGTCAGGTATCCGGCCTCCCGGAGCTCCTTCAGCGCGGAGCGGATTGCATCCCGCCCAGCCCCCGTGTACGCGGACAGGCCGGAAACGGAAAACTGCCAATTCCCCGGCCGGGACAGCATGACGGCAAAGAGCCCCTTGGTTTTCAGGCACAGCCGACGGTCCCGGAGCATCTCGTTTTGCAGCACCGTAAAATCCCGCCGCTGCTCTATGCGGATGATGCTTTCGGTCATGGGTCCGCCCTCCTTCCCACAAAGCCGTCCTTGAGGTTTACACAGATTTTTCCGCTGATTTCCACCCACGCCTCATCCTCGACGGTAAAGCGCCGAACCACACGGAATCCCAAGGCTTTGAGCAATCCGAGGCGCTCATGGGGCAGATACCCCTTGAGTTCCTCCGGGTACCCGCCTCCCTGGGCGGCCTCGAACTCCACGGACAGCTTCGCCACCGCCACCTGCCAGGCCGCCGCCCGCTGCCGCTGGCGCTCCCGCTCCGATTTTTCCCAGTCGAAGGGCGCAGAAAGGGCTTGCGTTTGAGCGGTGTTTGTGGTATTATTTTGACAGGTTAATGAGTCCGTTTTGGACCCTGCCCCGGTGCCTGCCGCAACAGACACCGGGCTTTTCTTTTGTCTGGACATGATTGCCCCTCCCTCAAGCAGTTTCGTCAACAGGTTCCAGATAGACGGCGTCCTTCTGGGGGTCATAGCGCAAAATGGCCACCGCCCCGCCCACATCCCGTATCCGCAGCACATTCCAGGCCAGCGCCTCCACCTGGGCGGGACGCAGCTCCGCCATATGCCGGTCCAGCCATCGGACCAGCTCTCTATGCGTTTGGTTTTCTGCATAAATCATAAATTGCCTTCCTTTCCACCCCAAAGGGCATCTAGCTCCATTTTTCCGCCGCCGCGAGGACGGCTTTGGCGTACCATCGGGCCCCGGTGTCATACCCGTCGTGGTAGGCCTGCAAGCCCGCCTCCAAACTCCCATACCGGTCGATCTGCTCCCGCAGGTAGGTAAGGCCGTGGCTGATATTTTCCTCAGGCGGCAGTCCGCTGGGGAAATACCGCACGTTGAGCTGACACAGGCCATAGCAATCCCCGGTCGCATTGACGATATCCGCCTGAAAATTGCTCTCCACCTCAATGAGCCCCAGGGCTATTGGGTAGTCAATGCCGTATCGCTCGCAGGCTGTATGTAAGGCGTCCTGAAGGTCATAACTCAGGGGCACGTCCGCCCGGAAATAGCCCTGCTCTTCCAGGGTGAGGGCAATCCGCTCAGGCTCCGCCGGGTCCTCCCCTGCGGCCTCCAGCCGAACCGGAACCGCCAGCTTGTCCACTACCACAGCGGGCCCTCTAGCCGCCACCGCATTGCTGGCCACAGGTGGAGCCGTCACAATCGCCGCCGCCGCGTGGAGGCCCGCAAAGGGCATTGCTGCGCAAAAGGCCAGGGTGGCCCCGGTCAAGATTGCCTCCCGCAGGAGGGGTTTGGTGTCCTGGTTCATGTCCTGCCCTCCTGGTACTCCACCAGCGCCCGCAGCTCGAAGGGACCAATGCCAGGGTCCTGCGCCGCCTGGGCCAGGAGCCGCTCGGATACCATTTCCCCTGCGCCGGTCAAGGCGTCATAGTATTCCTGGAACGAATGCTTTCCCACAGCTCCGCCATAGGCGGCGGCCCGGTACTCCACACCAAAGGCCTCGCAAAGCTCCCGGTCGGTAAAGTAGCGGGGAACGAGTACCAACAGCTCTTCCCGTGTGAACATATCCGGGTACCGCAGATGCTTATAGTACGACGAACAGCTGACCGGCATCAGCCGGATGGTGTCCTGATTGCTTTCCCCCCGCCGGGCCTGCCCGCAGGTAATGGCCGCCAAAAAGGCCCGGTCCATTTTCTGTTTGGGTGACTCTTTCAGCTTCGGCATAAATTACGCCTCCTTTTCAACATTCTGCCAATATGGCAATAATCTCCTGGGCATTCCCAATCGCGTCCAGCCGTGCCTCCATCAGCTCCTGGGCCACGGTGCACATATAGTGCCCCAGCACTCCGGCCTCGTGCCCGTACAGGTCCACCAGCTGATTGAGCAGCTCCACGGTGGTCTGCGCCTGCTCGGGGGTTAGTTCAATTTTGGACATGATGCTGTCTCCTTCCTGTGTAAGATTTGGATTCTCTACCCCTCAAGCACCTTACAAGCAATTTCCTGTCCGTAGGTTATCCGCAGCTGTTCCCATTCCCGTTTGTCCCGCATTTCCCAGCGGAGGGTAGAGAATGCCGTCTCGGGCCGTCGCAGGAGCGATAAAGCGGGTGCGCTCATTATGTCAGGGGGTCGTGAGGAAGATGGCTTTATCCCCGATAGAAAAGGTTTTGCCATTTTCATTGACATCAAACGTTCTGGGTATTCCGGCTAGGATATTCAAGGACGCACTGTTCAACAACGAGGCCCCACGCCCGCACGAGTACCGCCTGTGCTTGTGCGGACGTCAATCTTGCATTGGCTAGGAGTTTGGCGATGCCGTTGGCAGCTTCGCTGGCGTCGATCCCCTCTAAAATTTTTTGGGCTTCGCTGGCTTTTACTGTAATTTCATACATGCTATTTCACCCCCCTCCCTTCTTGACTTTCCTGCCCGGCGGGGCTTTTTCACGCGCCGTCCCTCCCTTGGCTATAGAGCTCGTCGATGGTGCAGCCGAGGGCTGCTTGTCCTTTCATTTGTGTTGTGCTAGAATCTCGATGAGAAAGGAAGGTGGTAACAGTGGACAATGAACAAATCCATTTAAGCCGTAAAGAACGAACTGTGCTGAAGAAAAGCGTTCACGGACTCGCTCCAGTTGAACACTGCGATACACTCATCCGGTTTGGCCTAGTCAAGCAAGACGTAGAGTATATTCCAGGCTACCGAGGAAAACTGCTCAACACTTGTCATATCACGGATAAAGGGAGAGATTTTCTAGCCAAATATCGGGACATGCGCCGGGATTTTTGGTTGAAAAATGCGTGGATTCCAATCATTGTCTCATTTGTGACAACTGCATCAACAAATTACATACTACCGAAGCTGCCAATGCTGATAGAATGGTTCCGCCATATTCTTTCCAAAATCGTTTCATGATGGTTGTTCACTCCCCCCCTGCCCCGCCGCCCGGCGGGGCTTTTTCACGCGCCGGACTCCCCCTAGCTGTAGAGCTCGTCGATGGTGTGGGCCAGCTCCCTCTTTCTCCACCTCCCCTCACATACTGTCCTTCCCCCGGCCATAGAGCTCGTCGATGGTGCAGCCGAGAAAATCAGCTAACCGGGCCAAAGTCTTTCCGCGTGGATATGCCTCACTGGTTTCCCACATTGCCACAGCTGAACGGCTTACTCCAAGAGCCTGCGAAATGGCTTCTTGACTGATTCCGTGTCTGTCCCGGATTTTTTTCAGTTCTGTCAAAATATCACCTCCTATTGACACCGACGGAAAGTGTCAAAGTTATTGACACTAAGATAGCACACCAACCGCAATATGTCAATAGATTTGTCATAATTTTTTTCTCAACCTCTTTACATGTCAATAAAAATGACATATAGTATGTGTAGAGGTGGTGGTATGAATCGAATCAAAAGTTTGAGAATTTCCCAGACACCTAAAATGTCACAAGAAAAGCTGGGAAATCTGGTTGGCGTTGGTCGGACTGCGGTTGCAATGTGGGAAACAAATAAAAGCGAACCAGACAACGCTACACTGAGTAAACTTGCAGAAGTATTTCATGTCTCCGTTGATTACATCCTTGGCCGCACAGACCAGAAAGAAACGCCCACCCCGGAGAGTGAGCGTAAAATAGAAAAGCAGGACCTGATGGCCGCTTTCTGGGGTGGGGATGAGGACCTATCACCGGAAGACATGGACGCCATGTGGACCGATGTGGAAAATTTTGCGGCTTTTGTCGCCCAACAAAAAAAGCGGGAGAAGCAGAAATGACGAACCTCATTGATTTATACGAGTACGCCCAGAGCCGTGGAATTGGAGTGTATTGGTTTGAACTGGGGTGTGCGGAATCTCTGTCCTACTGTGACGCAGCGGGAGAGTGCTATGTAGCTATGGACCCCTGGCGGCTGCACACGGTAGAAGAGGAAAAAACAAAGCTGGGGCATGAGCTAGGACACTGCTGCACGGGCAGCTTTTACAACCGCTGGGCGGCCTGCGACGTGCGCCGCAAGCATGAGAACCGGGCGGACAAGTGGGCGATTGCCCGTCTCATTCCCGAGGAAGCATTGGACGAGGCCGTGGCCGACGGCCACACAGAGCTTTGGGACCTGGCGGAGCACTTTGGCGTTACAGAGGATTTTATGCGCAAAGCGATTTGCTGGTACACACATGGTAACCTGGCTGTAGATGAGTACATGAGCTACTGATACTGAACTTAAAGAAGGTAATCCTATGTCTAAGAGAGAGCATAAAGGGGCCAGTTTGATTGATTTTCCCAGTCAATATGTCTGTATTGATGTAGAGACGACAGATATTGACATCGAGTCTGGAGAGATAATTGAAATTGCCGCGCTGCATGTAAAAGACGGGGAGGTTTGCGATAAATTTGTGTCGCTTGTCAAACCAGCCTCACCCTGTGTGCCTATTACTCTCGGCGTTTTGCGCAAATTGGGCTATCAATCCTTTTCTGATTTGTCATATGACAAATTTCAGGAATTATCCAAAACCATTTTTGTACCAGAGTATATACAGGCATTGACCGGGATTACAAACGAAATGCTTCAATCTGCTCCTGACGTGGCTGCTGTCATGCCACAGTTTTATGACTTCATAGGCGGGCACATACTGGTTGGCCATAACGTGCATTTTGACATAAACTTTTTGTATGACGCCTGTGAAAAATACGGGCTTCCCCTCAAAAATGATTACATCGACACACTACGCATCTCTCAAAAGGCCCTTCCAGAGCTGGAGCGCCACCGTTTGGCGGATGTTGCCTCATATTTTGGCATTGGACAGGAGACTGTACATCGGGCAGAAGCAGACGCGCTTACAACAATTTCGTGCTTTGACGCTCTAAAGAATCTTGTTTTGGCGGACAAGTCCATTGACGACTTCAGGCTGGAGTTCAAATCAACAAAGCGCAAGGATTACCAGGACCGCCTGAAGGCGGTGGCACCTTCTGTGCAAGAGTTTGATAAAGCAAATCCCGTTTTTGGAAAGGTAGTTGTATTCACAGGAACGCTTTCTTCCATGGGCCGAAAAGCCGCTTTCCAGTTGGTAGCTGATATGGGAGGACATCCAGAGGATACCGTCACAAAGCGCACAAATTTTCTCGTGGTGGGAGCGGAAGAGTTTGCGGCTGCTCAAAAGAATGGAAGCAGCAAAAAAATGAAAAAAGCCGAGGCATATCGGGAAAAAGGAGCAGACATAGTAATTTTAGACGAAAACACCTTTTTCAAAATGCTTCAGGCCCCGCCACAGAAAATATAACCTTAAATTTGGGAGGAAGTAGCGTGTCACAATTAAGACAACGGAGCCCATGCGGCCTATTTTGAGCGGGGCGTGGAGCTTGACGATGGAATCGTCAAACCGTTGATTCACATTTACTGGTAAGAAATAAAAACCGCCGCCGGCGCTGCAAACACCGGAGGCGGCTATGAGGGTGAAAAGTTTCGCGGCTCTTCACCCTCTTATTATAAACGAAACGGGAGGAAAACGCAATGGCAAACGCAAAGCAGCTTCCAAGCGGCTCCTGGCGGGTACAAGTCTACGCCGGGAAGGATGCGCAGGGCAAGAAGCAGTATCTGTCCTTCACCCGCCCCACCCGGAAGGAGGCGGAGTATGAGGCCCTGCAATGGCAGCTCCACTACAAAGAGGTCAGCCGGGACAGCGCGGCTATGACACTGGATGAAGCCATGGAGGCCTATATCAAGAGCAAAGACGGCATCCTGTCACCGTCCACCATCCGGGGCTATGAGAACATCCGACGCAACAACCTCCGGGGGCTCATGGAGATGAAGCTCAACCGCCTCACCCCTCAGCTGATTCAGCAGGCGGTCAACGCGGAGGCCAAACCCTATTTGGACAAGCACGGAAAACTGCGGCGCAGAACGCCCAAGACCCTGCGCAATATCCACGGACTGCTGTCCGCCGTCCTGGCGGAGTACCACCCGGATTTGAAACTCACCACCACGCTCCCCCAAAAGGAGCACAAGGAGCAGACCATCTTGGAGCCGGAGCAGATAGGGGCGCTGTTGAAGGCAGTGGAAGGAGATTTCATGGAGCTTCCGGTGCTCATGGGGGTCTGGTTGTGTATGCGGGCCTCAGAGATTTCCGCACTGACCTGGGAGAATGTGGACTTTGAACGAGGGACACTCACCATCAAGCGGGCGCTGGTGCGGGATAAGGAAAACCACTGGGTCGAAAAAGCCACCAAGACCACCACCTCCACCCGGACCCTTCAGGTCCCGGCATACATCCTGGAGAAGCTGGCAGCAGCCCGGCAGACCGGAAGCAGTCCCCGTGTGGTCCCCCTCTCCAGCGAAAGTATGTACAAGCGCCTTAAGACCATCTTGCGGCGGAACGGCCTGCCGGACATCCGGTTTCATGACTTGAGACACACGGCGGCATCGGTCATGCTGACCCTGAACATTCCCGACAAATACGCCCAGGCCCGCGGCGGCTGGGCTACCAACCACACCATGAAAACCGTATATCAGCACACTATGGCAGCAAAGCGCAGCGCAGTGGACGACGCCATAGATGGATATTTTTACACACTGTTGGAGCAGGCGGGGGAATCCCCGCTGAACGTGTGATGTTTCATGTGATATTTTGTTTTATTGTGTGATATTTACTTGCATATTTTGACAGAATCGTGTAAAATAAAAGAAAGACAGAAGGGAGGGAGCAGGCGCGTCTATCTATTGTGGCACAAGGAATCCAGGAAAAGTAGAAGTCCTCCGGTCCCAACCGGGACCGAAGGACTTTGGTGGAGGCGGGGGGAGTCGAACCCGAGGTTATTTATCTAAACCGACTGAGCCACAATGAATAGAAGCTGTGCGTAATGTTTGTGTTGTCTGCCGTGTGATACCAGAGGCCCACCCCCTAAGTGCCGCGGGCCTCCGAGACATGACACATCCCAAAGAAAAAGAAAGGGTGAGTCATGTGATTGCACAAAAAACAAAGCTAGAAGAACTCCCGGAAAGCATCCTCAATCAGGCCAGGAACGCCCTGGTGCTCCTGCGCATTCCCCGGTCGCTGAAAGGGTTCCGGTATCTGACCATTGCCACCGTGCTGGTGGTGTTGGTCCCTGAGCGCCTGGAGCGCATCACCAAGGAGATATACCCCGAGGTTGCCCGCCGCTGCGGCACTAAGTCCTCCCGCGTAGAGCGCTGTATGCGAAAGGCGATAAATCGTTTCTGGGAGGCTGGAAATCGAGAGGCGCTCGACCAAATGGCTGGATACCATCTGGACAAGCGCCCCACGAATACCGAGTTTATTGACTTGGTGTCCATCTACATCGCAAATAGCTGAACCTTGCCGGGCGGGGAGCCGATTCCCCGCCCGGCTCTTTTATATTACCATACTTCCATAAGTATAAATACAGGTATTTTTCACAAAAATATACTTATGGAATTATACAATACTACCAGTAGTATATCCTATAATCACCCCAGGAATGGGGGTGAGAGTTTTGGCTTACTCGGAGGCGCAAAAGGAGGCAACCGCCCGCTACAATAAAAAGGCCTACGACCGCATTGACCTGGTAGTTCCAAAGGGCAAACGCCAGCTTATCAAGGATTATGCCAAGGCCCAGGGCTACGAGAGCACCAACAAGTTTATTCTTGACCTCATTTACAAGGCGATGGAAGAGGGAGGGGACGCCTGACCGCGTCCCCTCCCGTTTATTTCTCCTTTTCCTCCCCACCGAGGGCCTCCCCGGCGGCGTCCACGGCGCTCTTGCCAGCGGCCAGCAGCTTCACCAGCCAACCCGGCACCGGGGCCCCCATCTGTACGGCGTTTTCGGTGATGCTCCCCAGTTCGGTGACGATGTACCACACCAGCACCACCGGGCAAATCAAGCCGCTGTACTGGAAGGGCAGGGCCACCAGAGGCAGGTTTTCCAGCACGGCGGCTATGAGCAAATCCGCCCCAGCGGCCACCAGCACCACCACAATCATCCCGGCCTTGTGCCAAATCCCCTCCTTAGCG
>OOIH01000145.1_pt1 | contig 33320 bp, 31 predicted proteins | sample 1691801 | NCBI WGS metagenome assembly OOIH01 (sample SAMEA1061690, study PRJEB22710) | metagenome
TGGCATGGCGGAGGGTGGGAGATTCGAACTCCCGCTCCAGGTCTCCCCAGACTAACGATTTAGCAAACCGTCCCCTTCAGCCACTTGGGTAACCCTCCAACAGGTTAATTGTAACACACTCCGATAGTTTTGAAAACTTTCTCCGTACGGGCGGCTACTATCGCTCGAATGGCTACATGGACGAACGCGCCGCAATTGGCCTCTGGTGGTCTACTGCTGCTGGTTCTGCTACACACGGTCACCGCTTGTATACGTACCCGACGGCTGTCCGCCCTCAGAATCTCTATTACCGCGGTAACGGTATTGCCGTTCGCTGTGTGGTACGGGAGGGGTGAGAGTGGAAAGAAACTGCGCTCGCTCAGCGGCGGGGCGTCGGTTCGAAAAGTTTCAAGCTTGCTTGAGACTTTTGCTCACGCTCCTACCGCCTACAAACTCCTCCGGAATTCTTCTCTCTAGTATTTTGCATACAAAGAATATCTCCGAACCAAGGCTCGGAGATATTCTTTGGTGCGAGTGGAGAGAGTCGAACTCTCATCTCAAGTTTGGAAAACTTGCATACTAACCGCTGTACTACACTCGCAAATCTCTGCTGGGGTGGGATATCGGAATTGAACCGACGACCTTCTGGACCACAATCAGACGCTCTAACCAACTGAGCTAATCCCACCATGACTAGCACGCCATTATTATAGCACGTTCTCATCCCACGCTCAAGAGTTTACTGGAAAAAGAACAGATACGCTAACGCCCCAACGGTCGCACCAAGAATTACCGTTAGCAGCAGCAGTGCCACTAGTGGCGCATTAGAGCGATGATGCGCCGGAATAATCATCGTCGGCTGGTTAATATCATGCGTACGCACCGATTTAGTCGACTTTTTCTCCTTGACTTCCTTGGTTTTCTTTGACTTTTTAGAGTTTTTCTTGTATTGATTTTTCTTCGGTAATTCTTCCTCAAGATCTTGTGCTGCCTGTACCGAAGTCGCAGCCTCAGTTTGCACCCGCACTGCGCCATTACCCGATAGCGGGCGTTTCTTCATTTCCTTCTCCGGTTTCAAATAATAGGGTGATTGCGCACTGAGAGCATACTTATTGTTATCCGGCGAATCGCGCCGAAGTACCGTCGCCTGCTTATCTTCCGTAGTTTCCTCACCCGAACTGTAGTCCTCAATCATACCTAACCCAGCCTCAGCCGCCATCTGGTCACGGTTTACCTGCACACCCTTGGAATTACCGGCCAACTCCTCCTCCGAAAGCCCATAATAATGCGTTGCATCATCAGTTGCTGGCACGGATTTGGTGGCATGACTCGGATTTAGGTAATCTTCAACCTGATACGGACGATCCGGCCGCGCAGCACGAGCAGAACTGGCCGCAAAGCCCTTTGGTGCGGGCGCAAATTTCTTCTTAATCGAATCAATCGGATTCGGCTTTGCTTTGTGTGTGCTACCGGTACCAACCTTGAGAACCGGTTTCTCTACATCATTTTGCTGGCTAGAAACGGTCTTTTTCAACCGAATTTCGGTATCCTTTGTCGGGGCTTCCGATGGCGGTTTCTTTGCAACTGGTTTTGGTTGCGGTTTTGCACCGCCCACGCGCACAACATCCTGGAATACCCCTGGATTATGCGTATGTACCTTATTCAACGAAATTGGCTGCTTTGGCAACCTAATTCCTGAGCTAGGGCGCTTTTTGCTCTCAATCGGAAGTTTTACAGTTGGTTTTTTCGGCTTCAACCTTAAAAACGTTCGTACCACTGTCGGAGCCTTGTTCTCAACCTTCGCTGGGCCGACATTGACCGCTACGTCCTGTGAATTCGCCTTATGAGCAATCGGGTCGGTTGCCTGGAGGCGATTCGTGGGCGTCTTAGTGCGTGAAGAGGCCATTTTCATCAGTGCCGAAGCCGAAGTTCGCACCGATTCCATCCGGTGATTATTAGCGTGTTTGTGCAAATTTGCCGCCGATTTTGCTTCTGCGCCCTTTTTTGAATCCGTCGCATTGACAATTTCGCGCGCTGACATTGCCAAATAATCTCCGAGCCCGGATTTTTCTTTGTCGGCGTACATGGCGTTGATCGCATCTTTAGCCGAACGCACCGCAACCGGTTTTTTGACCGGCTGATCATCCCGAGATTCTTTGGCTGCCTTCTCCATCTAAGATTTTACCTTCTTTGCGGTTTCGATTATATCAACAAATTGGTCGGCAATCAAACTCGCGCCCCCAACTAATAAGCCATTCACGCCCGGGATCGTCAAATACGCCCCCGCATTGTCCGGATTGACGCTACCGCCATACAAAACGGCGATAGACTTACTGATTTCCTTACCATAGGCATCGGCGATAATCCGGCGGATGAATTTCACCGCCTCGGCAATATCATCCGGGCTGGCCATGCTCGCGCCGCTGGTCGTGCTAATTGCCCAAACTGGCTCATAAGCAATAATAACTTTTTCAAGCTCTTCGGCAGATACTTCCGACAAGCCGCCTAGTACCTGATCTCGCAAGACGTCAAAAGTCTCACCAAACGTACGCTCGGTCTCGGTCTCGCCAACGCAAAGAATCGGCTTAATTTGATTCCTTAACGTCGCTGCTACTGCCGCACGAATGAACTTATCCGACTCATGAAAAAGCTGCCGCCGCTCCGAATGGCCAATAATACAATAATCGACAATTCCCCTGAGTTGCGCCGCAGAAACTTCCCCAGTGTAGGCACCAAAATCCCGCGGGTTTGCCGTTTGCGCCGCTAAGCGAAGCTTTTTTCGATCAATTTGCAAGGATAATGGCTGCAGGGCGACGAGCGACGGCGCCACTACTACCTCAATATCGCGATACGCATGAATGCGCGCGGAAAGCTTATGAAGATATACCGAAGATTCCCCTACCGTGAAGTTCATCTTCCAATTGCCCACGATGTATGATTTCATATACTATATTATAGCACAAGACTAAAGATTGTACCGGCTTTACCATGCTTATAATATAAAAACAAAAAAATGATTAGAGCCTGTGGGTACCCACAGGCTCTTTACTGCAGTAAAATCTCACTTCCCTTTATAAGGAGCATAAGCAACTTTTGGTGGTCGCACAGCCTGAAACTCGTCATCCATTAACTCTATATGGCCGTTTGGGATCTCTGTGTCTATCGACGAAACCACTTCAGCATCACGTGCAACTTCTTTAACCGCTACCGTTACCGAATCCTGAGTAGTTATCGCTGGATTACAGAAGATGTTCAACACGAAAGCAATGCGGCCAGCAGCAACACCTACTCGCCGCCTATTATTTACCAACCATGTCCGACATCGCTCATAGCGCAAATTCTCAATAGTAAACACAAGCCCATAACGATCGGCAATTTCACTGATTAGACGATTATAATGCCGTCTCGCCGTAGAGCAAGTGAGAAATGTTCTGTCGACATCAAGGACCCCGTCAACGTGATCATAGAATTCTTTAGCGTCAATCTCGCTCCTCCTTGTGGAATTCGCCCACCTTAAAGTATAGGTGAAGTTAGGAGTTACAACGATTTCCGATACGCACCGCTTATCATATAGCAAACTCTTAATGTCTTGACTAGAAAACGCTAATTCCGACAAACCGGGATGATTATGTAAAGAAACATACTTGTTTGGTAGCTCGTACCAATCCGATTCGACCAGTGCGCAATTATGCGGAGAGAGCATCGTGCCTTCGGCAATGACCTTACCATCCACATCACAGGCAACTTCATATTCCAGCCGCTCGTTGCGCAACGCCTCCATAGCCTCAGCCATAGAACTTCCATGATGTGCTCTTATAGCATTCTCACGTCTCAACGGCTGTGGTAAATTTTCCAAGGTTGATCGTAGCCTGCTTTCTATTATCACGCAACAACAATCAACGACCGCACATATTATCGTATTTACGATAAGCGCGTCAGTCATCATTAAAATAGCATCATTTAGCGCATCTGATTGCGGTATAAGCGCCACTACGGCTAGAATGATCGCCAATGCAAAATACACGCCCAATAATCCAAAACAAAATGACTCGACCTTTCCCAAAAGTTCAATCTTTCTAAGTTTTCTCATATAAAATCCCCCTTTTCTATATGTTTTTGAGAAAAATTACTGCAAGTTCTTAATCTACTAAGGCCGTTACGCCTTAAGTGTAAAACTCGCAGCGTATAATATTTGCCTTATGCTTTAATTGTAGCATACACTTGTAAAAAAGTCAATAGTCTTTATGGTTATCGCTCAAGAAAACAATCGTTCAGAGTAATTCTAGACAATTTGGCAAGTCACTATTCTACCACCCCAACAATCCCTCTGAGCGCATACAAAGTATCCTCATGCGAGCGCACCGTAATCGTTTTTACTCCCATTTGCACAACCGGATAATCATTGCCACCCGGTTGTGTCATATCGCCAAAATATAGCACATCATCCTTCCCCACCCCAAGCTCCTCAAAAAGGTGCTTCATGCCAAACTCTTTATTCATACCCGGCGCAGCTACATTGATAGAGGTTGTACCGCCGATTTCATAGAGAAAATCCGGCAGTTTTTCGCGACATTTCGCCACAATAGCCTCGCGCTTCTTATGATCCGGATCCCAAGCGTATTTTGCCTCGGTGCCAGCGGTTTGACCAAGTGCGGAAAAAGTGATCTGAGAGAGGCGATTTTCAACAATTTCATCCCCCTCAGCTAGCTGGTCTTCTTCCCAATAACCCAAATCACGTGCCGCATCCTCTAAAACTGTTGTTATTTTTACAACATCTTCTTCCTTCAACGGATAGTTATAAACCTGCTGCCAAGCGTCCGCATCATACTTATCCACATCACCCGTATATTTGTAATATTGCGTACCCTGAGCGACAAAAAGGTGCAAATGCTTCAGCTCGTCCGATGTCGCACCAACCGCAACTAGCGGATCGACAATCTGAATCAAAAACTGTTCAAATTTCTGCCCGGAAATGGGGCAAATTTCAAACAAACGCAAACATCCCCTCAATACCTCGGCTATCTCAGGCGGGATCGGCGTCTTTGCCACATTCACAGTTTGATCAACATCAAAGGCTAAAACCTTCTTCATATTACCTCCAAATTAGATATTTCTAGTATAACACAAGATCTATCTAGAGCCTGATATTTGACATATTTGACGAGGTGTGATATGATGAAAGTAAGGCGTACATGTGGCGAGCCTGGCCAAGAATCTTAGAAAGGAAGTGATTTACTTGCTAAACATCACGGGTAATTTATTACCAAAGATTGTGTTGATCTTGTATCTGATCAACGTAGTATCATGCGCCATAGTGAGGCTTTATCACGGAGGAGAGTTTATTATTAATGACCAAACTCCGGAAACATCCAATAAGGCTTGGCTGGTTGCGGGATTGCAAAATCAACCCAAAACAGCGTACCGTTACATCAGCATTGAGGGGTACGAAAAAGCCTACATGGAATACTCTTATCTTGGTTTTTGCCCGAAAGCTGCAGCCCGACAAATAGAAGATATCGTAAAAACAAACGATATTGTATGCGGGGTTTCAGTTGGAGCGAAACCAATAGAGTATACAGAGAATCTCGGAACAATTCGAGTAATTCTCATCAACCCCTGCAGCCATCCTAAGGCTTTACGCCCCGAATTCTACTACTTGACGCGTTGTCTTTCTCCTTTGGCGGAAGTAATATCGTACGCGCTGGGATGGATAGCAGTGATACCCATAATTCCGGCTGACATTGGAGTGCGCACTTCAATCGCACTACTCGTCGATGAATTGTTTTGGATAGGCTGGGGAGATCCTCAGTCCGATCTTACGGATTATGGCGTAGTGGTAAGCACGGAAGACGAATTCCTGATGCAAGAGTCGCTGTATCAAATTTATGATTGTGCCGATTTTGTAGAAATCAAGACGAAGCACGGCAGGACCGGATCTAACAGCAACGGCGATGCCGAAAAATATGAACACGCAATCAGTTCGCTCTTATACTAAGAGTAAGGCCGTCGTTTGTTTTATAAATGACGGTTTTTTCATGGTATAATTATAGACATGAGTCTATCCGAAGAACTAATTTGGCGCGGTTTTCAAGCCGAAACCACAATCAAAGATCCATCCGAGCTTGACACGCGAGCCAGCAAGAAATTTTACTGGGGAGCGGACCCCTCGGCCGATTCCCTGACGATTGGCAACTTAGCCGCAGCAATGATGTGCGCTTGCTTTGTGCGTCATGGCTACGAGCCATATCTGTTGGTTGGTGGAGCGACCGGGCAAATTGGTGACCCCAAAGACAACGGTGAACGCGACCTAAAATCGCTCGAGGAAGTTGAGCATAATAAAAAATGTATTGGCGAACAAATGCAACGAATCGTCAAGGCGCCCAATCTGACCTTAGTTGATAATTATGACTGGTTCAAAGATATGAAATACCTCGATTTTTTGCGCGAAGTTGGCAAGGCTTTCTCGATGACCCAGCTTCTAGACCGCCAATTTGTCCAAGCTCGAATCGGCGAAGGCGGTTCAGGGATTTCTTACGCCGAGTTTTCCTATACTTTGATTCAGGGTTATGACTTCTTGCATCTTTATCGTAAATATGGCATCGATTTGCAACTTTGTGGCGCAGATCAATTTGGGAACTGTTCTAGTGGCATTCATCTCATCCGTCGCCTTGAGAACGCTACGGCCGACGCCTGGAGCACACCGTTAATTATCGATCCAGCTTCAGGTCGGAAGTTCGGCAAGTCAGAGGGCAATGCAATTTGGCTCGCAGCACACGATAACGGCAGCGGTAATTTTACCTCGGTATTTGATTTTTACCAATTTTGGCTTAGTCAACCAGATAGTGCCGTAGAATATCTGCTCAAAATTTATACCCTGCTCGAAAAGCCCGAGATCGAACAAATTATGCAAGAACAGACTCTGCATCCGGAAAATCGCGTCGCCCAAAAAGCGCTCGCACTAGGGGTCACTGAAGTGGTCCACGGCAAAGAAAAAGCTCGCGGAGTTGAAGAGTTAACCAAAAAATTGTTTAGTAATAAACTTACCGAGTCAGAAATATTAGGTCTGGATGAATATCTTGTCACAGCGAAATGTGGAACAATGCTTTTTGATGCCCTTGTAAAAACTGGGCTTGCTAGCAGTAAGACCGAGGCGCGCAAACTAGCTAGTGCTGGGGCAATTTCTATAAATGGCGAAAAAGTCCGCGAAGATACCATAATTGATAAGGTTGCATTATTGAAACGTGGCAAAAATAAATTCGCCATAGTGAAATAGCGTGCTATAATAAGAAATATGGCAGATTTGGCAAAAAAAGCAAAAGGTCTGTGGGAAGAGACAAAGAAAAAAGTAAAGAAGCCTAGTCGTCGCGGCGATATGGGTGTTTATTCAAATTTGGCTACTCAGAAAAAATCTATCTCTGAGCGAGCAAAAAACATGAAAACGGGCGTCAAAAAACGCTTAGATAAGAAGCCCGGGTCATCCTCGGGGAAAAGGCTACGTCCTTTACCGGAAACACAGCCTGCAAGATTTTTTGCTCACTTCCGTTGGGAACGGATTAAGGCTTATTGGTTCTCTAAAGCCGGTCTGAAACGTATTGGCAAGATTTTTGCCGCGATGATTCTAATCGGTATCATTATCGTTGGAGCTCTGTTCATCTATTATAAGAATCAAATCAAAGAAATCGAGCTCAGCGACCTCTCAATTTCTGACACAATTAATAGCTACTACGACCGCAATGGCGAACTGCTCTGGGAAGATAAAGGCGACTCAGACTACCGCTTGACGGTCGAGGAAGATCAAATTGCAACTTATGTTCGCCAAGCAACCGTAGCAATTGAAGACCGAAATTTCTACTCGCATCCAGGGGTAGACTTTGGCGCACTGGTACGCGCGACGCTTTCGACTTTGAGCGGTAAAGGTGTGCAAGGTGGTTCAACCTTAACCCAACAGCTAATCAAACAGGTTTATTTTGCAGACGAAGCAGCCTCAAAAAACCGCGGTGGTATTTCGCGTAAAATTCGTGAATTAATTCTCTCGATCGAGCTCGAAAAAATGTATAACAAAGAGCAGATTATTACGATGTATCTCAATATCTCTCCTTATGGTGGGCGACGTAACGGTATCGAAAGTGCAGCTCAGACTTATTTTGGCAAAAGTGCCAAAGAGCTAACCTTGGCCGAATCAGCACTGCTTGCGGCAATTCCGAACAACCCGGGTGTGCTCAACCCATATAATAACTACGGTCACGAAGCGCTTTTGGCTCGTCAGCACAAGACGCTCGATGTAATGGCAGAACTTGGCTACATCACCCAAGAAGACGCTAATGCCGCCAAAGAAGTCCCAATTCTAGATCAGATTCTACCGGAAAGCAACCAGTACAAAGATATCAAGGCACCACACTTCGTAATGGAAGTAAAGAAACAGCTTGAAGAGAAATATGGCATTCAAACTATGCGTCAAGGTGGTTATACCATCAAGACGACAATCGACCTGCGCGCACAACAAATTGCCCAAGACGCCGTTACCGCTGGTGCTGGTCTGCGCTATACCAATGGCAGCGATAATATCGCGCTCGCCTCGGTTGATGTTGAGACCAGCCAAGTTATCGCCATGGTGGGCTCGGTTGATTGGAATACGCCAATTTACGGCGAAGTAAACGCTACCACATCGCTAATTGAGCCAGGTTCAACAATCAAGCCAATTCTTGATTACGCTCCGCTCTTCTCGATGGAGGGAGATCAGGTCTATGGTCCAGGCAGTATCACTGTCGATGAAAATATCGACTCAATGTATTGCGCCGGCTATACCGGTAGTTGTACCCTGCATAACGCAACCGGCAAGTTCTACGGTACGATCACTTTCCGCGAATCGCTCTCAAACTCGCTTAACATTGGTGCCGTAAAAGCACTAGCGACAGTAGGAATCGACAAAGGTCTCGAGACCGCTCGCGCGCTTGGCGATATTTCCTACTGCCAAAACAATACTACTGCCGGACTCTCTATGGCAATCGGTAGTGGTTGTGGCGTCAAATTAGTTGAGCATGCCAACGCTTATGCTTCGATTGCGCGCGGCGGCGCCTTCAAAGACCTTAGTTACGTCCTAGAAGTGAAAGATTCCAGCGGTAAAATCATCGAAAGTTACCAAGACACCGAAGGTGAACAAGTAATTGACGAACAAGTTGCTTATGAGCTTTCAAGCATCTTAAGTGACGCTCAGTCTCGCGCCAAATATAACTTCGGCAGCCAATCGTACTCCTTTGGTTTTGTAGTACCGGGTGTTTGGACTGCCAGCAAAACTGGTACCACTACTACAGCACGACGTGGCCAAGGTAAAGATTCACTCATGGCCAGTTACTCCACCGTTGTTGCGACCCTAGTGTGGAATGGTAATCACGATGGCTCAGGGCTCACCAGCACTAGCAACACCATCGTGCGACGCGTAATCAATGACTACATGGAGCGTGTCCACAAAGAAGTTTATGGACCGGACGGCAAATGGAAATCCGGCGATCAACCAAGTCGCCCAGCTGGGTTGCAAGATCTGACCGTGAATGGTCGCACTGATATTTGGCCAAGTTGGTACAACAAAGAAAAATCCGGCACTAGCACTTTCATGGTCGAATTTAACGCCGAAAACGGCCTTCAAGCAAGTGATTGTACGCCGGCCGGCAAACGCATCAAGATTGAGGTAACCAAGTTTAAAGATCCGATTTCCGGTAGCGAAAGTTTCTCGGTTCAAGAACCATACAAGTACGGCCAAATGGACGTCTGCGAAGCCGAACCGGTGACCAAGGAGCCAACTGTCAGCAGTACTACAGTAGTTGAATTTAAGAAAAACGAAGATGGCGACAAGCTTATCATCACCTTCAAATCAGGATACTCGCTTGGAGATTACGAGATTAAGATTGATGGAGCTTATGCTAAATCCGGCTCCGCTTCGGGCAAGATTGAGCTTGATTTGTCTGACTCGTATAAACTTATCCAGGTTGACACAACGAGCGCTGATGGCAGTACGATCTACCGCAACAACTATAAGTTACAAAATTAGTGCCATAGAATTATAGGCCTGTAGCACTAATTACAGGAACCGATTCCGCGAATGCAGAGCTAGATTCACCCCTAGTTCTTGCGCGTCTTCGCTCTGCTGACTTTTCGCTTGGACCCTTCGGCTGACGGCGTTTTCTTCGTCGCTTGGCGTCGTGCCAATACCACGTTGGCAAACATCATCGTACCCGAAGCAGTTTGGTTGAGCCGTACAAATTCAACTTCAATTTCTTTGCCGATTTTATCCTCGGCCTCATCTACCACGACCATCGTCCCATCTCGCAGATAACCCACACCCTGGTGACTGCCCGAGCCCGCAGCAACAATCTTGACTTTGGCCCGCTCACCTGGAACATACTCATTTCTAAGCGCGAGTGCTAAATTATTCAAATTCAGCACATCAACATGCTCAGTCTCGGCAACTTTTTGGAGATTATAATCATTCGTCAAAATACAACCCCGATTCGCCTTTGCGAGTTCAAGCAGGCGATTATCCACCGGCGTATGATCTAGCGGATCCTCAAGCAAAGTCATATCAAGATAAATAACTCGCTCCAGCTCGCGCACCGCATCAAGCCCAGCTCGAGCCCGCGCGCGTTTTTCCGAGTCCTTACCGTCCGCTAGTAGATGCAGTTCGTTCGTCACACTACGCGGTACCACAATTTCGTCGGCAATAAAACCAGTCCCCGCCACCGGCAACAGCCGTGGATCCATCAACGCTGACGTATCAACATACACTTTACGCCGCTGTTTTGCACCAATCAACGGTTTACGTGCTGATTTAATCGTCAACACCGTTGTCTCAAGCAAAATTGGCACCAAAATCAATAAATTTATTAGTTCCATACCTATATCTCTCTATTGTATCACAGATAGTTGATTTTGTCAATACCGTTTTGACGGGCAAAATTGCGGTTCTCATCAATAACCTTCTGATATTTCTCCGCCAAATCTTCACGCCCCTCAAGCTTCGCCACCTCAATCGCCAAATCATAACGTGAAGCATGGTTAAGAGCAAGCATCTCAAACGGCGTCGTTGTGCTACCCTGTTCACTGTAACCATGAACGTGCAATCTCTTGCCATCGGTATACTCTGCCAAAATCGCCTTCAAGTCGTTTGCATATCCATGAAAATTACCGATAATCGGGACTTGACCTGTGAATAATTCGTCAAATTTCTTCTTACTTAACGTTTTCCCTACTAAGCCAATTTTACCAAAGCTCAGCGCTAAAATATTCACAAAACGGAATTTCTTGTCCGGCAAATCTTTGCGCAAAATTTCGATTGCCCGAATCGCTTCACTGGAGACAATATCCCCCGCCCCAGTCAAAACATAATCCGGCTCACCTTGGTCAGAAATAAATTCCAATACCCCCGCACCGCCATCATGCAGCATTTGGTCAGCTTGATGCGAGTCAATCCAGCGCGGAAGATCAATTTTATTGAAAGTATTCAGATTTACTACATCCTCTGACCTTAGCATATAAATCATACTAGCCTCGGCTGCAACATCATCAATCGGGAAAAAACAGTTTGCTAGCCCACTCGGATTACTCAGTAATAATGAAATCAACGCCGGAGACTGATGCGTAAAGCCATTATGATCTTGACGCCAGCAAGTGCTAGTCGACAACAAATTAATTGCCGGAATGGGCTTGCGCCACGACACCGCTCGGGACTGTTCAATAAACTTCAGCTCTTGCATAACCTGCGAAGCAATAATCGTAAAAAATGATTCATAGCTCGTCATTGCCGCCGGCTCGCCGTTCATAAGATGTCCAACCATGCAAGCAAACAAGGCATTTTCCGAGAGCAGCTCCACAATGCGACCATTCGGCGATTCCGGTAGGTCCCAACTCTCGCGCGGCAAATTCCATAGGCGACTACTGACCTCGTAGACAACATCAAGCTTGTTACTAGTAGTCTCATCCGGTGAAAAAAGATAAAAATCCTCGTGACGTAGCATGTAGCTTGCCAAAATTGCACCGATTTTCTTGGCGGGAGAAAAGAGTTCCGTACCTGGGTTTTTCACTTGGTCAATCATGCGATAAATCCTTTCTCGGCATCGAACAATTCGTTAAATTCATAGCTTACCAGCCAATTATTTAATTCTTTTAGCTGCTCAGGATTGGTTTTAGCGTCCGGTAGCGGAATCTGATGTGCTAAATAGTTCCCTGCAACTTTTTTGTGATCCAACTCCTTCGGCCCAGTCTCGCCTTTAACGCTCTCAAAAATAATAAACGGATGCTCAAATTTTGCCAGGTCACGCAGAACCGACTGGAACGCTTCCGGCGTATCGCCAGCAACAGTCAGCGGGGTATAGCCAAAACCACGAATCAGTTCTGAGAGTTCACGCTTTGATTTGCGCCCATACACGGTTGGACCGGAAATTTTGTAACCATTGAGGTGCAAAATCGGCAAAACTAAGCCATGGTAATGATGATTCCCAAGTAATTTGACCAGATTTAGTGATGCGAGCGCAGTGGCAGTTTCGAGCTCGCCATCGCCAATCATCACCGCAATCGTCTGCTCGGGATGCCCAAGCGCAAGACCATAGGCTGCACCAAGCGCATAACCCAGCTCGCCACCTTCGCAAACTACGCCCGGCGTAATCGGACTAGCATGAGAAGGAAAACCTCCCGGCCAGGAAAAATTCCGACATATATAGGCCAAGCCTTTGGCGTCACGCGTAGCAGCCAGATCGACTTTCTCGAGGTCACCATCAAAAAATAAATTTGCCTGCAGAGCCGGGAATCCATGCCCCGGGCCAAGGATAAAGTGGAAATTCTCACAAGGCTCAGACTCATCTGCTTGCCTCGGAGCGCGATCGCGAATTGCAATTGCCTGCTCGGTAGCGACCTTACTTTTTGACCGGCTAGCGGCACGAATCACTGCCTCACGATCCTTATCTTTTGCGATTTCTTCCTGATCCCGCGGACAGAAAAAGACACGCAAATTCGCATAAGCAGTGTTAATCCCATGACAAGTTCCCCAGTGCCCCAACAGACGCGGTTTAATATCATCTGCAGTCAAAGGCCGCTCTAGTAGAAAATTGTCTTGCAAAAAAAGCTGTGCCACCGAAAGATAGTCACATGCTCGCACTCGGCGAAGAATCTCCTTATAACCTCCAGGATGATCATTCATATTCATGATTATACCATAGTTTTATGCCGTTTTAGCTTAATCATGTTACAATAAATCTATGAACAATCTTGAATATCTGAATGAGATCTCCAAGACCAGCCGCCCAGTCAAAACTGGGAAAGGTGCCAACGGTTTCGGCACGATTATCAAGATTGCTGTTGCCGGCATTGCGGTTTTTGTTTTGTTGCTAATTATCGGTATGGTAATTGGCAAAAAATCCGACAGTACCGCTAATCTTGGTCCACAAATTTATTTACGCACAACCAATCTTGAAAAAACCGTCACTACCTACAATCGTTCCCTGCGCTCCTCAAAACTGCGCTCAATCGGCTTGACCTTATCGTCAACTTTGACCGGTGCAATCAATCAAATGGACCCAACTTTCAAAAACAGCATCAGCAAGAACAAAGAACTCACCGCTAGTGAAACTGAATATATCGCTGAGCTCGAAAATACTTTGACCACCGCAAAGCTCAACGGTATGCTTGACCGCACCTATGCCAACCAAATGCAACTCCAAACTGCCCTCCTGCTCTCAATGCTTGAGCAAGCAATCAACCACACTAAAGACGAAAACCTCAAAAATATTTATACCCAATATCAGTCCAACCTCTATACGGCGAACGCCGATTTCACAAACTACTCCAGTAGTGACTAATTTAGACTTATCTGTTATAATATAATTATGGCAACAAAAAAGCAGTCTACACAGACTAACATTAATGCCAACCCGGTCAAAGCGATTACCGAGTCGGCTTTTATGAAAGAATTTCGCGAGTTTCTCAATCGTGGCAGTATTGTCGACCTCGCAATCGGTGTCGCGGTTGGTGGTGCCTTCACAAGTATTGCTAATTCCCTTGTTAATGATGTAATTATGCCGATCGCAAGCCTCCTGATGGGCGGGATGGATTTCTCCAAACTCTCAATTGATATTCCAAATATCTTCGGGCTACATACGACAGCCCATATCGCCTACGGCAACTTTATCCAAAACGTGGTTAATTTTTTGGTAATTGCCTTCACGGTCTTTATTCTAGTTAGAACTATCAATCGCTTGAATAATCGCCACGATGAGCGAGAAAAGGCCGCCAAGAACGACACCAAAAAATCCGAACAACAAAAATCCACGCAAAAGTTAGCACAAAAAATCATCAAAGAATCTGCAAATAAAGAATCCTAGGAGGAGACTAAGACGCTTAATATTTCAGCTCCGGATTTCTAGGAATCTTGGCGCCCATAGATTCCTGCACTAGTTCTAGCGGCTTTTTGGTGTGACTTCTTCGCCACACCAAAGCAGTAGCATCATAAAAGCAAAAATATAAAACGATTCAAAGAATAATAACCCAGCATAAAATCCACTTATTCCAGCGAGTACCGCCACCACGCAAAACACCGCATAAAGCACGAAACACCTCAATGTTACGCGTAACGGTTTGCTAAGTCTTGCCTTGGTTGATAGAAAAAATATTACTACCGCCATCGCAAAAAACATTGTGCGCGATCCGGCTTCGTGTAAATAGCTAATCACACTTTTTTGATTTTCTAAATCAAAATACCCCAGCGGAAAAACCGACAGCCAAACCAGCGCCACCACGAGCAGAATCAGGAAAAAGAAAAAGGCTCGCGGCATTTGCCAACGCTCACCTAGCGTCCACAAAAAGCGGCTCATCACCAATGCAACCACGACATTACCCAGCGCAAACAAAATTGCACTCCAAGTTTGACTCCCTACATACCAAGAAATCGAATTACCAAGCAACCAAGGCCGTTCGGTTGCAAGCCTTGCTTCCGAATTCAGGATGATTGATATTGCGACAATCATCCAAAAAATAATAATTACAAAGAATAACTTACGCCTTACCTGATTCATGCTGTTTGTAAAGTTAAGTTATAGCTTAGCCGGACTAAATCCGCAATCTCACCATCAGATATTTGACCAGTTGGGATAATCTCAATTCCGCCTTTGCCGAAATATCGACTTTCCATCACCGTTTCGTAGCGTTCTTTTAGCAAATCACGCAGCCCGTGGTCGCAGCGTAGCTCAATTGTTTTTGGTCGTAGAACTACAAAAGCTTTGCCGTCCGGCACCGAAAAAATTCGATCCTGACCTTTGTCGCCATGTTTCTGCTCGGTATATTCACCAATTCCCGATACTTCTGCAATCTCAATCATTTTTCGTCCTTCAGCATACCAACATACCACTTCAACTCTTCGATACTACCACGAATATCATCGAGCGCCCGATGTAAATCACGCTTCGTAAACTTCTGCCCACGCGCACCTTCCATATAGACTTTCCAAGCACTCACATCCAACATACGATAATGCAACCGCTTCGCCAGGCGCGGCCACTCCCGGTCAATGAATTTACGATCCTGATGGATTGAGTTCCCGGCTAAGATAATTTCCTTGCCAAACCACTCATCAACAAACCCCAGCAGTTCGTCTTCAATTTTACCCGCCGTCTTACCGTGCTCATTCTGTTCAATTAGTCCATCACGGCTCTTGCGATTTTTCTCCCAAAATTCACCCACCATCCGCTCTTTAATCAATTTCTCGTCAACTTTCACAATTCCTTCGTACTGCGCAAGTTCTTCAAGATCCCAGTCAGTCGCAATTGCCGCCACTTCAAGGATGCGATCCCTTTCCGGGTCGAGCCCGGTCATTTCTAAATCAATCCACAATAACCTAGCTTTTTTCATCTACATCTCCTCCGGAACTTCTATTCCTAGCAAGCCTAAGCCATGCTCCATAATCTGTACATATGCTACTACGAGTTCTCTTAGCTCCCGTTCATTATCGCTTCCAGCAACCTTAACATGCTCATAAAAGCGCGAAAATTCCTGCGCCAACTCATACAAATAAGTACAGAGTTTACTCGGTGATTTTTCATCGATGGCCTCTGCTAGTGCTTCGGCGTAGTGGGCCACTTTTATCTCTAGTTTACGCACATAACTATTGACATTTCTATCATCTTGTGCTATACTGGAAGCATAACCGATATCTCCATCGGTCTTTTGGGATGTCTCGACAGCATTCTCAGCCTCGCCATCGACAGTAACATCAATCACAACTCCGTTCTCATCATCTCGCGCTCTGCCCGCTGGCTGCTGCAAAATCTTCTTTGCCCTTACAACGGCATACAACAAATATACGCCCGAATTTCCAGTCATTGCCACAGATTCGCTCGGATCAAATATAATATCTCCCCCTAGGCGATATTTCAAAAAAGCATACTTCACGGCCGCAAGCACAATTTTTGGGTTAATATTCTCTGCAACTTTTGCCAACTCCGTCTCCACCATTTCCAGCACATCAACCGCTTTCAAGAAATTCCCCTTACGGCTAGACATTTTTTCATTGCCAGCAAGTTTCACCTGACCATGGGTCAAATGCCGCGTACGCTCCGACAGCTGCGGTGCCATTTCGCTCACGCTTGCAAGCACCACTTTCATATAATCAACAATGTCATTACCAGTAATCACTACGCTCTCATCGAAACGCCAATCATCCCACTTTGTAAAAATCAGACCGACATCCTTTGCCTCGTAAGTTGGTAAGCCTTCACGATTAATAAAAACTCGCGTATGTAATCCTAATTTTTCACCACGGTAGACTACCGCTCCGTCGCTTTCGTTATAAACCCCACGATCAAGCCCAATACGCACCTCTTCAAGCCCTCGCGAAGCTACGGTTGACTCGGGATAATATTTATCAAAATGCACACCAATTCTTGCGTAAAAATCTTTGAAGTACCGATAGCTTAGCTCGCGACCACGCCAATAAAGCTCTGCGAGCCGTGAATCATGGCGATCATGAAGCGCAATATCATAAACCTCGGCATTGATTTTGGTAATCTCACGATGCGCCGCCTCATCTTCGTCGTATGCTCGCGTACCCTCAACATAAGCTTTCGCGATCTGCTCAATCGTTAAATCCTCTAACTTCGAGACAGTATCTTTATTCTGCAGAGCCCAAAGCGTCTTACCAACATGCAGCCCAACATCACCACCAAAATTTGCACGCACAACTTTTGCGCCGGCGCATTCGAGCAGTCGCGCAATGCTATCGCCCACAATACTGGTGTATAAATGCCCGACATGCAAAACTTTGAATGGATTTGGATCGGAAAATTCGCAAACTACCGTCTTGCCATCATAGTCCCGACGCTCCAGCATTACGCCATTCTCTGCTACTTCTTTCACATTCACTTGCAAAGCCGAATCATGAATCCGAAAGTTCAAAAACCCGGGCTGCGCAACTGTGAGCTCAAAAAGATTCTTCGCCGAATTCTCATTGAACTTCTCAATCTCCGCTTTCAGTTCCTCGGCAATTATCATTGGCGACTTGTGAACCAGCTTCGCTAATTGCATCGCCAAGTTCGTAGCATAATCCGCGCCGGTGCTTTCGGGCGCCGCGCTTAGTTCAACTTCTGCATCAATACCATAGAGCTGCTGGACTGCTTTTATCAAGAGTTGGCTGAGATTATCAATCATGCTCTTTTTCCGAGTTAGTCCTAATCTCAACTGCGCCAACACCCGATTCAATTTTGACTTTATTTACGCCTTTGCCCCATTCTTCATTATCACCCAAATTCGCGCCATCGAGCGCCACACTACCAATACCTTTATTGACCGCGACAGTATAATCGGATTTACCACCGAGAAGACCAAGTTCCAGCTTGCCAGCGCCGGTCTGAATATGATTATTACCAACTAGTCGCAAATCTACCGCTGCTTTACCTGCCCCCATGCCGAGGTTCAGATCTTTTACTTTGCCACCATGAATCTCGAGCAAACCAGCTCCTGCGTCTATCTCCGCTGATTCACTGACATAGAGCCCATCAAGCATCGCTCGTCCCGCCCCAAAGTCCAGTTTGGCCTTTTTGGCATTCAAATCCGCCTCAACAGTGAGCGACCCAGCGCCAACCTCGAGGCGCACACGTTCAAAATGAGTATTTTTCGGCAGATAAATTGTCGTAAGCCCCACGGCATTCCAGCCAAAAATACCATGACTACGCTCGGTGACATGTAATGTCCCCTGGTCTTGCCACTGATCAATATATTTGCTGGTTGTCTCAACACGAACTAATTCTTTATCCGTCTCGACAATCTTTAGCTCAGTAGCCTTGACATTGATATCTAACTCCTTCACATCACTATAACCCGCATCGGCTACCAGTGTATATTCATCATAATCTCGCTCAGAACCTAGCATCCCCAGCATTTCTACGCCAGTTACTACCGCGCCAATAATCGACACGATAATCATTACGGCAAGTACAATTGCGAAGGCTTTAATAATTTGGAAGGTAGTTTTCATTTAATTTCCGCTCCTCCAAAGACGCAAGTTGCATCAATATACAAAGTCTTTTTATTGGAATCGGAATTCTTATGGTCGTTTGTCACACCGCCGAAAATCGACGACGAAGCAACTTCAATATTCACATCACTATCGACGATAATTTTGACACCCCCAAATATACTACTAGTTTTTACGACTGCATCTTTTGCAATTTTTGCACCACGAAGATCTAACTCTACTGAACCAAAAACCGCCTCAAGCCGACAGCCTTTAAAGTTTTTCCCATCGTAGCTAACCTTTTGCCCCGAAAACGTTGCCCAGTATTCTTCTTTATCATCAACTACTTCGCCTTCGCGAATTTTAGTGCGCCGTTCACGCTCTTGCTCAGAAGAAATCTGCCGGGCTTTATCGCTACCTATAATGCCCTTGAAAATAACTTTAAGACCAATGGCAACTAGCGCAATCGGGACAATCAACCGCCAAACTAGACCAAAATCAATCACGTCTAAGCTAGCCAGCAGTAACAATACACCGATCACTACGCCGAGCAAATTACCAAGCTTTTCATTTTCGGTAATCAAACCAATCGTACAAGGTACAATAATAAATAACGTCCACCAACCCGGGAAGAAAATCCTTACATCCGTCAGTCCAAGCGCATTTAGTCCAAATATCACCCCCAGCCCAATCAAGACGATCCCCCATAGGCATTTATTTACTCGATTCATTATAATCTCCAATTACGTCCATTTAATTATACCATCACTCTCTATTTTCGCCAATTCAGAAGTTTTTGCGAATTTGAGTGATTCACGTTTCAGGTTATACTTATTTTAAGCTTTTTATAAATTCAAAAAAGAGCGGATGAACATTCAGCGGACGACTTTTGAATTCCGGGTGCGCCTGGGTTGCGACAAAGAATTTGTGACCGGGCGCCTCAACAAACTCAGCTAGCTTTCCGTCCGGGCTCGTTCCAACAATTTTTAGTCCTCCACGCTCAATTTCCGACGCAAATTTTTGGTTAACTTCATAACGATGGCGATGACGCTCAATTACCTTATTCTTACCATAAATTTCAGCCGCACGACTGCCATTTTTTAGTTTCGCCGGATAATCGCCAAGTCGCATGGTTCCGCCGGTAGATTCTTTACCAGCCTGACCATCCATAATATAAATAACGTTCTGACCCTCGCCGGCACCGAATTCTTCCGAACTAGCACTTTTTACGCCTCCACGCCGCGCCGCTGCGACGCAGGCCATCTGCATTCCAAGGCAAAGCCCAAGATATGGCAAATCATTTTCGAGCGCATACGTTGCCGCCCGAATTTTACCTTCGGCACCGCGCTCGCCAAAACCGCCCGGCACTACGAGTCCATCCACCGCGGCGAAATCTTCCTCGGTTGCCTCCTCAGCATTAATCCATTCAATCTCCAAATTCACGCCATTCCAAGCTGCCGCTGATTTTAAAGCCTCCGTTACACAAATATAAGTATCGTCGTTCCCCACGTATTTTGCCACCAAACCCACCTTTACGGTTCTATCATAATTCTGAGCCCGTTTTTCAGAAAATTCCTGCCATTTTTTCATATCCGGCTCACTATTATCACCTATAAACTTGTTTAAGATCTCTAGCACACCCGATTTTAGCACATTAAATGGCACATCATAAACCGAATCAATATCCGGTAGATTCAAAACCGCATCACTAGAAATCCCCGAAAAACTCGCGATTTTTTCACACATCGAGCGCGGTGCCGGCCTCTCCGTACGACAAACCACCACATCCGGGATAATTCCGAATCCACGCAGATCTTTCAGGGCGTTTTGCGCTGGTTTGGTCTTCAGTTCCTTGGAAGTATTAATCCATGGCACATAAACCACGTGAATATACAAACAATTCTCCCGACCAACACGATTCGCAAATAGTCGAATCGCTTCAATAAAACTAAGTCCTTCATAATCACCGACTGTTCCGCCAATCTCGACGATATGGATGTCACTCCCTTGCCCAGCAGCAGCAATTTTTTCTTGCACCAAATCGGTAAAATGCGGAATCATCTGCACAGTTTTGCCGCGGAAGCCACCACTACGTTCTTTTTCAATTAACTCGGAATATAGCGCACCCGAAAGCACCGCCGAATATTTATTAGTCTCAAAATCCAAAAAACGCTCATAATGCCCAAGGTCAAGATCGGTTTCTCGGCCATCCGCCGTCACAAAGCACTCCCCATGCTCAACTGGATTCAAGAGCCCCGCATCAACATTTAGGTATGGGTCACACTTTTGAATCGAGACTTTATAACCCTTCGCTTTCATGATTGCACCAATCGAAGCCGCAGTGATGCCCTTGCCCACGCCGGATAACACGCCCCCAGTCACAAAAATATATTTAATCACATTCGCATTCTTGTTCTTCATCTGACACCTCCTCAATTTTGACAAACTATCCCACGCTTTCTATGCTTATTTTAGCATATCTTTATTATCAAAAGCAAAAAGGCCGACGATTTCTCGCCAGCCTCGCATTAATACAATTTTTGCAAAATTCTAAAGTCTTCTAACCTCATCGGCCTTCTGAACCGAACTGAGCTCTTGCGCGAGAACATCAACCTTCTTCTGGCCATTTCGGCCTTTTTTTACAGCGATGATATGCTCGAGATTTGCTGAGTCCCACACTTTACGTGCGGCGGCGATAACCTCTTTCTCTGGTATCTTCCGGCCATCTGCGGAGTAGAGTTCCTCCCCCGCCATACACTGACGGACGAACGCTTCTGGGCTATCGAACCGGGCTATTTCGTCGAGAATCGTTGATTTGTTGTTTTTTAGCGGAAGATCCGGCACATACGTCTTGCACAAAATTAAAACCGGGATAATTAGTAAAATTGCTGGTAGGAACACGATAACCCCAAAAGTCTCAACGAGGCTAAAGAGGTTGACGTTGACTATCACTGTCTCTGTAACGAAAAGAAATAGTAATGCCCAGCCGACACTCTGCAAGAACTTCGTACGCCAATGCTTTGCCATGGTGATCATCGTGGCAAACAGCACCACCGTCGCAATGCAGAGCAAAGCGAGCAGCACGGTCGCGTGATGATCAATGGCCGCATTGAACAAGCCCTTTAACGGTATGAGCTGCAATGCACAATCATAGCCCACTGAATCCAGGTAATCATACTGCAGCGACAATCCGGCAATGGTTTGCTCACGCCGCCCGCTGATCGCATTCAGCTCGGCCTGCATGAGCAGCACGTTTGCTACTGTCATTATGAATAGCCCCAACAGTATTCCTGCTACGACTGACAAAATGTAGTAGCCCCTTACTTTGATTTCAAATAACTTTTTCATAAGAACTCCTCCTTTCGCGGGAACGAGCGAGGATTTTGCTCTACCATCTGGCCCCAATTTTTTTACCTCTCGAGTCTTTGACTTCTGATCCTTAGTGCTGAGCTCTCGCCGCACTCCGCAGGACCTCGGTCATGAAAAAGTGTTGCTACGGAGTAGCTTCCTAGGCACCCTGCCGCCAAGAAAGCTACTCCGTAACGTAAATCAAATTAACTATACTTTGCAAAAATTGTAATTTTAATGTCCGATAAAGTTTTAGGTATTTTGTTCCTGCAAAATACCCCGTATACGGGGTCAAAATAGTCCGCATATGGCGCCTTATCTTTTTATTGTAGCACAGATTGGTTAAAAAGTCAATGGGATTTTCATACTTTCTTAGTTTTTCAGGCATATGAAGTATTCTATAGAAATAGTTTATTAAGTTCTCTCTTCTATAGAAGTCTCACAAAAAAGAGTAGCTTCAACAGCTACTCTTTTAAGATTACTAGGATTATATATTCTATATAATCCTCCAATGCATTGGATCACGCCAAACCGGAGCGGATCATCAGCTCGTCGGCCGAAAGATCGCAGCCGCCACAGCTAGATGGACATCCGCCACCGCACTGCTCCAGCAGATCGCATTTCTGGCAACGTGACGGGAGATATTTCTTCTCTCGGAATTTAATCAGATCTGGATGTTCGGCCCATATTTTTTCTAGAGATGTTTTGAGGCCTAAGATATTCCCGAGTGGCCGCTGGTTCACTGCGCAGCGCGATAAGTTCCCTCGCATATCAATATACGCAGTACTAAACCCCCAATCACAACGCGCAGTATACTTTTGCAAATCCACTGGCAATAAGCACATCGGATACGAGTCAACTACCTCAATGGCAATCTTTAATTCCTCGTCCAAACGCTGAATCTGCCGAAAAATCGCAATAATTTCATCCAGCCTCAAAGCATGAAGCCCACTAGCTGCTCCGCCGAACGGCCCTACTCTCTGCAACTGAATATAGTCAATCGGCAACTCCTGCGTCAACTCGCGTGCAGTATCATACAAGCTCGTCGCCATAACAGGCGTAAAATTCACCGTAATGGCAATCTGCTGATCCTCGCGCTTACTGGCAGCAAAAGATTTCAACCGATTCAACACCTCGTTGTAGGTTCCCGGTCTTGTATAAGCATCGTGATACGACTGCCGTCCATGCACGGTCCACTCCAAACTCGACACGTACGGCGAAACTTCCCGCCAAGATTGATGGGTGTTTGATAACATCCCAACCTTGATGCCCGAATCCTGCAAATAGTGCACCAGGGCTACTATACCGGGATGGGCTGCCGGATCTCCTCCTACCAGCTCCACAAACTCTACGCCCGCCTCGACGAGTTTATCGCAAATTTGCAGCAACGTCTTCATATCGCCGTGACGACGTTCGAACGGCCTCAAGTTTGCAGTTTCGTAGCAGATATCGCAGTGGTGCGAACAATGGGTAGTAATTCCCAATGCTACATATTTTAATTTACTTTGTCTTGCCATATTCTTCGACCCCCTTTATTTTTTGGTTTTGGCAATACAACATCGAACCTTGGCTTTCGCAAGGTTATCTCTTAATTATAGCACAGATTATCTGAAAAGTCAATATCAATAGTAACCTTGAGCCAAAATTACTCCTGCCGAAAAACCTTTTCCGCCAAATTAATCCCAGTTACCCGATAATATCCAGCAAATTGTGGCGAACGGTTTACCTCGATAATCATTAGTTCGCCGTTTTCCTGTACAGCTAAATCGACACCCGCAAAATCAAGTTCCGGCATCTTTGCCATTGCCCGCTTTACAAAATCAATTTCTGCATCTGACAAATCGCGATAACCAGTTGCCTTGACTTTCTGATGCTCAGTCTTACTAGTACGAGTCTCCGCTACCCGCAAAACTTCACCGCGCAGATAAAATACCCGCATTTCTTCACGAATTTGCCGACGCTCCTGCACGATATATTCCTTTAAGTCTACATTCTCTAGACGCTCAAAATGCACGTCGCGACAACGACATGAAACGCGCTTCTTGAAAACGTGTCGCTGAGGCAAAAATTCCTGCTCACTGGCTAGCCAAGTTTGTGGCATAAATTCCAACCCAAACTGCTCAAATTGACGATATTTATCCTCGATATAATAATCCTCAATGCGGTGAATTCCATCAAGCGAATACGCGTTGGGATTATCCTGAAAAAACCGCTGGGTAATCGCGTCGATTTTTGCATCATCAATTGATAAAGCCGGCTCATTAAACGGATCACGAAAATAAACTTCCGTGATCTCTGGGAAATGCTCCGGTAGCTCTTCCTTATAAAAATAGATCTGACCAACATTGCCTTCCCAAAGCGGCAAAGCTTTATCGGCGCGAGTTGTGAATAATGCAGATTTTTTATTAATCATGTTTAACCACCTTTTCTGTAACATCAAATTTTTCCATATACTTGCCCAGCATCAATCGCGTTTGAGAATAAAATGCCGCCGCACTTTGGTAAACAATTGCAATCACTGGCATCAAAATCCATTGCAATACCATCAAGAAAGTTCGTTTCTTTTTGTATTTTTCCGGGCGTGACGGCAGCATTTTTAGTGACGTAATCACGGTAATAATCAAGCCGATTGCTGCAACCGTTTGAATCATACCAACTACATTTGGCAAATTAAACGCAAGCGCACCGCGAGTGCTCAGATTCATTAACATTGGCACCCAACCACCAAAAGCTACAATCGGCGCCATATAAGCTAGTGTGACGTGACCATCTAGCAACCGGACAAACTTTGGGAAAAGTTGCCAAAATGGGATCTTGCAGTCTTTCGAAAATAGATAATTTCCCACATAAGCAACATCACTTGCGCCGTAATCCCAGCGCCTTAGCTGCACAAACTGCGCTTTCAAAGTTTTCCAAAAACTATTTGAAATCACAGCATCCTGCCCAATTGCAACTCGAATCGGCACTACACTATATTTGCCATCAAAGTAGAATAACGAACGCCAATACTGATGGCCGTCTTCAACGATCGTGTGCTTGCTCCAAAAATCCATGCCCTCAAGCGCTGCGAGCGGTTGTGAATGGGAAGCGAAGTTGCGCAAAATATGTGGACGCATAGTCGAAACAATGTTAAAAAATGAGTTTGAAACCGCAATTACTCGCATTGGGGCCGCCGCGTCCCAAATATTATTAGTGAAAACCGAGATTGGTTGATAACTATAGTGTTGTCGATCGGGACGTACGCAAAATTCATAGGCAACATAATCCAAATATTTTTTGCTCATACGATTGTCGCTGTCGAGCGAAGTTACAATGATACTTTCTTTAGGAATTCCCGACTTTGCAACATATTCTGCTAACTGATGGCCGGCATAAACCAAATTCGGACCTTTACCAACAATCTCGTGAGGTAAATCCTCGGGATGTCTGACCAAAATAAATTCCTTGAAACAACCGTCAAAACGTTTCTTTAGCTCCTCTGCAGTCTGTTCCATTGCTTCACCGCCACGCTCTTCGTAGGCTAAAACAAAAATAATCCGCTCGTCCGGAAAAGTGCCATCTCGCACTGCTTCGACTGACGGCACCAAAGTTTCTAGACCTTCATTATAAGCAGTCATGATAATTGCGTGATAAATTTCCTTCGGTTTTAGGGCTTGCTCACCCTCAAGTGCCGAAAGTAGTCGCAAATTTTGTATATGTTCAGAAAAAGCATAGCTTTTGTCATCTTCGTCACGGCGTTTTTCGTAAGCAGCGTGAGGATTTTCAAGATCAGCTAGGCGTTTCGACCAATCAACGCGCTCTGCCTCAAGCATAATTTTGTGACCCTGGATTGTCCGAAATGCTGTACCGACAGCCTTAACCAAAGTTGTTGCAATAATAATTAATAAGTAAATTGCACCGAGCACTGGATTGATGAGTGATAAGACAAACAAAAGAATCACCGCCGAGTAGCTTAAAAGTGCTGGCAAAATCTCAAAAAAACGATAACGCCGCGAGCGCTTGCCTTCAGGAATTTCCGGAACATTATTGGCTTTTGACATCACCATTCTCCAACTAGCCGGAATAGAACCAGGGCTGTTGCTGCTACTAAAATAATTGACATCACCGCAAGCATCAGCGCAGTATCACGACCATATTTACGGTAAACTCTAAGGACTAAAATATTGTGTAGTAACCCATAAATTAACGCCAAAATTGGAAACGCTAGCATCATCATCCAGCTACTGCGCCGATAACCCCCGCTAATACCTGCAATTTCGCCATAAACATCGCCATAGCCCACAATCACGACATTATTATGCGGACGTAGCACCGTCAGCGACAAAATAAGTAGCAATAAACTTGCCGCAGCAAGTACGATCATCGCAATTAAAAGGCTCTTTTGTTTGCGATAAACCTCCTTCCAGGTGATACGGAGGCCATCTTGCGACTTTTTTACTTCTTCAGTCTTTTTTGCAGTTTTCATTATATATATTATACCACAGCCGATTTATACTGACAGAGCTCCGGTGCCGCCAACAGTTCGTCAAGAGAATTATAATTCTTAAACTGAGCATCATCTTTCATATAAATCGCGTCAGGCTGATCTGATAGCTCTTTTGCTTCATCAAAACTCATCTCGATCACTTCAATTTCTTCGCCCGCGTCCAGCATTTGCGGTTCTTGTTCAACAAAATCGGTCGCCAAAAAAGTATAAACCAGCCAATCAATTTTAATAAACGGCTGCTTTACACCGATCAATCGCCAGTTCTTAAATGTCATACCAGTTTCCTCGCGGAGTTCACGCTTCGCAGCGTCAAGCTCAGTTTCCTCTGTATGGTCATGCCGGCCACTTGGAAAATCATAATACCAGTCGAGTGTTGGTTGCCTTTGTTTTATAATGACAATTTTGTCACCTTTGACGGCAATGCTCTTCACCGTATCTGGACGACTGACCATCTCAAAAGTCGCCTTTGAACCGTCAAACATTTCTTGTGGCCATTGATAAACATTATAAATCTCACCCTGGAAGACTTGCTTTGCTTTCGGCGGGATTAATCTTGCATTTGTTGGTATAAATTCCCTCATGATTTTTTATCCTTATCCTCCGAAGATTGTTCGGAGTGTTTCTTTAGAGCCCCTAGGATACGTTCATGCTGCCAAATCCCAATCCCAAGCAAAATCACCGCAACAATTGAAATCGCGATCACGCCTGATAAATTTGTTGTCAAACCCGCACCAAGATAATTTGTGACAATGATTACTGGCAAACGACCTAAGATCAGAATTAGCATCAATTTCCGCACTGGTAAGGTAGTTAAACCAGCTAAATAGCAGATTAAGTCATCAGGAAATCCTGGCAATAAATAAATCAAAAACAAGACCAAAGATGCACTTTTGGAATTGATAATAAAATCGAAACGTTCAATCGCCGACTTCTTAAAAATCTTTTCTAGAAATGGTCGCCCAAAGCGTTTAGAAATCTTAAAAACAATATAGCAACCTAGCACCGTTCCAATTGAAGTCCAAAGTACGCCCCATGCTCCAAAAATAAATCCACCAATACTACCAACCACCTGACCTGGAATTGGTGCAACCACTGTTTGGACAATCTGCAATAATATATATAATAATGGCGCAAAAATTCCCCAAGATTTAACATGCGCAATCAATTCATCGCGATTCGTCAAGAGTCGCATCAAAGGTCCAGTAGCAGCAATATCCCAAATTAGATAACCAATTAGGGCAACTATTACCAGTCCAGCAACCCAAAGCTTGATAATTGTTTTCGTGCTCAATCGTTTCTTGATTGGCGACCCAGCGGTTTGTCCCGGCTCACGAGACTCTTGCTCTTCTAGATGATCTTGAGACTTATTCCGATCTTTACTTGGCGTACTCAACTGCACGAGTCTCCCGAATGACGTTAACTTTGATCACACCCGGATAAGACATTGTGGCTTCGATTTTGTTGGCAATATCACGCGCCAATTTTAAAGCGGATAAATCATCAATCTGCTTTGGTTCAACAATTACCCGAATCTCACGACCAGCGGAAATCGCGTAAGCCTTATCAATACCCGGGAAACTAGTGGCAATATTCTCAAGATCACGCATACGTTCAGCAAAGTTCTCTGCGGAAATATTACGCGCACCTGGACGTGCTGCCGAAAGCGAATCAACAATCTTTACAATCAAAGCTTCCGGAGTTGTTGGTTCAATATCATCGTGATGTGCTGCCATGGCATGCACAATTTCGTCTGACATACCGTACTTTTTCGCGAGTTCAGCACCGATTTCTGCGTGCTTTCCTTCAATTTTATGCGTTACGGCTTTACCAATATCGTGCAGCAAAGTTGCCGTTTTGGCGACTCGCTTATCGGCGCCAATTTCCTCGGCAATCATTCCGGCAATATGCGTCATTTCTACTGAATGTAGCAAAACATTCTGTCCATAGCTAGTACGGAATTTTAGTTCACCCAGCAAATGTAGGAGCTCACGCGGAATTCCCACTACGCCGACTTCGCGCGCCGCATCCTCACCGGCCCGCATCACTTCTTTTTCGATTTCACGTTCGGCTTTAGTAACTGCCTCCTCAATGCTCGACGGATTGATTCGACCGTCTTTCATTAAACGTTCCAAGGCATAGCGCGCAACTTGACGACGAATTGGATCAAAACTCGATAACACCACCATGCCTGGCGTATCGTCGACCATAATATCAACCCCGGTCGCACGCTGCAAAGCCTGGATATTACGACCTTCTTTACCAATAATACGGCCCTTCATGTCATCATCCGGAAGTTTTAGCGCCGTAACCGTGCGATCGGCCGTAACCTCAGACGACATTCGTTCCATCGCAGTAAGCAAAATTGCTTGCGCCGTTTCGTCAAGATCGTGCTTGATTTCTTTTTGCTCCTTAACAACCAAACCCGCTAAATCTTGCTTAATATCGCGCTCGGTCATTTGCATCAATTTGTCACGTGCGTCAACTTTGGACAGCCCGGCAATTTTTTCTAATTTTTCTTGCTGACGATTGCGAATTTCGCGCACTTCGTTTTTTAACTCATCGAGTTCTTTTTCTTGACGCACCAGTCGCTCAGTTTTCTTTTCTAACTGGTCGAGCTTGTTGTCGAGATTATTCTCGCGCTCCGTCAAACGACTCTCGGTCTTTTTCCATTCCTGACGACGAGAGCTCTCTTCTTCTTGCGACTTCGAGGCTATCTCTGAAGCTTCGTTTTTAGCCTTCAAAACGATATCCGAAGCCTCGTTTTTGGCCTTGCGTACGAGATCGTCAGCTTTATTTTTGCCGCCGTTCTCATTTTTCTTGTTGTACATAAAAATTCCACCCGCGCCAGCACCTGCACCTAGCATAAGGGCAATAATTACTGGAATCACATCCATATATCAACCTTTCTCATTGTTTATCGACATTTTTCTCTATGCCGATGGGGTAACAAAAAATATAAATTAGTAACTTTCCATTCTTATTGTATCATAAAATCCCCGAAAAATAAACTCTCCCAAGATGACAAATCATTACATTTTTATCAGATTTGACGCACAACTTTCTCAAGCAGATAAAACGAGCCAATCGCTAGTAGTTTTTCATTAGCAGCAGTGTCTTCTAAGGCAGTCTTGATAATCTGATCGTAATCCTCGCTGGCAGTGAATTCAATTTCATTTTCGCGAAAAATTTGCTTCAGCTCCTCAATATCAACGTCTTTTGTACTACCTGGAACCGTAAGGTAAACTTTCTCAAACTTGCCCCTGAATTGCGGCACAATATGTTTCAAATCTTTACCTGCTACCGACGAAAATAATAGATGATGCTTCTGATTTGGATATAATTCGTTCAAAGTATCAAGCGCTTGCTCAACGCTTGCTGGCGTATGCGCGCCATCAAGAATCACATTACCACGCTCTTCAAACCGTCCCGCTAAACTTGCGCGGCCGAGCCCACGCTCAATTTCTGTCTCAGGGATTTCCGGCAACAAAATTTTAGCCGCTAACGCCGCCAGGGCAGCATTTTCTGCCTGTTTTTCACCCAGTATCTTCAATTCCAGCTGCAATGGTCGCTGGAAAAAATCCCCAAAAACCTCAACATGCATTTTTGAATTTTGATAACGCGGTTTTGAAATTCCACAAACTTCTTCCACAAAATATATTGGCGCGCTAAGTTGATCCGCCCTCTTTTGAAAAACTTCTGACACCGAAGCCTTTGCTTGCTTAGAGACCAAAACCGTCACCCCGGGTTTGATAATTCCAGCTTTTTCGGCAGCAATTTTCTCGAGCGTATCGCCAAGCAACGCCGTATGCTCGAGTTCGATACGGTTAATAATCGTAAGTTCCGGCTCAATAATATTAGTTGCATCAAGACGCCCGCCGCAACCAGTTTCCACTACGGCATATTTTGCTGAGATATTTTTTGCACACAGAAAACCAAAAGCCGTCGTCAGCTCATGCCAGCTAACCTCCGTCAAATGATCGCGTTCGACAGTATCCATTAGTTCGGCAATTGATTTTTGATAAATTTCATCCGGGAAAAATCCTCGCGCTGAACAAATCCGCTCCCGAAAATCATAAACATGTGGCGATGCGAAAATCGAAATCGGCCCACCCGTGGCTTCACCCAAAATACAACCCAACATTTTGGCGACCGAACCTTTACCTTTTGAACCAGCAATGTGGATTGACGGAACGGCTTTTTCGGGTGAACCTAATCTCTTTGTTAAATCTCGAATTGGTTCAAGGCTAAAAATATGATCATCCCCAGTATATTTATTCAGGAACGCCTCATAGTTGATGAATCCCATCAACCATTCTAAAAATTCTGTAATATACGCTGGCGTTTGCATAACTGGACTACTTTCTTGGTGCAGAAATATTAGCCGGTCGACCATAATCCGGTAAAATTATTTTATGCTCTTTGCCATTTTGGTCGTAGAGCGGAATTTGCAATTGATCTGCCAAAGTATTGACAATCGCCGCACCAATTCTCAATCCCGTAAACGAACCGGGACCGGAAAAATAATGGATTTCCGTAATATCCTGCCAATCAGCATCATTTTCTTGTAATTTTTCATGAATGAATTGCAAAATTTTCTCCGTCATTTCATGGCCAAAATCATGTTGATACTCACGCCCATCCAATTTTAGGACACAGAGATCGCTAGACGTATCAAGATAAAGCTTCATATTTTATCTCCTTCAAGGGTTTCGATTTCAACCTCGCGCGCACCGTCCTCCAGCATTGTGAAGTTAATCCGATAGTCTCCTACCCCTAGTAGATCTGCGACTTCTCCCGCCCACTCAACTACAACAATATTACCATCTTCCGACATAGTCTCTGCAAGTTCTTCGCGCATAATCCCAACATCATTTAACCGATAAAAATCATAGTGAGCCAATTCACCGCCATTTAGAAAAGCGTAGCGCTTTGAAATAGTAAAACTTGGACTAGTTATTTCATCAGCAATTCCAAGTCCCTTCGCTAAACCCTGAGTAAAAGTCGTTTTGCCCGCTCCAACATCACCCACCAGTTCAATAACAACAGGTGGAGCGATTTTTTTCGCAAACTCTTCTCCGAGTTTAACCATCTCCTGACTCGATTTAACTTTCATGTTCTGATTGTATCATATTCTTGACAAATGACACTCTACGATGTTTAAGCATCATCCAACCTAGCCAAATCACAATCAAAAAGTAGATAATAAAAACCCGCGCATCCCCTGTCGACAACTCCATAATAAACATTTTCTGTTCGCTCAAGAATTTAATTACAAAAATATGCAGATCCAGCAACCAAGTTGACAACTGTGCAACTATCGAAGCGAGATAGGCGATTGGATTCACAATCCCCGAGAGCAAAACTAAAAACATCGCATACGGTAAAGTTGGTAAAATAATCAAATTTGCAACCAGCGATAGTAGCGAGACTGTCCCAAAATTGTAAATCAAAATTGGCGCACAAGTAATACTAGTTACGATGCTCGTTATCAGCATCCCAGCAAGCCAAGGCGGCGATTTTCCACCATAAAGCATTCGATCTAGTCGCGGCACAAGGGCAATAATCGCAAAGAACGACGCAAATGATAATTGCCAGCCAAGATTTAACAGATTCATTGGATCAATCAAAAGCGTGATAGCAGCAACGAAGCTAATTAACCTTAATGGCGAAAAACTGCGCCCAACATAGCCGACTGAAATCCCCAGTACCGCGACTAGTACCGCGCGCGTCATTGATGGCGTAAAGCCTACCATTAGAGCGAAGGCAAAGATTGCAAGTAGTGCACCTGCTACTCCGGCAAATCGCGAAATTTTGCCAAAGATCTTGCGCACCGCCCCAATCAAAATCCCAAGATGCGCCCCGGACGCAACCACGACATGAGTCATCCCAACGTTACGGAGCTGTTCGGAAAATTCATCCGATAAGCCTGTCTTCTCGCCAACCAAATACCCAAGACCTAGATCGGCTTCCGGTGCAGGAATAAGATTTTTGACTGTGCTAGCGAAATTATGTTTGACGCGCGCAAAAATATCACCATGCTCCGCTCGCTCAATTGCAACTAGCTCCGGTCGATAAAAACTGCCGCCAAAAACTCCAAATCCGTCAGTCAGTTTTCCTTGCAATGTAATCCTATCTGAACGCTCAAGGTTAGACTTTGTAAAAAGCTGAACGTAAACCTTCCCCGCAACTTTGATCGACTCACCACCACGAAAATCTATTTCAAGATCATCTAACTTTAATTTAAAATTACCATTCGCATTATTTGGATCTTCGCTAATTATGCCGAATAGTTTGATTTCCTGACCGACAAGACTAGAAAAAACTTCACGACTATAAAATTCCGGAGCGAGACGCAGATTCGCAATTATCATTCCAGCAACTAAGGCAAAAACAACCATAATTCGGCGCGAAACCACAATACCGAATGCTAGAATTAATAGTGCTGCGATCAGTCATATACCACCATCAAAAAGCCTCCAACTTGTAGCCAAACTAAGAACAAAGCCGCCGATAATGCCCACCACACCGGCATAGAAACACCAGGACGGGTGTATAGGACGAAGCAGAAAATGGCGAACTTTGCGCATAGTCTCAGTATATTTCATTTATTAGCACAAAACAAGCTTTTTCTAGCACTTTTCGCCCTTGTTGCAGCAAGGTAACACGAACCCCCTCCCTAGTATATAACAGACCGAAGAAAAACTACAAGTGTAAGCTTATAAGCTAAAAAGTTTCCTCAACTTTCTCCGTACGGGACACTACAGTCGCTCGTATGGCTACATCTACGATCGCGTCACAGATGGCGGCTGGTGGTCTACTATTGCTGGTTCTGCTACGTTCGGTCACTACTTGCGTACGTACCCGACGGCTGTCGGCCCTCAGAATAACTATTACCGCGGAAACGGTTTTGCCGTTCTAGTAACTTCGCTATCGCTCAGCGGGACAGCGGCATCCTCAAAAAGAAGTGCGTAGCACTTCTTTTACTCGGATTGCCTAGTCCCTAGGTACGGGAGGGGTGAG
>OOIH01000441.1_pt1 | contig 32836 bp, 59 predicted proteins | sample 1691801 | NCBI WGS metagenome assembly OOIH01 (sample SAMEA1061690, study PRJEB22710) | metagenome
GTAAGTTTGTTGGCTGGGCCACCAAGCCGATGCCAAGAGCCGCATAATTTGCAAGTCCTATTACGGAGGAGATGCTACATAGCGTCTTCTTTTATATTTTATGAAAGGAGGCGAAATGCCTTGCAACAGCAGCCTGACCTTGAAGTCAAGGCGTTCTTTGACACTTTGTCTGGCACAGCATCTATCAAGGCAAAAAAGCAGCTCCTCGCCGAGAAGCGGAATGATGGAAATGTCAAGAAATTTCTGGACTATCTGCTGAACCCGTTCTTTGTTACGGGTATCTCTGAGAAGAAAATTGGCAAATCGGTGACAAAAGCGCCGACTATCCAATTTACCTCATTCCACGAGCTGATGCCCTACATCCGGGAGAACCACACAGCCTCGGATGATATTTTGGCAAATGTTCAAGCATTCTTGGAGGGTACGGAGGATGAGTTGCGGTCGTTCTACATCGGCATCATCACCAAGAGCATCCGCATTGGATGCGATGTTAAGACCGTGAATGATGCGCTTGGCTTTGAGCTTATCCCTCAATGGGAAGTGCAGCAAGCGTATCAGATCGGAAAGCTGAAGATGAACGAAAACGAGTGGTTCAGCCTCAGCCAAAAGCTCAATGGGGTTCGTGGCACCTACTTTGAGGAGAAGCTCATCAGTCGACAGGGGAAAGAGTTTAGTGGTCTGGATCACATCCTGGCGGACATTAAGCGACTCATTCCCAACTCGGAGGAGTGGGTGATTGACGGAGAGCTGATTCGCAAGAACATTGACCATGTTTCTGACAATGAGAACTTCCGGCTGACTGCCGGTATCATCAATCAGGACGATGGTGATAAGAGTCTCATCCAAATGGTGATCTTTGATATTTTGCCGAAGGGAGAATTTCTTTACGGCGAGAGCAAATTGCGTTATCGGGATCGCCTGGAGCAACTGAAGACACTGAAAAAGCAGATACGGAGGTTAGGTCTGTCGAGTCTTCGTGTTGTGGATATTCTCTACACCGGAACCGATATGTCTATGATCTCGCCGTGTCTGGATCGCATGATTGCCGAAGGAAAAGAAGGTATGATGCTGAATCGGAACTGCAAATACTTCAGGAGACGCCACAACGGCATTTTGAAAGTAAAGCAGTTTTACACGGTGGATCTCGAAGTTGTAGACCTTGAAGAAGGGACTGGACGCCTGACCGGGACCTTGGGGGCCTTTGTTGTTCGTTACAAAGGTAATTACCTGCGAGTCGGCTCCGGAATGACGGATGAGCAGCGAAAAACATTTTGGGACGAGGGTATCAGTTTAATTGGGCGCGTCATCGAAGTCAAGTATAAAGATGAAAGCCTTGATAAGCGAACCGGTCACTACAGTTTACAGTTTCCTATTTTTGTTCAGCTCCGTGAACTCGGAAAGCAAGAGAGTTACGATTAAAGGAGATCAAAATGAGCTGCTGGACTTATATAGAAGGGGTAATTGAAGTCGACACCTTTGGCAGAAGTGACGCCGAAGCTATGTATCTTGCCCAAACAGTCGTCAATCACTTGCCACGAATTACCGGATCAGAAGGAAGCGCAAAGTTTTACTTCTCTCGTCCGGATGGCTATTGCTCTTCTTCCAATGTTGACGAGTTTGACCAGCCAAGCAATCTTTACAACGATAGATATTTTCGTGCGTTCAATACCCAGGAAAGGGTTTTGATTACAGTTAAGGGCAACCTTCGTGATCGATGCTTTAAGCAAACCCTAAAAGAGACTACGAAAATGCTGGCTCGGCTCTCGTCCAGACTTTGGGTGCTGAACTGTCTTGTCCGAGTCAGATCTGATATGGATGAGACATTTATATTTAACAATCCAAAATGGGTTTATGAGCGTGAAATCACAGATTGGGCTCGAAATTTACTTTGGAAATTTGACGATGGAAAGGATGAATAGTTATTATGTCTGATGTGGATATCCGCATGAAGCAGTTTCGCTCCTTGATGGAGCCCGCTCTCCATATCTTCCCGCCTTATCTCATCAGAGATCTGGAAGCTAACGGATTCTTTACAGCACCGGCCAGCACCAAGTATCACGGTGCTTTTGAGGGCGGCTTGTTTGAGCACAGCCGGAATGTGACGCAGGTGCTCATCACCCTCACTCACGATAACGGCTTGGCATGGCAGCGTCCGGAGTCGCCCTACATCATTGGGATGTTCCACGACCTGTGCAAGATGGACCTCTACCGGCATCCTATGTCGGATGCAGTCTTGCACGCATGGGATGCAAATGGGCAAAAAGACATCCGAGAGGTCGATACGACAAAATGGGAGCACAATCCCGATACTTTGCTCAAAGGTCACGGAGACAAGTCCGTGATGCTGCTTTCTCAGTATCTGCCTCTCACGATGGAAGAGATTCTGTGTATCCGGTATCACATGGGTGCATTCGTGGACCAGAGAGAGTGGAATGACTATACAAGAGCTATCCATCAGTATGATACCGTCCTTTGGACGCACCATGCAGACATGATTGCCTCACATATCCTTGAGGATGCGAGGTGATATCGATGGCGCAGAAAAGAATCAAGATGGTACGGACGGACAGCATGAATTGCAAAGTCCGTCTTCTCTATGACGATGGCAGCCAGGGCGAGCTTGACATGACGAAGGCCAAGGCATCCATGCTTGATGCTACCGTTTTAGTTGGGCTGACCCTTAAGCAGGCCAAAATGCGGCTCGGTATCAAGAGTTGACAGATTGGCCCTAAAATTATATTCTGATGAGACAGGAGGTGAAAAGATGATCGGCGCAATTATCGGAGATATCGTTGGTTCCCGATTTGAGCGAGCAAACCACAAATCTACGGATTTTGAGCTGTTCACGAAAGAGTGTCATTTTACGGACGATACCGTTATGACGCTGGCTGTCGCTAAGGCATTGCTTGATAGCCAAAACAACTGGGGCATGTTGAGTATGAATACCGTGAGGTGTATGCGGGAACTCGGGTTGAGGTATCCGAGATGCGGCTATGGAAAGTCTTTCCGCCATTGGCTTTACCAAAAGAACCCGGAACCCTACAACAGTTACGGCAATGGCGCAGCTATGCGAATAAGCCCAGTCGCCTATGTCGCGAACTTCCAGCCGGAATGCATGGAACTGTCCAATGAGATCACAAAAGTGACCCACAATCATCCGGATGGGATTCGAGGTGCTCAGGCCACCGCTATGGCCACTTTGGCAGCTCGATTTAGAACCCCAAAATCGGAAATTCAGGAGATGATCGAAACCGGATATTATAGCCTGGATTTCACGATTGACGGTATCCGCCCCAACTACCAGTTCGATGCGAGCTGTCAAGGGAGCGTACCCCAAGCGATTAAAGCGTTCTTAGAAGCCAACAGCTTTGAGGAAACAATACGACTCGCTGTCTCTATTGGAGGTGATAGTGACACGATTGCCGCCATCGCCGGCGGAATTGCCGGAGCGTACTATGGCGTTCCGGATAACCTGAGAACGAAAGCCTTGACGTATTTGCCTGAAGATCTGCGTGATATTTTGGTGGAGTTTGAAGCAACATACCGGTTTCGGACTTTTATCCGCAGTTCCGGGCCACACATTACTGAATGAGACGAGGGTTCCTCTAATTTGAGGAGCCTTCGTTTTATATTTTGAAAGGAGAAAAATTATGGAATTCAGCAAATTCAAGAAAGCGATTCAGGACCATTTCGCAAAGCTGAGCGAAACCGCCGACCATGTCTACGAGGTGGAAGTGGACAAGGACGTGCTGTGGAATCTGTACCTGGACAGCTTCCCTGCCGGAACCAACGAGATCTATCGGCAGCGCCGTGAGTACGATTGCAGCTGCTGCCGGCAGTTCATCCGGGCCATCGGTAACGTGGTGTTCATCAAGGACGCCGTCGTTCACACCATTTGGGAGCTCACTGACCTCGGCCCCACGTTCCAGCCCGTCGCCGATGCACTGGACGCCTACATCAAGGACCATGCTGTTACGGACGTTTATATTTCCAAGTTCGCAAAGATCGGCACGGACAAGAACCATGAGCAGCTCCCGGATAACACTGTGAAGACCTGGGAGCATTTCTATCTGGAGCTCCCCTCTAAGTTCGTCGATAAGACCCAGCGTTCCGTCGGCGACCTTAAGGGCCCCTTCCGGGATACCAAGAACGTCTTCAAGCGGTCGTTGGAGGAGATTACGGACGACGCCGTCGACACGGTGCTGGAGCTGATCGGCCAGAAGTCCTTGTATAAGGGCGAGGAGTGGCAGCACGCCTTGGAGGAGTTCAAGAAGTACAAAGAGATGTACGCCGCCACGGCGGAAGAGCTCCGGGACAACTTTGCCTGGGAGCAGTCCATGAATGCCGGCATGGCCATTGGCCGCATCCGCAACCACAGCATGGGTACTCTTCTGGTCAACATCAGCGAGGGAATGGAGCTGGATGAGGCTGTCCGAAAGTACGAGGCCATCGTGGCTCCGACAACCTATAAGCGGCCCAAGGCGATTTACACGAAGAAAATGCTGGAGAATGCGAAGCAGACGATTTCCGACCTTGGATATTTGCCCTCCCTGGGCCGGCGTTTTGCCACTCTGGACGACATCACGGTCAACAACATCCTATTTGCCAACCGCAATGCGGCGAAACGCATCCAGACTGGGACTGATATTTTCAGCGAGATGGAGCGGGATATCGCTATTGACCCGAAGAAGTTCTCCCGGGTGCAGGAGATCTCGATTGAGGACTTCATCAAAGGGGTGCTTCCGACCGCCACTTCGGTGGAGGCCTTACTGGAGAACCGGCACGCGGCCAATATGGTCTCTCTGATTGCTCCTGTGGAGAAAGACAGCAAAACCATGTTCAAGTGGGCTAACGGTTTCAGCTGGGCATACTCCGGCAACATTACCGACAGCGACATCCGCGAGCACGTGAAGATGGCCGGCGGAAAGGTAGATGGCGTTCTTCGCTTCTCCATTCAGTGGAATGACGAGGATTTCTGCCCGAACGACTACGACGCCCATTGTCTGCTCCCCAGTGGGTTGGAAATCTTCTTTAGTGCGCGAAAAGACAGTGAAACCCTTGGCGAGCTGGATATTGATATCATTCACCCGCAGAAGGGAGTCCCTGCTGTCGAGAACATCGTATGGCCTTCTATGGACAGGATAAAGCAGGGCACCTATCTGATGTACGTCCACTGCTACACTAACAGCGGCGGGCATAGCGGCTTTAAGGCCGAGGTGGAGTTCGATGGAACAATCCATTCCTTCGAGTACAAGAAGGAGCTGCGCCGTGGCGAAGTCGTCAAGGTTGCTGAGGTCGTCTATGATCCGGCCAAGGGCTTCACGATCAAGGATTTGATCCCCTCCACCATGTCCACGCAGGATATTTGGGGGCTCAAGAGCAACCAGTTCGTTCCAGTTTCTGTTGTCATGTACTCTCCCAACTATTGGGACGAGCAGGATGGCATCGGCCACCGCCACTACTTCTTCATGCTCAAGGACTGCATCAACCCCGAGCGGCCCAACGGCTTCTATAATGAGTTCCTGAAACCTGAGCTGGAACAGCACCGGCGGGTCTTTGAGGCCCTGGGGAGCAAGGCAGCCGTTCAGGATGTGGAAGATCAGCTTTCCGGCCTGGGCTTCTCCGCCACGAAGCGAAACAGCCTGTTGGTTAAGGTGAAAGGCGCCACTGAGCGCATTCTCAAAATTACATTTTAAGGAGGACATACAAAATGGAAGCTAACAAAATGTTCGAGGTTGCGGTTCGCAACAAGTTCCGGTTCCCCTTCAAGGGCGTCATCTCCGTGGAGGACCTTTGGGATCTGTCCGTCCAGCAGTTGGACGGCATCTTCAAGACGCTCAAGTCCCAGGAGAAGAAGGCGCAGGAGGAAAGCCTTCTGGACACCCGCACGCCGGAGGACGAGGCTCTGAAGACTAAGATCGATATCATCCGGTACATCGTCGGCGTCAAGCTGGACGAGGCCAAGCAGGCGGAGCGCGCCAAGGAGAACCACGACCAGAAGCAGAAGATTCTCGGCATTCTCGCCGAAAAGCAGGACGCGGACCTGCGGAATAAGACTCCGGAGGAGCTTCAGGCCATGCTGAACCAGCTCGGCTAAGCTCAACCACAGAAAGAGGGCCCTGGGAAACTGGGGCTCTCTTTTATATTTTGAAAGGAGAAAATGATGCCATTTACCAAACAATTCATAGAAGATCTCCATAAGGCATTTGGCCCGTATGTGATTGAAGCTGTTGAAAGTGAAAGCGGTATAGCTGGCAGAATCCTCGATGATAATGTCGAAACCGGCGTCAATTACAAGGAGATTCTCACAGCAATTTCCTTGGATGAATTGAAAAAGAAAGCGGAAAAGATCGCTCTTCAGAACAAAGTTTATCGTGATTTCCGTTCGGGGCGTTGCTATGAAGATGATGAGACAAAACGGAAAAAACTTGGATGCCCCAGGATTTATGCCCAGATGTCTGGAGATAAAGCGGCTCTGGATGCATTCCCTTGCTATAGCGTTTCGCACATTCCGAGCTGCCCGAAATTCAAGACCTCCATTTGCTGGAGAAAGTTCGATGAACTCGGGTTAAAAATGGAGTGACCGAGGAGGTGCCTATATGGATATTTTGATTGGAAAACGCCAGCAAGGCAAGACGACACATTTAATTAAGTTGTCAGCGGCCGGCCAAGGAACGATTGTGACACCAACCGAGCAAAGCGCTGAATACATCAAGAAGCAGGCTAAGGAGATGAAGCTGGATATTCCGGAGCCTATCGGTTTCGGGACATTTGTCAGAACAAGTCCGGGCCGGAGAGGACCTTATCTCCTTGATGAACTCGGTGGGATTCTTAGAGGTCTCGGAATCGAAATTTCGATTCTTGACGATGAGTGCAACATCGAGTATCTGACTGGAGGGCCGTTTCACTACGGCGAAGAGCTGACTACAAAAATCCGGAAAAGCACAACGGATTTCAGCAAACTTTCCGACTTTGAAAGGTTCGTCCTCGACAACGGGTATCGGTATGAGACTCGGGAGGGGTTGCAAGCCGGGTACGAACGGCGATGGAAATCAGCCCATGATATTTTGATCTCTTTGGAAGAGTTTCTCATTGAGGCCGAAAAGCAGCCGAGTGATCCGGCCGCCGATGTGTATAAAGCACTCGTCGATCTTGTCGAAGAAAAGAAACTCCGCCCGAGAGAAGTCCTTGGTTATGCTCATTATCGCTGGTGCCTGAATAAGCCGGAAGCGATTGTCGCTTACCAGACCGGTCATGATGAATGGTCTGTAAATAACTGCGACACTGAGATAACCGAGGAAGCAGCTCTGGTCAAGATTTGCGAAGAGTGGGGTTTTGAGACTGGACGGACTCGCATCATCGGAACCCCGTACTACGATGCTACTGATTACCAATTCATCCGCTTTAACTGCGCCCACATGACATGGCTTTGGCAAAATGGAAGCTTGCTCCGGGTGTACTGCTAAGGAGGTGACTACGGCATTGTTCAGACGAAAAAAGCCGCCTGCAAGTGAAAGCATTCAAAAGTTCGTTGATATTTTGTATCAATTTGAACGGGAAAATTCCGATGAACTGTGCCCTCCAGAAACAAATCCGCAATTAGTTGTGGATTGTCTGTGTGATACATTTTTGGGAACAGACTGGTATATAGCCATGCCAGTGAACACTAAGCAGGCAAATACTATCATTCTTGACAGGATTCTCAGAATGCACAGTAGAGAATTCAGAAATCTGGTGAAAGAAAAGCGCGAGGAATGGAAGAGGAGCTGATATGACTTGCTTTTGATTGCAACCAAAATCATATCATGGGTTTTACGCATTGCCGGCCTTGTACTATTTATCTGCGATGTCAAACTCATGAAAAAAGAGTATGACAAAGAAAACCTTTTGGGCGTGGTCTATTGGGGTTTTATGACTGTCATAGTCATCCTCGCATTACTTTAATATAAAAAAGGAGAAAAACCATGGAACTGAAACAATTCTGCAAAGATAACAATATCCCGCTGGAAAAGTTGGGGGAGATCGGCGAGGTAAGCGATGGTTTCCACACCTTCAACTCCCTCTACCACCAGCGGCTGATCCTGTTCGCCACGTTGGTCAATGCTTTTCCGCATCTGGCGTGGAAATCGCACAAGCACCATGACGGTGAGGTTCCTTTTGGCGGTGGCTGGTTCATCGTCGGAATCAATACGCCGGAGGGCCAGTATACCTACCACTATGAGGACAAGGACTGGGATATTTTCCGCTGCGAGGAGCTGGAAAAGGCTCCTGAGTGGGACGGCCATACTGATAAGGACGTGGAGAGACTGCTCTCTCTGACCCCCAACCCGGAAAAGGACACGATGTCGGGCTGGGCCGCCAAGGAAGTGGAGCTGGCTATTCAGGCCGAGAAGGAAGCCTGCAAGGGTACGGATGACTGGAAATACGGCGCGGCGTGTTACAAGAGTGCGCTTCGGGCATTCAACAGCCTTGCCAGTGACGGTCACTCCGGTTTCAGCATTCAGATGACCAAGAGCATCCTAAACCGCCTGGTCGACGGCCGCTCCCTCACGCCCATTGAGGATACGCCTGATATTTGGTCGGACATTTCGGAGATTTTCTCCAAAGGCAGCAAGACCAAGCGGTATCAGTGTAAGCGGCTCTCTTCCCTTTTCAAAGAGGTGGCGGAGGACGGCACTGTGACCCTGAGCGATACCAACCGTGTCTGCGGGGTAAATGTGAACAGCCCTGATGTGACGTTTACGAACGGGTTCCTTACCCGGTTGATCGACAAGATCTTCCCGATAACCATGCCCTATCTCCCCTCCAGCAAGAATTTCAAGGTTGTGGTGGACGACTTCCTCGTTGACCCCAAGAACGGTGACTACGACACCATTGGATACCTCTACTTCATCACACCGGATGGCAAGAAGGTTGAACTGAACCGCTACTTCAAGGAAGTTGACGGCCAGATGGTCCAGATTGAGAAGGCCGAGTTCGATGAGAGGAAGGCCAAAAAGGTGGAGAAGAAGTGAAAGTAGTCGACAGTGAAAAAGCAATCGCCCTTTTGGAAAAGGCGAAAAAGCTTCTCCCCGGAAATAACGGAATACTTCCTCACAAATACCTTTCCAAAGATGGCATGGATGTAATCATCCAAGGCCTGCGTGAACGAACGGTGGATCTTGATATTTTGGTCGACTTGATCGGTTTGGCTGGTAAAAAGAAAGATTCCGACACCCTTCTGACCGGCTTCGATCATGCTCATGGCGATATTGCCGTTCTCATTATTGGGCGCAAGGAGGACGATGGTAAAATTCAGATCGTCAATCAGTTTCAAGGCAAGGAGGCCGAGGAGCTATATGAAAGGCTGGTTGAGAAGAAGTAATGGAGTATAAAACTATATTCAAATGCCGGCTTTGTGGCGAGTGCTATGAAGGTGGATGCACGGGCAGTGAAAACATCGCGTTCAGTGCTGCGATATCTGTTTGTCTTGGAGTTCCCTCTAAAGACCCTCAGGCACCATGCATGACCGAGGTTCATAGCTGCAAAGATGGCAGCATCGGTGTGGCCGACTTTCAGGGATTCCAAAAGGTGGAAAAGAAATGAATATGGTCGAATACGCCGAGAAAATACTCGGGGTCAATCTGTATCCATTCCAAAAGGAATTTCTCCAAAAACTCGAAAAGCTTCCTCCCAATAGTCGACTTATCTCCACTCCGAAAGGGTGGATGGTCGTTGAAGAAAATCCCTCGAAGGAGGAAAAATCGTGATATTTACAAGCTACTTCGCCAAACTTGGAAAACTTCCTCCGGACATCATTCCAATCTCCATCTGCGGCAAAGCGCCTGACTGGTACAAGGGGTTACAGTATAAAAAGCTGGCCCCGAAGTACCAGTTTTTCATGGAGTGGAAACGGACACATGACAACGCTTACTACATTGAGCACTTCGAGCAGGAGGTGCTGGCCCAGTTAGACGCTGACACTGTGTTTGAAGAGCTTTCGGCTTTGTCTGGTGGGCAAACCTTTGCTCTAATCTGTTACGAACGCCCTGATGACTTCTGTCACCGACATCTCGTAGCGGACTGGTTCTGCAAGAACGGTTATCGCTGTGAAGAAATTGATATTTGAAAGGAGAAATCAATGCATACGTTGGATGAACTGATTGCGGCTGGATATTCCATCCAAAACGCCAAGATCACGAGTGTTTCACTCAATATGGAAGACTACGGATGCCTAACACTCGCCATGGCTCTGGAAGGCGGCGGTTGGGGTGTTGTTTATGGTGGCTATTGTCTGGGTAAAGGCTACCTTGGCGCAGAAGAGTTTGAGGGCTCTGCCAAGGGCATGGAAGCCATCATGCGGATTATGAACACAGTCGGTGTATCTGACCTTCTCAAAATGAAGGATAAGTACGTCAGGGTCGCCACCAAGGGCCTGGGCACTACAGTAAAGATCATCGGTAACATCATCAATGATATTTGGTTCGACTATGAAGCCTTCTTCAATGAGAACGGGGGGGGGCAATGAGAGCGAAAATCATCGCCGTTGACTTTGACGGCACATTGATCGAGGAAGGAAAGTGGCCCGGCATCGGGGCTACAAATGAGAAAGTCCTCAACTACTGCAAAGATGAACAGGCAAAAGGCACCCGCATTATCCTCTGGACAAACCGGGTCGGCGAACCTCTCGAAACCGCAATTAAGTGGTGCGAGGAACACGGTCTTCGCCTGGATGCCGTTAATGACAATGTCCCCGAGGCCGTCGAGTTCTTCGGAACGAATACCCGGAAAATCTATGCGGACGAGTTCATTGATGACCGAATGGCTCAGGGTTTCAACCTCCCCTATTATGGCGAGCCCAAAATCAAGGAGCTGACAGATGAGGAGCTCATTGTTCTCTATCGAGAGAAATATTTCGATGAGCGTGATCCTATTATCAACTACTGGCCGCATGAAACCATCCCTCACACTATTGTGGTAGAGCACCATAGCGGGTTTGAGAGGACATTCAATGTCTTTGAGTATCCTGTGGGCAAGAGGGATCAGTGAGGAAGAGCGTAAAAGCATGGATCGAGAGGACAAGATTCAAACAGCCGTCACAATTATATTCATGATCGTCTTCTGGGCAGCCGTCGGGTTTGCTGCAATTTCATCACTTATTTGAAAGGAGCACTTCCAAATGAAGAAAAAACTGTTTGCGGCCATCCTCGCTCTGGGGATGGCCCTTTCTATGTCAGGATGCCAACAGGGCATGACCAAAAACTTTGGTGGGAGCATGACGCTCGAACTGGAGCCGAATCAGAAACTCGAAATGATTACCTGGAAGGATGATTCTTTGTGGTATCTGACTCGACCGATGACGGACGATGATATTGCAGAGACTCACACTTTTCAGCAGTCTTCCGAGTTCGGGGTGTTTGAAGGAACCATAACCGTTGTGGAATCCAAGACCGGCTAATGTGAAAAAATTGAAAGTTTAAGGAGAAAATGTGCTAATGGACAAAAACCAACTCAAAGAGTTCATGAACGCTATTGGGGCCGTCGCTGAAACCACATTGATATTTTACCGGAGCATCATTAAGGCCGGTGGAACCCAGGAAGAAGCTATGCGGCTGACTCAGGCGCTCATTTCCGCAACTATCTTTGGAGATAAACATGGCCAAGAGAATGGGGGGGGGTAACGAATGAACATGACCGTCGAATGGAATACCCGGCTTTGCACAGTCAAAGGCGAAACTGGATATTTTCATACCTGGGAGCACTATTCAAAACCTCTCCCGGCAAGCCCACTTGTTGGTGGGGAACCTGCTGGGCTGTTTAGCCAGATCTTCGGCATCGTAGAGTTCAAAGACAGCGTTCGGCGAGTAGATCCGACGGCCATTATATTCTGCGATGAGCAAAATGCGATACTCAATACCCTCGCTGAAAAGGAGAGCCAAAATGACAGACGCTGAGATTTTGGACTTTTGCGAAAAGAATGATGTTGAAGTCTCTTTCAATTTTGAAAAATTGACTGAAGGGTATCGCATAAGAATTCGACGTGGATATTTTCAATATTGTACTTTCGTCACCCGCGATCAAATCGAGAGTTCTAAAGCATGGGGTTCGGCCATCAAGATTATCTTGACCAACATGGTCGATACACTGAACCGCGCAGAACATGAGCAGGAGGAGCGCCATGCCCAAGATCATGTGGACTGAAGAGAGTGAACTGATCGAAGCCATTCGTAATGTACTCATGGCCGCGGATGCCGTCCGCTGCGACATTGAATCCTATGAACCTGAAGTATACGTCAATAATGCGCTATATCACATTCCGGCTGGATATTGTGTGCAAGTTGATTACAACAAACTGGCAACAGCAATCTATGAGGCCGGTTATAGAAAGGAGAAAACACATGATCCTGATTGAAAAAACTCAAATCATGGGCCTGGAGCCTACTATCCGCGGGATGCGGAATCCTATGAACAGTTGGGCTAAGTCTGACAGCGGGCCCTGTCTCACGCATGGTCCGGCGCATTGTAAGGATTGCCCCTATCCGGAGGGGTCTTGCCATGCTACTGAGGCAGACCTCGATAGCCACCTTATCGTCGGGCCCAATGACCTCGACTTGATGCTGCGTCTGGCCAGGGCCGGCTCAGTGGACGGGAAGTTCCGCCGGATGATCGCGGTGTATGTGGACCTCACGGCCCCGCTCTACTGGTGGAAGGAGTTCGACACCTATAAGGTTGGTACGGTCGCCAACTCCTGCTCCACCATGCACAAGATCCACTCCAAGCCTTTTACAATGGATGACTTCAGCCATGAACATCTGCTGGGGGAGGGCTGTATTCCCGACCATGCCTACCAAAACTCCCACGATGTTTTGAATCTCACTATTGAAAGCCTGAACTTCTGGAGAGGGATATTTGTTGGTGAGATTACCGGAGAAAGCATCGAAAAGGGCGATAAGCGGGCCTGGTGGCAGATGATTCAACTTCTCCCCTCCAGCTACAACCAGAAGCGGACTGTCATGCTGAACTATGAGGTCCTGGCCAACATCTACCAGCACCGGCGCAACCACAAACTGGACGAGTGGCGGGAGGTCTGCCGCTGGATCGAGAGCCTGCCTTACAGCGAGATCATCACCTGTAATACGATCGAAAAGGATAAGAGTAATGTCCTCACATCGGCTATCGCCAAGCTGAAGGCCGAACAGTGGAGTGAAGAGGAAATCGCGAACTTGCTTCTCGGTCAAACCAAAAAAGAGCAGTTGAAACTCTTTTCCGATGGTAGGGATACGACCCCCGTTCATGGAGGGGCTGTTGATATTCCTGCTGTCATGGCGGATGGCACTAAGAACTATTAAGCCATGAGGGACAAATCAGGTAAAAAGATATTTCGGAAAGCAGCTCTATTACCATGGAGGCCTGCTGCACTTCCACCGGCTTCACCACTTCAGACTTCTCTACCTGCTCTCCCAGCGGCCAACTCACTCAAAGCCCTCAAAGCACCACCTGCTCCGAGCATTCATCGAAGAGAACTGTTTGAACCAATTCTCTCCAGAACCATAGAAATGGACAAGTTTGCGGCGGAGGTTATACTTCGGTACAGCAATCTTGACGGGGAGCATGAAATCAGAACATGCTGCGGTGATATTTATAAAATCGTCAACGTATTCATGGACTATGCCAGACTGTTGGAGGCAGTAAATGACGAGTGGGGGTTAGATGCTTATCGTCGAGCTGTCAATGAAGTAACTGCCGATAAGTTAAGGTCCATTGCTAAGAAGTATCAGGAGGCTATCGGCTACGACTATGAAGACGCCTTGGCGAAGTGTGAGGCAAAGAAAAAGAAGGCTCATAAGGACGATGACGTTGGCGGTGATGCTTTGGAGTTGGCATTCAAAAAGAACCAACGAAATGCTGCGAAAAAGAAAAAGGAGAAGTGATTTATGTTTCGGGTAATCATTGCCGGCGGGCGAGACTTCGCCGACTATACCCTGCTGTCCAAAACGATGGACGAGTATCTATCCGGTATCTCGGATGATATTTCCATTGTATGCGGTCAGGCTCGTGGAGCCGACACTCTCGGAGAGCAGTATGCCAAGGAGCATGGCTACGATGTTCACTATTTCCCTGCTGAATGGAAACGGTATGGTAAGGCTGCTGGTTATATTCGCAATACTGAAATGGCGAAGAACGCGGATGCTCTGGTGGGCTTTTGGGACGGTGCCAGTCTCGGAACCAAACACATGATTGCCACTGCTGAGCAGCTCCACTTGGATGTTCATGTGGTGCGATACAAAAATTGAAGAAAGGAGCTCCTATGGTCGGATATTTGAAATTGCTCGGATGCGTCTTCTTTATTTACATTTGCACTTACAGTATTGTGAACCGCATCTGCAAGTGCATAGAGCATCATACCGAGTGGAAATACCGTGCCAGGATCGACATCGAATGGGTAAATGCTCAACAGATGCGCAAATCGGGACGATCCTCTGAGCAAAAGACGGGCAACAAAGAAAGCCCCTGCCATATGAATTGATATTTCCTCAGGCCTATGCTACAATAACCTTATCCATATTTGAGGAGGTGTTAAGCTCATGGCCGAAGAAGTTAGATCTGGCGTTCATTCTCCTGCGCGAAAATTGCAGCGTCCTTTACGGAAGGAGGTGAATGCCATGACTGACAGGGAACAAACTGCCATGCTGATCGACATCTACACTAATTTGCAGCGGATTAAATCTGCGGAAGATCGGGACAAGGAGATCGACTACCAGATTAAAGCGGCAAAGGCGAAGTTGGAGGCCAGCGGCGTTGTGACCGAGGATCTGGACATTCGCTGAATCCAAACGGGGAGAGCCTACGGAAACGTGGGCTCTCTTCTTTTATATTTTTAAGGAGGAAAACCAAATGAAGAAACTTGTAACCCTGTGCATGTCCCTGCTCCTGATGTTCTCCCTCGTCGGCTGTAACGATGCTGCTACGAACGACAACATCAAGACCCGAGAGGCCGGGAACCGTCTTCAGGAACAGCAGTCCACTCCTACCGATCTCGACTTCTCCCTGGAGCGCTACAACCTGATTCGCCGGGCTTACTGGGTGAACGGTCAGCGCGAAAAGGCAGCTGGGGTTGTCTGCCAGGTGGAAAAGCCCCTCGGCTACATCGTACTCTTTACCGAGAGCGGCGGAGTTGTCGGACGGTTTGTTGTGGACGGCAAGGTCAGCAGCCTGAACAGCTTCCTTACTCCCGATTCCACCTACATTGACAGCGGAAGATATTTGCCGGACGTGGATGGCTCCTATGGCGAGAACGATAACGGGATATTTTTCTTTACTCCTGACGGAAAGTATGTCGAGTGGACCGGCACCTATCTCTACTCTGATATTCCCTTCGAGGTGGACGATCCGGTCGTCAGAGTCGGAGGGTAACCGGCATGAGAAAAACTCTTACATTCTTGGGGGCGGCCTTATTGGTCGTCCTCATTTGCGTTGGTGCTGTCTTCATCGGCTGGGGCAACACCTGGTTCTCGAATCAGGTGGGCTACGTCAACCAGAAGATCGATGACGCCACCAACTATGAGACCCGGAAAGAGGTCGAGGACAGCTGTCGAGCCATGATCGCTTCCTATGAGGCGGACAAGCTCACATGGGAGCAATACAAAGACAGTGAGAGCTCCGAGCAGCGGTCTTGGGCTGACCAAGCGAAAATGCGGGCAAACCGTACTGCGGCTACCTACAACAATTATATTCTCAAGAACTCTTATGTCTGGAGCGGGAACATCCCTGACGACATTCTGTCGGAGCTTGAGGTGATTGGCGGGAACTCAGAGTGAGCGAAAGCCGGGAGCATAAACGCCGCTATAATCTCCGTCTGGAGTTCATTGCCGAGGTTGCCAGATGGCTGGACAGAGAGCCTTCTATGATACTCTTCTGGAGGTGGCGCAAATGGAAGAAAGAACGTCCTATCTGGGAGAACTTCTCCAAGAAGGAGTTTGACTTCTATGACCCCTACGACCGCTACTAAGAAAGGAGATCAACTATGGATCAGAATCATTTTATCACTTCATGGCAGGAAGCCCATTCTATCGTCGATGATGCCATGACAAAGGGAGACAGGTCGGTGTCCATTTATATTTCGCCTGATGGCGGCATGTCCATCAGTGTTTATCCCTGGCCGGACGAGGAGTCATTGCGTGCAGCCTATGAGCAGGGCAAGATCTCCTATAATGACTATCGCGCAAAACTTGGCCTGATGGCGGCTGAAGCATGATGGAATGCCAGTTCAATCCGCCAAAAGACGAAATCGTATGGGTTCGGGGCTGTGACTCCAACGGAACCCTGCGTTACGTCATCACCAGCAATAAAACACGAGATCGTTACTTCCTCTACGCTCAGGACAATGGCGAATGGAGGAAGACAGCCAAAGCCCGGTCCCCGAGTGCTTTCGAGGGCCGGGTCACATTACGATGAGGAGTGATATTTTCTATGACCAAAGAAGAGAAAGTCATCGGCGCTATCGCCAAAGGTCCGGGCATGAGCCCGAATGAGTATCAGAGGCTGGCGCTCCGGACGGCATCCGAGGAATCCATGAAAAATCCTTTGCTGAACGGCCTGCTGGGCCTCGGCGGGGAAACCGGAGAGTGCCAGGATCTCTACAAGAAGCACCTTTTCCAGGGCCATGACCTTGATAAGGCCAAGATGGCTAAGGAGCTGGGCGACGTATCCTGGTATCTGGCGCTCACAGCCTATGCCATCGGCTACGACCTGGAAGATATTTTCCGGATGAACATTGAGAAGCTCAAGGCTCGCTATCCCGACGGCTTCGACGCCGATCACAGCCTCCATCGTCAGGCCGGAGATATTTAGGAGCAGACTCATGGACAGCCACGAGATGATTGTCGAGTTCGACAAATACTGCTCCACCTGCCTGCATGAGAAGAAGGCAGAGACTGAGGCACCCTGCGACGAATGCCTGGAGCACCCGGTAAACTGGGAGACCAATAAACCATTCCACTACGAAAGGAGGACCTGACCTATGGAAAAGCCCGAACTCATGGTGTCTTGCGAAGATCCTAACACCACATACCTCTGCTACCGCGATATGCGGTTCATCTTCCGGGATGGCGAGTACGCCGGCTGGTATAAGCCCTGAGGCAACAAGGAGAGCCTGCGGAAACGTGGGCTCTCTTACATTATATTCTGAAAAGGAGATAACGATAAGGTGGCAGCTATTGTGGCTATCTGCAACACTGTGGTTAAAGTTGCCATCATTGCTGGCATCGTCAAGGTGCTTTCTGCGCCGAGCAAGCAGAAAAAGGAGGGAGTACGATGAACGAAGATAAGATTATGCGTCACAAGGAGCTCTGTGATGGGCTGAATCAGCTCTATGCCCGTAAAAACCATGATTACGGGGACAGCTTCCATCAGACCTTCGTCGAAGAGGGGCTGGCTATGGCCCGTATCCGCCTGGGGGACAAGTTCTCCCGTTTCAAGACCTTATCTCGCATCTTGCCCACCGACAGCACTCAGCAGCAGGTTACGGACGAGTCCATTCGGGACACTCTGCTCGATCTCGCCAACTACGCCATCATGACCGTCCTGGAACTGGATCAGGCAGAGGCGGAGCGGACTGAACCGTATCACGAGGGGGCGTAAGATGTACTCACTCATTTCGGTCATTCTCGTTCTCACCGGTGTGTTGTGCGAGAACGTACCTGTGCTTTTTGTGGCAGCCCTGTTTGCGTTTGCGTCAAACGTGGAAATCCACATCAACATTGATAAGGAGGACAAACCGAATGATGACTAAGCTTCAGGAAGGTTACTACTTCCTTCTCGTTCTGCTGGATGCGGCCGGTATGGCCTGGGCTCGGTCGAAGCGGACACTCCGCGACGTGCTGGATATTCTCATCGCCCTGGTGGGCCTGCTGTTTGACAGCCGTACCCTGAAGAACAAACTCTACGCCCTCCTGCTCATCGGATGCACGCTGCCGGTCATGTTCCTCGAAGGCGATGCCACAGCAACTGTCTTCGTGGGGTTCATCGCAGTCCCGATGTTCTTCGCAAAAGAGAGCTGGGTTTACTGAAAAGGTGACGGTGTTCCTACGAAGGGATGCCGTCACTCTTGTTTTTATCCCAATTATATTTCCAAAGGAGTGTTGTCACATGAACATCATTAAACGAAACGGCACTGAAGTTGTCTTCGAGGCTCAGAAAATCACCAATGCGGTTACGAAGGCAAACAACAGTGTCGGAGAGAACAGCCGCTTGACGGCCGAGCAGATTCAGAAGATCACTGACTCCGTCACCGAGACGTGCAAGAGTATGGGGCACGCTCCGGCCGTTGAGGAGATTCAGGACTTGGTCGAGCGCCAGATCATGGCCCAGGGTGCCTTTGATGTGGCGAAGAATTACATCACCTACCGCTACACCCGTTCCCTCGTTCGCCGCTCCAATACGACTGACCAGAAGATCCTCAGCCTGATCGAGTGCTGCAACGAGGAGGTCAAGCAGGAGAACTCCAACAAGAATCCTGTGGTGAACTCCACGCAGAGGGATTATATGGCCGGTGAAGTTTCACGAGACATCACCGAGCGGCTCCTGCTCCCTTCGGATATTGTGGAGGCCCACAAAGAGGGCATCATCCACTTCCACGACTCTGACTACTTCGCGCAGCATATGCATAACTGCGATCTGGTCAACCTGGAAGACATGCTGCAAAATGGCACCGTCATCAGCGACACTTTGATTGAGCGACCCCACCGATTCTCGACGGCCTGCAACATTGCCACCCAGATCATCGCGCAGGTGGCTTCCAACCAGTACGGTGGCCAGTCTATCTCCCTGACTCATCTGGCGCCTTTCGTTGACGTCAGCCGGAAAGAGATCCGCAAAAAGCTGGAGCGGGATCTGGCCGATGTCGGGTTGAACGTCGGCCCGGAGCAGATTGATATTCTGGTGGAGAAGCAGCTTCGGGATGAGATTCGGAGCGGTGTCCAGACCATCCAGTATCAGATCCTCACCCTCCTGACAACCAATGGTCAGACACCTTTCGTAACAGTCTATATGTACCTAAATGAGGCGCGCTCTGAACAGGAGAAAAAAGACCTCGCTGTCATCATCCAGGAGACTTTGGAGCAGCGGTATCAGGGCGTGAAGAACGAGTCCGGCGTATGGGTGACCCCGGCCTTCCCGAAACTCATCTATGTGCTGGAGGAGGACAATATCCGTGAGGGCACGCCTTACTGGTATCTGACCAAGCTGGCGGCGAAATGTACTGCCCGGCGGATGGTCCCGGATTATATTTCTGAGAAGAAGATGCTGGAGTTGAAGGGCGATGTTTACACCTGTATGGGTTGCCGCTCTTTCCTGACGCCCGACCGCTTCACCGACGCCGGCATCGGCAACATTGCAAATGCAAAGAACTATGTCCCCGGACAGCACAAATACTACGGACGGTTCAACCAGGGAGTTGTCACAATCAATCTGCCGGATGTCGCTTTGTCTTCCGGTGGCGATGAGAAAAAGTTCTGGAGCATTCTCGATGAGCGGCTGGAGCTGTGTCATCGAGCCCTGCTGTGCCGGCACGAACGGCTGAAAGGAACTATTTCGGATGTCTCTCCTATCCTGTGGCAGTACGGCGCTCTGGCCCGGTTGGAGAAGGGCGAAGTTATTGACAAGCTCCTGTTTGATGGATATTCCACCATCTCTTTGGGCTATGCCGGCCTCTACGAGTGCGTGAAGTATATGACCGGAAAGAGCCACACTGACCCGGAAGCCAAGCCTTTCGCCATCGCCGTTATGACACGGCTCAATGATACTTGTAAGGCCTGGAAAGCGGCCAGCAACGTCGATTTCAGCTTATATGGCACTCCCCTGGAGTCTACTACCTACAAGTTCGCAAAGGCCCTTCAGCGCCGCTTTGGCGTCATTCCCGGCGTGACCGATAAAAATTATATTACCAACAGCTACCACGTCCATGTGACAGAGCGGATCGACGCCTTCGAGAAGCTGCGGTTCGAGTCCGAGTTCCAGGCCCTGTCTCCCGGGGGTGCTATCAGCTATGTCGAGGTCCCCAATATGCAGAATAACTTGACCGCTGTGCTGCGGCTGATCCAGTTCATTTATGACAACATCATCTACGCCGAGCTGAACACCAAGAGCGACTACTGCCAGGTCTGCGGCTGGGACGGCGAGATTCAGATCGTCGAGGAGGATAGCAAGCTCATGTGGCGCTGCCCTCAGTGCGGGAACATGGATCAGACGAAGATGAACGTGGCCCGGCGTACCTGCGGCTACATTGGGAGCCAGTTCTGGAACCAGGGACGGACGCAGGAGATCCGAGACCGGGTGTTGCATCTGTAAAGGAGAAAAAACGATGTCTAACCAGTTTACTGAAATTGAGCGGAAGTTTCTGCTCGACTCTTTCCCGACTGATCTCCCTCTCAAAGAGGAATTTCAGGTATACCAGGCTTATCTTTCCATCAACCCGGAAGTCAGAATCCGGCGCAATGAGAAAGACGGTAAGGACACGGCTTACTGCCTGGCCATCAAGTCCAGCGGAGACATGGTTCGTAAAGAAGTTGAAATTCCCATCTCCAAAGACCACTTCTACGCCTTGGCTGAGATGGCGGTCCAACCTTTCATCAAGAAGGACTTTCGCATCTACCAACTTCCAAACGACTTGCTGCTGGAATGTTCTCATGTCGATAAAGGCCGCAATACTGAATTCATGTATGCTGAGGTCGAGTTCCCGAGTGTTGAGGCCGCAGAAAACTTCAAACCGCTTCCTTGTTTTATAGAGGATGTTACCAACAACCCCTCATATAAGATGAAGAATTTCTGGAGGGCGACTCGCTGCACGACGTTCGGAGAAGCGATTATGCGTGGGAAAGCTGAGAGGATGGACCAATGAACTATTCGCTCATAAGGGCCTGTGACATTGCGAATGGCCCAGGTGTTCGGGTTTCCCTGTTCGTCTCGGGCTGTACGCATCATTGCCCTGGTTGCTTCCAACCGGAAACATGGGATTTCAACTATGGCGAGAAGTTTACGGACGAAACCATCTGGAGAATCATCCGCCTGTTGGAACCAAATTATATTGACGGCCTGACTATTCTTGGAGGGGAGCCATTAGAGCCAAGGAACATGAGTGATGTATGGTCACTGCTTGATGCAGTTAGGCGACTCGGTCCAAGTGGAAAAACAGTCTGGCTTTATACTGGTTCTACATTTGAAGAGCTTCGAGCAAGGCAATATGTCATCGGTCAGCTGACAAGAGACATCCTTAATAAGGTTGATGTGTTGATAGACGGGCCTTTCGTCGAAGCGAAAAAAGATCTGCGATTGATATTTCGTGGTTCTTCAAATCAACGCCTTATCGACATGAAAAAAACGAGACAGGCTTCAAAAATTATTCTCTGGGAAGGGGAAGAGTGATGCTTGATTATTTTGGGCGACTTGTTCGAGATATTCGTATGCACAGAGGAATCCTATTGTATGACATGGCAAAAATGCTGAATATTTCATCTGCTGAGTTGTCGGCTATTGAGTGTGGTAGAAAGCCCATTCCTGATTGGTTTATCCCCGCACTTAAAAATCATTTTAATATTAGTGAGACCTGTGCTGACGCGCTCTCCTTCTTCGCCAAGGAAAGAGGTGATTGATATTTGACCGGCAAAGATAGAAAGAACTCGGAAGGGTATTCGGACCCGACGGCCTACGCTGCCCTGAAGAATATCAACCGAGATGAGGATCGGTATCACAAATTGCGTAAGGTTATCCTGAGCATCTGTGACGTGGCGGGCTTCGAGATTCGGGGCCCGCTCGTTCTTATGGATAAGAAAACGGGAAAAGTATGGAGGTGAAAAAGCTGTGATCCAAGGCGTTACATTGTCCAAGCCTCAGTGGTCCGATTTAACTCCCGAGAAAATCTATGATGAGCTGAAGGCACTTATCCAAAAAGCTAAACTCATGCAAAAGCCTTACGGGATTATCGTCGTGGCCGGAGAGACCGCGTATGCCATGGTACGACAGATATTTCCGGAAGATACCGAAACCGTGAAAATTAAGCCCTGCCAGTATCTCGAAAAAGGCCAATGCCTTGTCATTGAGGACAAACCGTTCCCGATCGGAAGGATGTTCTGAATAAGCTGGAGGTGATGAAATGGACATCCTCAGTAAGCTGATTATATTCCTGATCCGCATGAAACTGCATCTGAGAAAAGGAGAGCAGTTCCAATTCGACAGACTTTGACGGCGATTCTCCAATAGTTTTTGGAGGTAAGCATGAGCCAAAATGAAAACTACGATGCCATCATCGTCGGTATCTGTCACGATGCTGCTGTCCTGGCTGAGATGTGGGAAGTGGTTCAGACGCTCTTCATGGACTATGCGGAAGATGTGATTGCAGCGCTTACCCCGATTGCTGAGGCGATAAACCTATCTCAGGAGGCCGTAGAAAGCCAGATTATGACCGTCGAAGACGTGAGGCAACATCCTAATACCCCGCCGAAAAAGTGCGGTATAAAGGCTCACAGACGGCCTCAGAGAGTACAAATGCACTACAATTATATTCCCAGAGCAGTCCGAAACCAGCCTTACCAGCGACGTGCATATTGAGGAGGGGATGTAAAGTGACTGAGTCAATCGACGAATTCCGTGGAAAGTATTTCTTCCTCAGCAACTTCTACCCTGCTCCGGTTGAGTATCAAGGCTATCGTTTCGAGAATAACGAGGCGGCGTTCCAAGCGGCCAAGTGCCCAGAGCGGATGCTCGACTTTTGTGACCTAACCCCCAACCGAGCAAAACAACTCGGACGAAGAGTGCCCTTGCGCCCTGATTGGGAACTTGTGAAATACGATGTTATGTATGAAGTGTGTATGGCAAAGTTTACCCAAAACCCCGATTTGCTTTCCAAACTCCTTTCCACCGGAGATGCAGAACTGATAGAGGGTAACACCTGGGGCGACCGAGTTTGGGGAGTTGACCTGTACCGTGGATACGGCGAAAACCATCTCGGAAAAATCCTGATGAGGGTTCGGAGTGAACTAAGCGGCATCGTGGACAAGTTCTGCGAAGCTCCTGGATATTCTCCGTCCTAAATACCACGCGATAAAGTTCTACTATAGGTAAAAAAGGAGAAAAATACTGTGAAACTATTTTCGGATTGTTCTGGCGAATGCGCCATTTGCGGCTGTGCGGGTTTATGCCTTGCTGGCCATGGGGATGATGATTTTGTCCTTGCATCGGCAAACCAAATCATTGAGCGGCTTCAAAAAGGTAAATATTCTTCGTATAAAGAATTGATGATTGAGACTCTGAAAACTCAGTACAACATCGACTACAGCGAGCTGGGGCTGACATGAGCTTATCAAAACTTTCTACCAGATGTCAGGCTTGCCCATTCGTAGGCACCTGCGACAATAAAGAAATGGAGGCCCTTGGATATTTACCTCTTCCTGAACAGCCTGCTCAACCTACTGAGGCAGGATATCGGAATGTCGAAAACCTGTGGGGCAATCCCAAAATGCTGATTGGTCCTGACTCGGCCTTAGGAGGTATGGTAAGTATGGGCGGTAAAATCGACATCGACGTTGAAGGACTGGTACGGACGATTGCCCGGGAGATTCAGCTTCCCGAGCGGGTGTTGAGAGAAGAACTTGCATCTCCTAAAATGGAGGAGCAGTGGCAAAAATTCTTGGAAATCAATGGATTGAGGTGATGGTTTATATCAGAGCCCTTAACGTCCTTCCCCACAAGCATCATATACGACCTGTTACTACCAAAAATAGTGGCAGGTCATTTTTATTGAATTGTCATAGAGAGGAGGTAAATAAATTTGGATGAGCAATTCTCAATCGGTTCAGTTCCAGTATCTGTAGCTGCTAAAGTGTACGGAAGAGATGCATCTTGGATTAGGGCCGGTATTGTGGTAGGATGGTTACCTATTGGACGAGCTACCCGAGACGGTAAGCTTGTAACCACTATTGAAGAGATGGACTCGAAGTACGGACGTATCAACTATTATATTTCTCCCAAGCGGCTCTATGAAGATACCGGCTATGTGTGGAAGGGGGAGAAAACAGTGAATGAGCTCGATCAGTGCAGTGCTTCAGCGTGAAGCCGACTGAGTCTAACTTAGAATAGAAAATCTATCTAACCTAAGATAGAATTCTGCCCGTTTGCCCACTTTTATTTTCAGAATGGGTGGCTTTGAGCGGTTGGGGGAGGACTGATACGGTCATTTTGCCCGAAAAAAGCGGGTTTTTGCCCACTTTTCAAAACAAAAGTGTCCATGTACTTAGACGTAGTTAGCAGTAGTTAGCGGTTTTTGAGTATCAGAACGAGAGTTTTGGCCAAAAGCCCACTTTTACTTTACACTTAAGCACGAAAGAAAAAAGTAAGAAATATATATAAGTGGCCGGAAAAAGTGGGCAAGTGGGTAAAAGGCGATTCTTCAGTAAAATCTTTGCCTGCGTGATGATATTGCCTCTTTTCTTTCTTTAGAAGGTGTGGTATACTGTCCTTGCGACACAATCAGATAATCGCCCGATTAAGTAGGGAATAACACGGCAAATAGTGTTATCTCTCTTTACTCGTACCCTACATAATTGGGCAATGAGATTGTGTCGCAACAATGGGGAGAACACTTTTGCAGGTGCGTCTCTCCATTGAGGCGCACCTTTTTTTTATTGATCTGAGGTGAGGAGGGCTGAATATGGCTGAGCAGAACTGGGGGATTGTTCCATGCGATGTAGCGATGGATGTTTCCCCTGCAAATGGTTTCACCAAGTTGGAACTTAATTCCACACAGAAGATTCAGGTCGGGGCTCTTTTGCAGCAACTGCCGTCTGTAGCAGTTACTAATAAAATGTCACAACTATACACCGTTACGTTCCCAGAAGGAATATCTGGGAAACTGATGGAATTAAAACAGCGTGAAGGATTTACCACCTCAATTATTGGTGAAGATGGAAAAATCGCCGCATCGGCTGCGCTAAACCCGGTGGACCATGTCCAAGTTTTGGCCATGGGATGCTTTACCGCCATGTCAATCGCATCCAGCCAATACTTTCTCAAGAAGATCAATGACGAATTGAAAGTGATGCGGATGACCATCGATAAGATCCTTGAATTTCTTTATGGAGATAAGAAGGCAGAGTTGATGGCCGAGATCAACTTTGTCAGATATGCCTATGAAAATTATATTTTCATTATGAGGTCTGATGCGCAGCGGGCTGCAACAATCGCAAGTTTGCAGAGTGCTCGTAAGGTTGCGATCAAAGACATTGAATTTTACATAGCCGATTTGGAGTCCACCGTTAAAGGAAAAGAGGGAAAAGATATTTCGAGCCTTGTAGAAAAAGAATTCCAGCTGAAAGAAAGTCTTGAGGTCGCCATGCAACTTTATGGCGTAAGTAGTTTACTGGAAGTTTACTACGCCCAGAATTATGACCGAGGTTATCTTGAATATGTAGAAAGGGACATTTCGGTTTACATCGATAAATGTGAAAAACGGATGTTGGGTAGTTTTTCGTCCCTTCGTACCCTTGTTGACAATGCTAAGGAAATGCCGTTTAAGAAAATAGCGAAGGCTGATATTTTAGATCGCATCGATGGGCTTGTTGAATCGCTTGGTCGAGGTGAAGAATCTGACATGAGAAAATCGTTGCGGGCTGGTCTAAATGCAGCAACTCAAAAGGCTGATTATTATATGACCGTTGATGGAGTTATTTATTTGAAGACAGCGTGATTGGAGTAGATGATAATGAGCTCTAAGAAAACGAATGGTGGAAACAATAAAAAATCTATCGCTCCTACTGTGTTGTCTGCCTTAACAATAGCCCCAGCCATAATTACAGCTGTTGAAGAATTGATAGATAAGCTTCCAGATATTCCGAGTAAAGTTGGTGTTCCACAATTATATGGCCTCGGTTTTCCGTTGAAACTGGATCAGGCTATTACAAGATTGACCAAGGTAGGCCTGACAGTTATGCCAAGTGAACTGAGTATTGGAGAAGCCGATCCAAAATATAGAAACTGCGTTGACTCCGAGGTGGTTGATTCAGATCCAAAGCCAAAACAGAAGGTTGCTGCTGGATATCCCGTAATAATTAGGTATGTTACTCAGGAAGTGATTGACGAAAGTAAGCGGCTGTTTGAGGAATTGGAGAGACAGAAAGCAGAGGCAAACCGCATAAAAAATGAGAAACGTGAACATCAGAAAGCGCAGGCACAAAGGACTATCGCAGATGCTGCTATCCAAGTTAAGGGTTTACCTGAAAAAATATTACACTATAATAAGAAAGGAACCAAATCTAAAGCTCCTTAACAAAATTATATTTTTGGAAAAGAGACGCCTTAATCAGCGTCTCTTTTCTTTTCGCCGAAAAAACAGACTCTTTTATGGAGAGAAGAGATGTGCTCTAAAAATATTCCCCGTGGTTACGGAATACGGAGTTGTGTGGCAGCAATAAATATCACTTCTCTCTTTTATTTTTCAATAAGGAGGGTCTATCCGATGGATATTCACAACAAACCATCATCGCAGAATTACCTTGCTCATCATGGAGTGAAGGGTATGCGCTGGGGAGTTCGACGTTACCAGAATTATGACGGTTCCTATACCCAGAAAGGCTTGGAGCGTTATCGCAAAGCAGACCAAGCGCATGAAGATGCTAAGCAGAAAGCAAAAGAAACGAAACAAGCATATAAGAATGGGACAGCGACAAAAGATCAGTACAAGGCCGCTAAGGGTGAAGTAAAAGTAACAAAGAGAGCTCTCGATAAGAGTTACGACAAGTTGAAAACTGATAAGCTCGCCGATGAGGGAAAGAAGCTTTATCAGCGAGGAAAAACGATTACGAGCAATACTCAGACTACTCAGCTTGCTGAGACTGGCATTATTGTTGGGTCAGGTATAGTCACTACGCTTCTGTCTAATACAATGAAAGACACCCGCGTGGCCTATTTGGCTGGTACATCTATCGCAATCGGCGGCACCATTGTTAATGCCATACTTACAGGAAAGGCAAATTCTGAGAACAAAAAGCTCCGTGCGTACTATGCTCACTAAAAGGAGCGTCATATGGATATTTACCACAAACCATCTTTAAGCGTTTATCTCCAGCATTACAGTAAACCATCCTTAGACGAGTGCCTTGCTCATCATGGCATTCGAGGTCAAAAATGGGGAGTTCGTAATGGCCCGCCATATCCTTTAGGAGAAAAAGACCATTCGGCATCAGAAAAGAAGGCTGGATGGCAGAAATCTCTTGATAAACATCAAGTGGATCAGCAAAGATCCTCCGACAAGAGCTTGACCATAACTAAAGGTGGAGCTAAAATGAACATGTCTGGAGAAACCCGCAATAATCATCAGAGCCATATTTCAAATGGGGCATTAAACATTTCAAACGAGATTCGTCAAGTGGCAAATAAAACGGGTCTTAAACTTAAAACGGGTAATATGTCAATAGACGAAGACTGCAAAGCTGTTGACCCGGATTACAACCCCAATAGCCCTTTAGCGCGAAATAACTGTGGAAAATGTAGTGCAGCTTATGTCCTTCGTAGAATGGGGCTTGATGTTGAAGCAGAAGACATGCGAAAGGAAGAAGCTGATGTTGGACTCGATTATAATGATTTTGGGAAGTATTTTAAGGGATACAAACCTGAAGGGATCATTACGGGAAACCATTTTACCAAAAATGGATATCGAGATGCGTTATCCAAAAAGCTTCTAAAGCTCTGTAACAACGAAAATGGAGCGATGGGAATTATGCTAATTGGAGATGGATATTCTATTGGGCATTTTGTTTCATGGGAGAATGTGAATGGACAGATCCATTACGTTGACTCACAAGGAAAAATGTCAAACGCTGATTACATATTCCAAGGAATGGCATCTGGGATACTTTTGCGTGGATGTTGGGTCGGTCGCCTCGACAATCTGGAAATCAATACCGACACGATTGGCGAATTAGTCAAAAACAAATGAATAGGAGAATGACGATGGTATCTTTGAAAACGGCGTGTCATGTGGTTGAAACAAATCATCCCAATCGATGCATTGTGAGATGCTTCGATTATGATTCTTTCTATGGTTTTATGACTGTGCTCCGTAATTGGAGTGAAAAAAGTATGGAACTTCCATCCGTACCTGCCAACAACAGTATGAATTATATTCGGAAGGAAGATGGTACAGAATTTTTTCTTTCCTTCCATGATTGTCTAAACCTATTAAAAGATGGAACAGAAGTAGATATCAAAGATTATCTTTCTTCTGAAGACGTTGCATTTGCAACGAAGGTAAAAGAATCGATCAACCGACATTAACACTTCCGCAACTATATTTTTTAGAACAGAGACGCCGATTATGACGTCTCTGTTTTTCTTTTGCGCCAAAAAAACAGACTCTTTTATGGAGAGAAGAGGGAATGTGTCAAACTTTTTCTGTTTTTTCTATTATTTCTGTTGAAAGGAGGCCTTTTTATGGCCAGGAGTTCCCGCCTGGAGAGCGGTTTTCAGGATAGGCTCATTGACAAAATCGAAAATCTCTTTCCTGGGTGCATGGTCTTCAAGATGGACCAGATTCAGGGCATTCCTGACCTGCTTGTTCTCTATAAGAACAAATGGGCCTCCCTGGAATGCAAGAGGTCTGCGAGGGCGAAGAGACAGCCGAACCAGGAATACTACGTCGGGAAGATGAACGAGATGTCTTTCTCTCGTTTTGTCTCTCCTGAGAACAAGGAGGAAGTGCTCAATGAGCTCCAGCAGATTTTTGAAAGTCATCAATGATTTTCCGGATTACACGGTTGATATTTATGGCCGAGTTTTTAATCGTTCCGGAAAAGAACTGAAACAGTGGGTAACCCGTGATGGATATTGCATGGTTAGACTTTGCAGAAATGGTTACGAAAAAAGTTGCTCTGTCCATAGATTGGTTGCGGATGCCTTCTTTGATGGAGATCATAATGGCTATGAAGTTAATCACATTGATGGCAATAAGCAGAACAATTTTGTAGGTAATTTAGAGTGGGTTACCAGAAGTGAAAATCTTCAGCACTCATATAAGGCTAACTTGCGAAAATCTCCTCTGACCAAAGAACTTAGGATGAAAGGAGCTAAAGTCTTTGCTGAGCAAAATAAGCGTCCTGTGCGGGTTTTAGAAACAGGCGAGATATTTACAAGCATAAAAGACTGTGCGCAAGCCTTAGGATGCGCCTCTTCTGCAATTAGCTGTTGCTGTCGCGGTTATGCAAAACAGCATCACGGTTACCATTTTGCCTTTGCGGATCAGGAGGACTGACTATGGTATTTAATAGGCACGATAAATTGGAAGGACTTCATGCTTTCCTCGGCGCAAGTAATTATCATTGGATCAATTATAGTGAGGAGAAGGTTGAAGAAACCTATTCTAAATGGAGAGCCGCCCAAAAGGGTACAAAGCTCCATGCTTTTGCTGCTGAATGTATCCGCCTCGGACAGAAGCTGCCCAGATCGAAGCAGACGTTGAATATGTACGTCAACGACGCCATTGGATTTAAGATGACGCCGGAACAGATCCTGTACTATTCTCCTAACTGCTTTGGGACAGCAGATGCAATTATATTCCGGAATGACTTTCTCCGCATTCACGATTTGAAGACCGGAGAGACGCCGGCCAAAATGGAGCAGCTGATGATCTATGCTGCGCTCTTCTGCCTGGAGTATGGCATCAAGCCCAGCGAGATTGGGATGGAGCTTCGTATTTATCAGAATGACGAAGTACTCTGCCACAACGCCACTGTGGAAGACATCTTCCCAATTATGGACCGCATTATCACATTTGATAAAATCATCAACAGAATGAGGGAACAGGAGGGGTAAAGCATGAATCCATTTCAGGACGATATCCTGATGCACTATGGCGTCAAAAGACGTTCTGGGCGCTATCCGTGGGGTTCTGGCGATAACCCCTTCCAGCATGGCGGTGACTTCCTCAGCAGAGTTGAGGAACTTCAGTCCCAGGGCAAGAGTGAAAAAGAGATTGCCGAGGAACTGAAGATGTCCACAACGGATCTGCGGATGCAGGTTCGGGTGGCGAAGCATGAGCGGCGTATGGTTCTGGCTGACAGGGCCAAGTCTCTGAGAGAAGAGGGTAAAACCCTTGACGAGATTGCTAAGATCATGGGTTACAATAACGATTCTTCGGTTCGAGCGCTTCTCAACGAGAACACTGCAACCAACAAAAATAAAGCACGGCAGACTGCGGAACGGTTGAAGCAGGAGCTTGCGGAAAAAGGCGCCCTTGATGTCGGCACCGGAGCCGAGCGTGAGCTTGGTGTTTCCAGTGGTGTCCTTCAGGAGGCGCTTTTTATTTTGGAGACTGAGGGTTACAACCGCTTTGGTGTCGGTGTTCCTCAGGTCAACAATCCGAAGAACCGTACCATCACACCAATTATATCCGTACCAGACATCGACCAGCGTCAGGTTTATCAAGACCTTTCCCTGGTCAAGTCGGTCGGTGAATATCACAGCACTGATGGCGGCGAGTCTTGGGATAAGCGAGAATATCCAGCCAGTATCAGCTCTGACCGGGTGAAAATCCGCTATGCCGAGGAAGGCGGGTTGGCGAAAGACGGCGTCATTGAGCTCCGAAGAGGTGTTCCTGACCTGGACTTGGGCGCTTCCCACTATGCTCAGGTCCGGATCATGGTCGATGGAACCCATTATCTCAAGGGCATGGCCATGTACTCCGAAGACATGCCAGATGGTGTAGACATTATATTTAACACCAACAAACGGTCCGGTACTCCGAAGCTGGACGTACTGAAGAAAATCCAGAACGACCCGGACAATCCTTTCGGAGCGTTTATCAAGGCTGGTGGCCAGAGCCATTATATTGACGAGGATGGCACCGAGAAGCTGTCGGCGATCAACAAGCTGAAGGAAGAGGGTGACTGGGATAAGATGAGCAAGAACTTGTCTTCCCAGTTCCTTTCTAAGCAGCCCATCAAGCTGATTCAGACTCAGTTGGATTTGACCTATGCAGATGCAGAGGATGAGTTTTCCGAGATCTGCTCCCTGACCAATCCCACTGTGAAGAAGAAGTTGCTGATGGACTTCGCCGATGAATGCGACTCCGCTGTTGTCCACCTGAAGGCCGCTGCTCTTCCCCGCCAGAGCACCCAAGTTATATTGCCGCTCACGGCGATGAAGGAAACCGAGATCTACGCCCCTAACTACAGGGATGGGGAGAAGGTTGCCCTTGTTCGGTATCCTCATGGCGGAACATTTGAGATTCCTATCCTGACTGTCAACAATAAAAACAAGTCAGCTATTTCTATTCTGGGCCCCCGGACCAGGGACGCCGTCGGTATCAACGCCAAGGTTGCGGAGCGGCTCTCCGGAGCGGACTTCGATGGCGACCAGGTCGTTGTTATTCCTACCGGTGGGAGGGTGAACATAAAATCGACCCCCGCCCTTGCCGGATTGAAGGACTTCGACGCCAAAGTTGAATACTCCACTGAAGGCAAGACCGGTATCCGGCTCCTCTCTAAAGAGGCCACCCAGATAGAGATGGGTAAGATCTCCAATCTCATCACCGATATGACCCTGAAAGGGGCCCCCGAGAGTGACATCGTGAAGGCTGTCAAGCACAGCATGGTGGTCATCGACGCTGCCAAGCACAAGCTGGACTATAAGCGGTCTGAGCAGGAGAACGACATCGCCACCCTTCGGAAAAAGTGGCAAGGTTACACTGATGAAAATGGCAAGGAAAGAGGCGGTGCCTCCACTCTGCTGTCCCGTCGCAAGCAGGACGTTGAGGTTCCTGAGCGTCAGGGCAGCGGTCGTATCGACAAGCAGACGGGTAAGGTCATCTATAAGGAGTCCGGCCGTACTTACTTTGACGCAAAGGGTCGTGAAGTTCAGGCTACAACCAAGATTAAGCTGCTGGACAAGACCGATGACATTCGGACACTGTCTTCCGGAACGCTTGTCGAGGATGCCTATGCCGACTACGCTAACAAGATGAAGGCTCTGGCCAACCGGGCAAGGCTTGAGTACGTTGCGACGCCGACTTTGGCTCGCTCTGCCAGTGCTGCCAGAACTTATCAGCCGGAAGTGGATCGTCTTACTTCGGCGCTTCGTCTTGCTCAGCTCAACGCTCCTCGTGAGCGTGAAGCCCAGCGTATTGCCAACGCTCGTGTTAAGGCGAAGGTCGAAGCCAACAACATCACCGACAAAGATGAGATCTCCAAGATTCGCAGAGCTGCAATCAGCGATGCTCGCGTCGAGACTGGAGCAAGCGGTAAAGGAACTCGAATCACTATCAGCGATGGTGAATGGGAAGCGATTCAGGCTGGAGCAATCTCTGACACAACATTGAAAGAGATCCTGCGCTATGCTGACCCTGACGTTGTACGTGAACGCGCCACACCAAGAACGAGAACCGAAGTGTCCGAAGCTCGGGCAAACAGGATCAGAGCAATGGCGAATTCTGGTCATACAAATGCCGAAATCGCTGATGCTTTGAACCTTTCGCCTTCTGCTGTGTCGAGAATTCTCAATGAATGAAAGGAAGTGAGAGCGAATGGCTAAGTGTGCTTTGACTACAACCGACAATCCCTATGACCCTTTCACTCAATTCGATGCCTGGTTCCGGTTCGATGAGGACAAAGGTTACCATTCCTGCGCCTATTTGGCGCGTATCGCTCGTACTTCCGATCAGCTCTCCGCTGTTGAGAATGAGCAGGAGATCGAGCGCGCCATTGACGACATCGTCAAGTACAATCCCCTCGGCATCTACAAAAAAGTTAAGGAAACTGTTGAGCCTGAACCTGCGGTGACGGCCTGAGCGGGATACCTCAGCCCTTAAAAACGAGATGAC
>OOIH01000067.1_pt1 | contig 32523 bp, 41 predicted proteins | sample 1691801 | NCBI WGS metagenome assembly OOIH01 (sample SAMEA1061690, study PRJEB22710) | metagenome
CTTTGAAAATTCTCCGGGGGATATTTTTTGAAAATTGTTTTGGTCTGGGGCGGCATTTGAACGAGCCCACAAGGCGAATATTGGTCGGCGAGTCCCTTTTTAGCTGTTTCTTGCTTTCGTCGGAGACACCTCCTCTCCTATTCACCAAAGCGCGAAAGTTTGAAATGGCTTTTTCTCCCTCGCCGGCGGATTCGTTTATGCGGGCTCCTTCAAATGTCGCCCTAAACCATTTCAAAACCTACAGCATTCCCACAGTATTCATTGCAAAACTAACCGAGAGGAGGTGGCAAGGTGGCGAAAGCTGTAAAACCGTCTGGAACGACAAAGTCCCGCACCCCTCTAACCCCGGAAGCAAGAGAAAATCAGATGATATCTTTGGCCATGGACCTTGCCGAACAGCAGTTGCGAGATGGAACTGCCTCTTCTCAGCTCATTACCGAGTTTGTCAAGCGTGGCTCTACAAAGGCCAGGATCGAGAAAGAGCTTTTGGAGAAGCAACGAGATCTTGCAGCGGCAAAGGCCGAGTCCATTAAAGCCGCGGATCGTCTTGAGGAACTTCTGGATAAAGCCATGAAAGCCATGGGCAGGTATCGAGGAGAGGCTGTGGATGATGAGGAGGAGTTTGATGACGGATATTAGATGCTATTCGGAATTGATGCTCCTCCCAACTTATCAGGCCCGGTACGAGTATCTGCGTCTGAAAGGAGCGGTCGGAAAAGAAACCTTTGGCTTTGACCGTTATATGAACCAGTTCTTTTATCGTTCGCCTGAATGGCGACGTATTCGAGATCTGGTCATCACAAGAGACGAAGGTTGCGATCTTGGCATTCAAGGCCGAGAGATATTTGGCCGCATTATCATCCACCACATGAACCCCATCCGGCCTGAAGACATTCACAATCGGAGTGAGCTTCTTCTTAATCCGAAGTATCTCATCACCACAGTTCATGGAACTCATCTCGCAATACATTATGGCGACGAACATCTACTCCTACAAGAGCCGATTGAGCGCCGACCGAATGACACATGTCCGTGGAAGAGGTAACGAAAAGTTTCGCACTCTAAACTGAATTTTTCTCTTTTTGTCCATTCGGCTGTATTACATCATGAAGGAGGAAACCAAAAATGCAAAACAACGCTCAGAGTCATCGCGATCAGATTGACCCGAAAGTCGGAATGGCTCGCGAGGAGCCTAATGCCCGCCCCAACAGTCGAGGCCTTCGCGCCGAGTGTCATCCGGTCGATGATGCTGCCCCCATCGAAGCGAAACAGGAGCTGATCTCTGCAACAAAGAAAGCAACGATTTCCGGCGTGGTCACCGACTGCGTAAAGCTCAATGTTCGCAAAGAGCCGAGCCCCGACGCCGAGGTCGTCGCTGTCATCGAACTCCTGTCTGAAGTTGCGGTTGACATGGACGCCTCCTCCGAGGGCTTTTACAAGATCTGCACTGCGGCCGGTATTGAGGGCTACTGCATGAAGAAGTACATCGCCCTTCCGCGATAGGGAGGGTGCTATGGAGATCACTGAAAGCATCCTGACCTCTATCAAGAAGCTGTTGGGCATTGATGCGGAGTATAAACACTTTGATCCCGATCTCATCATGCACATCAATAGTGTGTTTTCGATTCTGACACAGATGGGTGTCGGCCCGCCTGATGGTTTCTCCATTACCGGCGACAGCGAGAAGTGGGAAGCTTTCATTGCGAAAGAACCCAACAAATTTTCGCTTGTAAAATCCTATATGCATCTCAAGGTTAAGCTGCTGTTCGATCCGCCGCTCGGCTCCGCTGTTATCGAGTCTATCAATAGACAGATCAGAGAGTTTGAGTGGCGTCTTGTCGTTGCGGCCGATCCCGTTTGATGAATCAGGCGGAAAGGAGGAAACTCAAAATGGAATTATTCCACCACGGTATCAAAGGTCAGAAGTGGGGCGTCCGCCGTTACCAGAATGCCGATGGGTCGCTGACGGCCGAAGGGCAGAAGCGGTATGAGCGGGATGTTCGTGAGAACAACGCCAAGAAAAAGGACAATCGGGCTATCATTGACGGCCCCGACCCGAAGCGTTGGGCTGCCGAAGATTTGGATCGTTCCAAGCAGGTTGTGGACGCCCACGCCGATCTTGTGAAAGAGCTGAAAAAGCTTGAACAGACAACGGCTCCGAAGTCCACACCCACGAGGCTCGATTTGTCCAAGATGAGCGACAAGGAACTCCGGGATCAGATTAACCGGGAGCTTCTGGAGCAGCAGTACAATAAGCTGTTCGCCGATACTTCGGCAGCACAGGTCTCCAAAGGGCGGGTTCTTTTACAGGACACTCTCGATGTGGCCGGAAGTCTTCTGGCTATTACCGGTTCGGCGCTGAGTATTGCCCTGGCCATCAAGAAACTGAAGGATTAGGAGGGAGCTGATATGGAACTGTCCCATCACGGTATCCTGAATCAAAAATGGGGCGTGCGACATGGGCCCCCTTATCCTTTGGGCGGCGGGGATTACAGTGCTGCCCAGAGAAAAGCCATTCGGAACAAGCGGAAATCTGGAAACAGCATTTACAACAAACGGCATTTCGATGAGGTGTTGAAAGCTGATAAAACCACTTTGAGCACCTTATCGTATGACCGGGATCGAACCAAGAACACCGATATGTTCTATGCAACCCACAACGTCCTCGACAAGCATCAGTATAACGCTTTGTTCAACCGCCCAATTCCTCAGACCATTTACGATGAGAATGGGAATGCGATCGGCACTGGAAACTTCATGAAGTACCGGATCGACAACTCTCTTAAGAAGGACATCAAAGTTGCCAGTGAGGATTCCGGCGCTGAAGTGTTTAGGGAGCTGTTCAAGAAAGACCGAGACTTTTACAACTTCGTCATGGACGAGGAACGGATGCAGAGCTACTTTGTAAGCGACAAATACAAGTTCAAAGGTTACAGAGAAGTTCGTCAGGTCCTTGAAAAGATGAAGAGCGGCGACTACACTCCTACGGCGGATGAACTTCAGGTGGTATATCGGATGTTCAACTATGTCATCCCTTACGACGGTGCTGGTGATGCCCGTAAAGGAAAAGACGTGACGACCCAGCGGACTAAGTTCTTCAAGGCGCTCAAGGAAGCTGGATATGGGGCAGTCCTCGATACGAATGATGCCATTTATGGCGGGTTCAAGGCCAAGTCCCCGGTCATCGTGTTTGACATGGAGCAGGTCGTACCGAAAGACGTCTACCGTACGAAGATGATCGATCAGAAATTCTCGGATCTCGTGCTTGTCGGCAGAAAGATACTCGGGCAGTAAGGGGTGAGCGGATGCTGTCAAACACTGCTGTCCCCAAATATTACGGTGCTTTTCGAGACGCAGTAATCAGGGGCGAAATACCCGTGTGCAGAGAGATCGACTTGGAAATGCATCGGATTGACGATTTGATTGACGATCCGATGTATTACTACGATGATAGAGCGGTTGATGGTTGGGTTGAATTCTGTGAAAATGAATTGACACTGACTGACGGCTCCGACTTGCACATGTTGGATAGTTTCAAGCTCTGGGGCGAGCAGGTGTTTGGTTGGTATTACTTCGAGACACGCTCCATTTACGTTCCGAACAGGGACGGGCATGGCGGACGATATGTCAACAAGAAAATCAAGAAACGACTGGTGAATAAGCAATATCTGATCGTAGGAAGAGGTGCTGCGAAATCGCTGTACGATTCCTGCATTCAGGCGTATTCGCTGGTTGTCGATGGGTCTACTACCCATCAGATCACCACAGCCCCGACGATGAAACAGGCGGAGGAGATCATTAACCCGATCAAGACCGCTATTACACGAGCCCGAGGACCGGTCATCCAGTTCATGACGGAAGGTTCGATTCAGAACACGACCGGAAACCTTATGAATCGCGTCAAGCTGGCATCCACGAAGAAAGGGATCGAAAACTTCATTTCAGGTTCTCTGATTGAGGTTCGCCCCATGTCTGTGGACAAGCTACAGGGATTGCGCTGTAAGGTGGCCACCGTAGATGAGTGGCTTTCCTCTGCCGATGCCCGAGAAGACGTCATTGGCGCTATCGAACAGGGTGCATCCAAGTTGGATGATTATCTGATCGTTGCCACAAGCTCCGAAGGCACTGTCCGAAACGGAGCGGGAGACACTATCAAAATGGAGTTGATGAACATCCTTCAGGGTGTTGGCAGGCCGATGCCTCAGGTATCTATCTGGTGGTATAAGCTGGACTCCGTGGATGAGGTTGCCTACCCGGACATGTGGGCGAAGGCTAATCCCAATATTGGAAAGACCGTATTCTACGATACCTATCAGAAAGATGTAGACAGAGCTGAGACTGCTCCATCTACAAGAAACGATATGCTGGCGAAAAGGTTCGGCCTCCCGATGGAAGGCTACACCTACTATTTCACCTATGAGGAAACGCTTCCCCATCGCCGGCAGAAGTTTTGGCAGATGCCGTGTTCCCTTGGCTGTGACCTTTCACAGGGAGATGACTTCTGTTCTTTCACATTTTTATTCCCGCTGCGAGGTGGATCGTTTGGCGTAAAAACACGAAACTACATCACCTCGCTGACCCTTAACAAGCTCCCTGCTGCTATGCGCCTCAAGTATGAGGATTTCATGGCGGAAGGGAGTCTTATTGTTATGGAGGGAACTGTCCTTGATTTGATGCAGGTCTACGAGGATCTGGATGACCACATCATTAACCTCGGCTACGATGTTCGTTGCCTCGGCTATGACCCTTACAACGCAAAGGAATTTGTGGAGCGATGGGCATCCGAGAACGGGCCGTATGGAATAGAGAAGGTCATCCAGGGAGCGAAGACGGAGTCGGTTCCTCTTGGAGAACTGAAGAAACTTTCGGAAGAGCGTATGCTTATCTTCGATGAAGATCTGATGACTTTCGCCATGGGAAACTGCATAACAATTCAGGACAATAACGGAAACAGGAAGCTGATGAAGAAGCGGTCTGAGCAGAAGATTGACGCTGTTGCGGCCATGATGGATGCCTATATCGCTTATCGGCATAATCCTGAAGCATTTGAATAGGAAGGAGGAACCGTTTTGGATCATCGTAATAAGCCCCCGCCTCAGTCGTATTTGGCTCATCACGGCATCAAAGGCCAAAGATGGGGTGTCCGCCGTTACCAGAACGCGGATGGAACCTGGACCAAGGCTGGAAAGGAACGTTATGGCGATTCCGATGATGGAGGCGAGGAACGAAAAGCCTTCAGCAGTACCAAGAAGAAAGTGGCCATCGGTGTTGCGACTGGCGCAGCTGTTATCGCTGGCACAGTTCTGACGGCCTACCTTGTCAAGAAGCATGGAGCGAAGAGCGTCGCCGATATTGTGGATAAAGCTCCTGCCGGAAAGGAAATTCTTCAGGATTTGCTCAAATCTACTCCCGTGGCGACAACTCCTGTAAGTCAAATCCCGACACCGAAAGTAGAGCCCAAACAAGTTCTGGAAAAGGTTGTTAAGAGCGCTTCCACCACAGCTGCTCCGGTCAGCCAAATTTCAGCACCACGAGTTAGCGTAAGCAAACCATCTTCGGAGATTCCGCCTGCCTACAGCTTTGAATCGCTGATACGGCAGAACGATGACCTCCTTAAAAAGATGCTTGCTGAGTTGGCTTGAGGGAGGTGATGGTTACTGAATGGAAATGTCATTGGGAGCTCGACTGAAACATGCTTGGAATGTGTTTACGGCGAAGGAGACTGTTGGTGGCCGTTGGGATATTGGCCCCAGCAACTATTATCGTCCGGACCGTCCCATATTCAGTCGGGGAAATGAGCGCTCCATCATCACATCCGTTTATAACCGAATCGCATTGGACGTAGCGGCAATCACCATCCAGCATGTTCGTTTGGATGATGAAGGCCGCTTTACTTCTGTTATGGACAGCAGCTTGAACGACTGCCTTTCTCTGGAGGCCAACATTGACCAGACAGGACGGGCTTTTATTCAGGACGTTGTCCAATCCATGCTGGATGAAGGCTGTGTTGCCATCGTTCCTGTCGACACAGACCTCGATCCGAAAAGCGGGTCATACAAGATCGAAACAATGCGAACCGGAAAAATCCTGGAGTGGTATCCGCAGCACGTTAAAGTTCGTGTCTACAACGAGCGCACGGGCAGGAAGGAAGATGTTTTGGTGCCGAAACGCACCGTGGCCAGTGTGGAGAATCCCTTCTATGCCGTCATGAACGAACCCAACTCCACAATGCAGAGGTTGATTCGGAAGCTCAACATTCTGGACGCTATCGATGAACAGAGCGGTTCTGGAAAACTCAACCTGATTATTCAGCTCCCTTACGTCATCAAGACGGAAGCGAGGCGTCAACAGGCGGAAAAGCGCCGTAAAGATATCGAGGAACAGCTATCCGGTTCCAAGTATGGTGTGGCATACACTGATGGAACGGAGCATGTGGTTCAGCTGAACCGACCCGTCGACAACAACCTCATGAGCCAGATCGAATTCCTGACGAGTATGCTTTACAGCCAGTTGGGATTGACCCAGAGCATCATGGATGGTACCGCCGACGACAAGACGATGCTGAACTATCTGACCCGAACCGTCGAGCCGATTCTTTCCGCCATCGTTGACGAGATGAAGAGGAAGTTCCTCACCAAGACCGCTCGGTCACAGAAGCAGTCGATCCTGTTCTTCAGAGATCCGTTTAAGCTGGTTCCCGTGGGCGAATTTGCTGAAATTGCCGACAAGATGACCCGTAATGAGGTCATGACCTCGAATGAGATCCGGCAGAAGATTGGCATGACGCCGTCGAAGGACCCGAATGCGGACAAGCTCCGGAACAGCAACCTGAGTGCTCCCAAAGAGGAATCGACCGAACAAAACAAACCAAAGGAGGACGAAGTTCAAAATGGATCTGAAGTATGACTTTAGTGGCTGGGCAACCCGAAACGATCTTGTCTGCGCCGACGGACGGACTATCCGGAAAGGCGCTTTCAAGCATTGCGATGGGATGTCGGTTCCCATTGTCTGGAACCATCAGCACGACGATGTTGACAACATCCTGGGCCACGCCATTCTCGAAGAGCGCAAGGATGGCATGTACGCCTATTGCTTCCTGAATGAGACGGAAAGCGGTAAGGCGGCCAAGCAGATCGTGCAGCACGGCGATGTTCATATGCTGTCTATTTACGCCAATGGCCTGAAGCAGGTCCCCAACGGCAACGGCAAAGATGTCGTTCACGGGGACATTCGCGAAGTCAGTCTCGTTGTCGGCGGTGCGAATCCCGGCGCGTTTATCGACTTCGTTGATCTGGCCCACGGCGATGGCGCTGAACAGGAGGTCATCATTGGAACCGGCGAGGCTCCCAGCCTTTACCATTCCAGTGAGAAGCCTCCTCTTATTACGCCCAAATCTGGTGAGAAGCCGAAAGAGGACCCGAAACCCACTGAGGAGCCCAAGGAAGACCCGAAGCCCGAGGATAAGCCCAAAGAGGGCGAGACCGTTCAGGACGTTGTGGACAGCATGACCGAGAAGCAGCGGACTGTTATGTACGCTCTTATCGCTGCCACCGCGGAAGAGCTGGGCAAGGGTTCCAACAGCGGCTCTGACAAATCTGACAAAACCAAAGGAGGAGACAACACCATGAAGCATAACGTTTTCGACCGGGAAGAGACCAAGGACACCGTTCTGTGTCATGCCGCCCAGGGTGAGATCCTGGCCCTGGCCAAGCAGAACAGCGTCGGCACTTTCCAGAATGCTCTCGGAATCTATCTGGAGCAGAATGAGGAGCTGGCCCACGGCATCGACAACATCGAGGCGCTGTTCCCCGAGTTCAAGGATGTGCGTCCTGGCGCTCCCGAACTGGTCACCCGCGACCAGGGCTGGGTCACCGTCGTCATGAACAAGGTTCACAAGCAGCCCTTCAGCCGTATCCGCACCCGCCAGATGGACGCCCGTAATGACAGCATCCGTTCTCATGGCTATAAGAAGGGCGACAAGAAGACCGCCTCCGGCAACATGAGCCTGGTGGCCCGGACTACCGATCCTCAGACGATCTATCGTACTGAGCCTCTTAACCGGGACGACATTCTCGACATTACCGACTTCGACGTGGTCGAGTACCAGTACGGCGAGATGAAGCTGAACCTCAAGGAGGAGGTTGCTGTCTCCATCATGGTCGGCGACGGCCGCGACCCTGGCGATCAGCACAAGATCTCTGAGGATCACATTCGCTCCATCTGGAACGACAAGGAAATCTACACCATCCATAAGGATGTGGACCTTGAGGCAGCCAAGAAGGAGCTTCAGGGCACCAATACCGGCGCGAACTTCGGAGACAAATACGTCTACTCTGAGGCTGTCATTGAGGCGGCGCTGTACGCTCGTGAGGGATACAAGGGCACCGGCATCCCCGATTTCTACTGCACCCCTCACAACCTGAACACCATGCTGCTGGCCCGTGACCGCAACGGCCGTAAGCTCTACAACGGCAAGGCCGATATCATCACGGCTCTGAACGTGAAGGACATCTACACTGCGGAGCAGTTTGATGGTCTGATTCGTACTGATGACTCCGGTAAGGGTCACGAGCTGATCGGCATCTTTGTCAACCTGGAGGACTACACGGTAGGCTGCGCCAAGGGCGGAGAGATCACCCGGTTTGAGCAGTTCGATATCGACTTCAACCAGAACAAGCAGATGATCGAGACCCGGCTCTCCGGCGCTCTGACCAGGATTGCCAGCGCCATTGTCCTGGAGATGCCTGTTTCCGAAGAGGCCGCCTGAGCTCCTGGAGGTGAAAATTCAAAATGGCGAAGTGGTATGGAAAGATCGGCTTCCTCGCTGAACACGGCGATGACCAGGATACCTGTATACCGGAATATATAGAGCGTCCGTACTATGGCGATTTGCTGCGCAATACCCGCAGGCTCCAGGAGGCCGGCAAGGTCAACGATGATATAAGCGTCTCCAATGAGCTCAGCATCGTCGCGGACCCGTTCGCCACACAGAATTTTCACCGTATGCGATACGCGGAGTTCATGGGCGTCAAATGGAAAATCACCAGCGTGGACGTACAGTACCCGCGGCTTATTCTGACGATGGGGGACCTTTATCATGCCTGATCGAAGAGAGGAGCTGCGGGATACGCTGCGCGGCATACTCGGCACAAAAAACACATATTTCCAGCCCCCGGAAAATGTAAAAATGCAATACCCCGCCATCGTGTATGAGCTGAGCGACATCAAGAGCTTATACGCGAATGGCGGGGTTTATTTGTTTGGACGGAAGTATACCCTGACGCTTGTCGACAAGAACCCCGACAGTCCATTTGTGGACAAGTTGATTTTGCTGCCAACATGCCGCTTTGTCCGGCACTATAGAGCGGACAATCTGAACCACTGGGTATTTACCCTACATTATTAAATAAGGAGGATGTCTATGAAAGCAATGCTGTCCCAGCCCATGGCCGGGAAGACTGATGAGGAAATCATTGCAACCAGAGAAAAAGCTATCGCCGCCCTCACTGAGAAAGGGTATGAGGTCGTCAATACTCTTTTCACGGATGAGTGGTACAGCAGAGAGAGCATGGAGGCCCGCGGGGTGGTTCAGATTCCGCTGTGTTTCCTGGCCAAGTCCCTTGAAAACATGGCAAACTGCCATGCCGCTTACTTCTGTAAGGGGTGGGAGCAGGCGAGAGGCTGTCGTATCGAGCACGCTGCGGCCGAAGCATATGGGCTGGACATTATTTACGAATAAAGGAGGATCACAGCAATGAGATGCAAATGGGATGAGATCGGCGAGCGATATTACGAGGCTGGAGCGGACAGGGGTGTTGTCTATCCGATTCAGTCTGACGGCCTGTATACCAAGGGCGCGCCCTGGAATGGACTGATCGGCGTAAACGAGAGTCCCAGCGGGGCGGAAGCGAAGGCGCTGTGGGCCAATAACCACAAGTACCTGACGCTCATCAGCGCCGAGGAGTATGGCGGCACCATCAAGGCCTACACCTATCCTGACGAGTTCGCCGAGTGCGATGGCACTGCACAGCCGGTGAAGGGCGTGAAACTGGGTCAGCAGAAGCGAAAGATGTTTGGGTTCTGCTACCGTACCCTTCTGGGCAACGATACTGAGAAAGAGAAGCACGGTTATGTTCTCCATCTGGTCTACGGGGCTCAGGCCTCCCCGTCGGACAAGGAGCACAATACGCTGGATGACGATCCGGACGCTATCGAGATGTCCTGGGAGTTCAGCACCACGCCGGTGAATGTGACCGGGTTTGACCCTGTCGCCTCTATGGAGATCGACTCCACTACCGTGGACGCTGAGAAGCTGGCCGCGTTGGAGGATATTCTGTACGGCAAGGACCCGAATGCTGAGGATGCTGCCGATGGCACCGAGCCGCGCCTGCCGCTGCCCGACGAGGTCATCGAGCTGCTCAAAGCGGCCTGACCGCCTTCGGGGGCCGTATTCAGGTAAGCTGGCGGCCCTCTTTTTGTATTTGAAAGGAGAAAAAGTCATGCTGAAAGAAACGAGAACCTATAAGGACTTTGATGGTAAGGAGCGGACGGAGGACTTTTACTTCAACCTCTCCAAAGCCGAGCTTATGGAGCTGGAGGCCAGCGTTGACGGCGGTTGGCTGAACTCCATGAAGCGCATTATCTCAGCGCAGAACAACCCCGCTATCATGCGGGAATTCAAAAATATGATTCTCAGCAGCTACGGTGAGAAGAGCCCGGACGGGAAGCGGTTTATCAAGAGTCCGGAGCTTTCCAAGGCTTTCTCGGAGACGGAGGCCTATTCGGATATGTTTGTGGAGTTTTTCCAGCATCCGGATCGTGCCGCTAAGTTCTTTGCCGGCATTCTCCCTGCGGAGCTTAAGGCTGAGTTCGCAGACGCTATCGCTGCTGATGGAGCGGCGCTTCCGGCGCAGAGCTGACTGGAAGTCATAGGGGGGGGGAGAGGGATTTGCTAAAGCTCATTGTCCTGGGTCAGGAACATTGGGATGAAAAAAAGCAGGAATTTGTCTACAACAAGGAGGTGTCGCTGCAACTGGAGCACTCCCTGGTTTCCCTTTCAAAATGGGAGGCCAAATGGAAGAAGCCTTATCTCAGCAGAGAGCCGCTGTCCTATGAGGAAACCGTAGACTATATTCGCTGCATGACACTTACCCAGAATGTAGACCAGGATGTCTACCTCCGCCTTACCTCCGCCAACATCGCGGAGGTAAACCGCTATATAAGGGACCCCATGAGCGCTGCTCGAACACGTAAATCCAAATCGCCTGATGGGCACAGGCCCGTTATGACATCGGAGACGATCTATGCTGATATGGTCGCGCTGGGCATTCCGTTTGAGTGTCAAAAATGGCATCTTAATCGCCTTATTGCGCTTATCAGGGAGTGTGATCGACGGAACAGGCCGCCCAAAAAGCTGAGTAAAGAAGAAATCATGAAGCGAAATATCGCTTTGAATATGGATCGCCGTAAACGGCTGAACACCAGCGGATAAGGGAAGGTGAGTTATGGATAATTCGATTATCAAGAGGCTGGGAAACCTGCTCAGTGTTAAGAGCCTGGTTACTCTGACGCTTACCGTGGTATTCGCGGTCATGGCCCTGCGGGGGACTATCTCCCAGGACTTTATGACCGTTTATGCCGTGGTCATTGCGTTCTATTTTGGTACCCAGTCGCAGAAGGTGCAGAACGCATTGGAGGGCAGCGGCAATGGATAGAGACGTACTGACCATCGCACGGGGAGAGCTGGGCAACACCGAGAACCCCGCAGGGAGCAACCGGACGAAATATGGGGCATGGATGAAGCTGGACGGACAGCCATGGTGTATGTCCTTTGTCCAGTGGTGTTTTGCGCAGGCCGGGCATCCGCTGCCATTCCGGACTGGCTCCTGCTCTGCCCTGCTGAACTGGTACAACGCAAACCATCCGGAGTGCGTTGTCACCACCCCCCAGCCCGGTGACGTTATCATCTACAATTTCGGCCACACCGGAATCGTGGAGAGCGTGCCCGGTGGTAAGATTACCGCTGTTGAGGGGAATACATCCCCTGGTGACAGCGGCAGTCAGGATAACGGAGGCGGCGTGTTCCGGAGGACCAGAAGCATGAGCCTCGTCAGGGCGTACATCAGACCGATCAAGAAGGAGGACGACATGGATCAGGAAAAGTTTAACCAGATGTTCAAGACCGCCATGGAGGCGTACCGGAAGGATCTGAGGGACAACGACAGCGGCCAGTGGAGCAGGGAGGCCAGGGAGTACGCGATTTCTTCCGGTCTGTTCGCCGGCAGCGGCACCACACCGGACGGCCAGCCCAACTACATGTGGGAGGATCTGCTGAACAGGGAGCAGGTAGCCCAGCTATTCTACCGCTTCGCCCAGAGAAATGGTCTGGTGTGATGGAATTTTCTAAGCGTCTGATCTCTGATATCAGAGCACTGCTGTGGGTAGTGACGGTTGGCGGGCTACTGCTGGCCGCCTACTGCATCCGTGCAGATTATTTGGGAGCTCTTCCGTGGCTGTCCGCTATGGTTGGGCTCCCCTGGACTGCTCATGGGACTGTCTGTGCATTTTATCTTAACATGGCCAAGTCGGACCATAAGGAGGGCGGCATCACTTTTGAGACGGCAAAAGCTGCCGGATTTCAGGAGAGTGTAAATAGTCCCAGCATCTAAGGGAGGTGACTGAATGGTCACTTTCAGGCATAAGGGCGACTTCTCCAAGCTGACCAGCTTTCTGGTGGACGTGAAGGAGACGGTCCGTCATGTGGATTTAGATAAATATGGGCGCGAAGGGGTAGCGGCCCTTGCATCCGCGACGCCAAAGGACACGGGTCTGACCGCGTCGTCATGGTCCTATAAGATTGAACAGAAGAACGGTTCTGTGACAATCGCGTTTTACAATTCCAATATTCAAAATGGGGTTCCTATCGCCATTATCCTGCAATACGGACATGGAACCCGCGGCGGAGGCTGGGTCCAGGGAAGAGACTACATCAACCCTGCGATCCAGCCTATTTTTGACAAAATTGCGGAAAACGCGTGGAGGGAGGTTACTAAGCTGTGAGCACCAAGACAGTGGAGGAGCGGGTCCTGGCGATGCGCTTCGATAATGCTCAATTTGAGCGTGGCATTTGTAAGACCATGTCCTCTGTTAAAAATTTCAAGCGTGAGCTTGACATGGACGGAGCGGCCAGAGGCTTTGGCGCACTGGATCGGGCAGTGGATGCGGTCCGGGTTCGTTTTTCCGCACTGGAAGTCATGGGTGTCACAGCCCTTGCCAATATCACCAATTCTGCTGTCAATGCGGGAAAACGGGTTGTCAAGGCGCTGACGCTTGATCCGGTTAAGAGCGGTTTCGACGAGTATGAGACACAGATCAATGCTGTGCAGACCATTCTCGCCAATACATCCGGCAAGGGAACAACTCTGGAACAAGTCAATGCGGCACTGGACGAATTGAACCGTTATGCCGACATGACGATTTACAATTTTACGGAGATGACCCGTAATATTGGAACGTTCACGGCGGCCGGCGTGGATCTGGAGACTTCCGTCGGGGCGATCAAGGGTATCGCCAACCTGGCGGCAGTCTCGGGCTCCACATCGCAGCAGGCGTCCACCGCTATGTACCAGTTGTCTCAGGCTCTGGCGGCTGGCACAGTAAAATTACAGGACTGGAACTCAGTGGTCAACGCCGGTATGGGCGGCCAGGTGTTTCAGGATGCGCTGAAGGACACTGCCCGAGTTCACGGTATTGCTATTGACCAGATGATTGCCGACCAGGGGAGTTTCCGAGAGACCCTGCAAAAGGGATGGCTGTCCTCCGATATCCTGACGGAGACCCTGAAAAAGTTTACCGGGGATCTGACAAAGGCTCAGCTCCTTGAGATGGGTTATACTGAGGCACAGACTGCGGCTATTCTGGAGATGGGAAAAACAGCCAGCGACGCAGCCACTAAGGTCAAGACCTTTACTCAGCTGATCGACACAACCAAGGAGGCCGTACAATCCGGCTGGACCGAGAGCTGGGAAACGATCATCGGCGACTTCGAGGAGGCGAAGGGTCTGTGGACCAGGATCAGCGACGTCCTCAGCGAAATGATTAACGCTTCCTCCAGCGCCCGCAATGAACTGTTGTCCGGCGGATTGGACTCCGGCTGGTCACAGTTCTTGAACGAGGGCATCACCGATGCGGTTGCCTTTAAGGAGAGTATCATGGAGGCGGCCCTGGCCCACGGCGTCGCCGTTGGTGATCTGGCGTCGAACACCGATAGCTTTGAGGACAGTTTGAAACAGGGCTGGCTCACAGCAGACATTCTGTCGGAGTCCCTGGAAAGTCTCACACAGAAGACACGAGGCCTCAGCAGCGAAGAGCTGAAAAGCCTTGGTCTGAACACCGAGCAGGCAGAAGCGCTTGATAGATTAAATCAATCTGTCAAGGATGGAACCGTTAATATTGAGGACTACGCCAAGCAGATTGGGCGGCTCTCTGGCAGAGAAAATCTGATCGCCGCTTTCTGGAATACATGGGACGCCCTCTTCGCGGTCCCGAAAGAGGCTGGAGATCTTGCCGGCTTCTTTTCCACCGTTCAGACAGCTTATCGCGAAATCTTTCCGGCTACTACATCTGAGCAGCTCTATCAGTTTACCGAGAACCTGAAAAATCTAACCGAAAAATTCAAAATGAGCGAAGAGACCGCCAAAAATGTGAGAAACACGTTCAAAGGGTTCTTCGCGCTATTGGATATAGGAAAGCAGGGGCTCTCGGCGATGGTGCGCGTAGTCTCACCGCTGTTTGGCGGACTTGGAAAGCTCAGCGGCGGCATCTTGGGCGTTACAGGCAGCTTTGGGGAGTGGCTGGTTGATCTGGACCAGGCTGTGCAAAAAGGAAGTACATTCAACTCTGCTGTCGAACGTACTTCCGAATATGTTTCAGCTGCGACAGAGGCCGTGGAAGATTTTATAAGCGGAATCCGTGAAAAGTTCTCTGCCCCAGGCTTTGAGCTGTTTCACACAATTCTTGAGCGAGTTCATGCGAGATTGTCCCAGATCGGGGCGGAAGCAGGTGATATGGAGTCCGGTTTTACATCTGCTTGTAATGTTATGGGTTCTGCTCTGGAAAACAGTAATTTCTTCAAGCTGCTGAACTCTCTTTGGGAGTTCACGAAAACGATTGGCGGCGGCGCAGCAAAAGCGTTGGGGGATCTGACAAGCGGGCTGAGCGAAAAACTCAGCAATGCGAATTTCAGCGGCGTTCTCGATTTGCTAAACGGATTGTCTCTTGGCGGAATTGCATTTTCGGTAAGTAAATTCCTTACAAATGTGTCCGAGCCAATAGAGGGGTTTACCAATATTCTTGACGGCGTTCGGGGATCTTTGGAAGCTTTTCAGACGCAGTTGAAGGCCGGAACCTTGTTAAAAATCGCATCTGCAATGGGACTTCTCACCGTATCCATTGTCGCGCTCTCCCTGGTTGACTCCGATAAACTCAGCATTTCTATAGGCGCTATGGCAGTTATGTTTGCGGAGCTGATCGGCGCTATGGCGGTTATGAATAAGATCGGCGGGTCTATCAAAGGAACCACTCGGGCCTATACCTCCATGATCGCTATGTCTGCCGCTATTTCCATCCTGGCTGGAGCAGCGAAAAAACTGTCCGGCATGGATTTGGGAGGGCTTGCTGTCGGCCTTGCCGGTGTTGGCGGACTGTTGGCGGAAGTGGATGTTTTTCTGAATACGGCAAAGTTCAGTGGAAAAACAGTCGGCACCGCAACCGGCGTTCTTATCCTTTCCGGGGCGATTAAAGTCCTTGCTTCCGCGTGCGGGGATTTTGGCAGTATGGACCTGGGACAGATTGGAAAAGGTCTTGCTGGGATAGGCGGGCTGCTGGCGGAAGTGTCATTGTTCACGAATTTAGCCGGAAATACGAAACATTCCGTTGCTTCTGGCTTAGCTATGATCGAAATCGCCGCAGCGATGAAGATATTTGCTTTAGCTGTCAGTTCTTTTGGCGGCATGGATTTGGGACGGCTCGGCATCGGGCTTTCTGCGATAGGGGCAGCTCTTGCTGAGGTTGCCATAGCTGCAAATTTGATGCCGAAAAATATAGCCGGTGTTGGTGTCGGACTTATTGCCGTCGGCGGCGCATTGGAAATTATGGCCCATGTGCTGGGTACGCTGGGAGGGCTCTCCTGGGGGCAGGTTGCTGTTGGACTGACTGCTATGGGAGTAGCCCTGGCGGAATTGGCTATCAGCCTAAACCTCATGAAAGGTACATTGGGCGGTTCGGCCGCAATGGTGGTGGCTGCTGGAGCGGTAGCCATTCTCACTCCTGCGCTAAGCATGTTAGGCGCTATGAGTTGGCAGTCGCTTGCGAAAGGGCTTATTTCTATTGCAGGGGCCTTTGGAGTCATCGGTATAGCAGGGGCAGTTCTGACGCCGCTGATTCCCTCCATTCTGGCCCTCGCAGGCTCGTTTGCTCTTATTGGCGCCGGCGTTCTCGGTGTTGGAGCGGGTCTTCTGGCCGCAGGTGCTGGTCTTTCCGCATTGGCTGTTGGCCTTACGGCCTTTGCTGCTGCCGGTACAGCTGGAGCGACAGCAATCGTAGCGGCGTTGTCCGTCATCGTTGTTGGCGTTGCCGGTATGATCCCGGCTGTCATCAGTCAAATAGGCGAGGGGATCGTGGTATTCTGCGAGGTCATATCCTCGGCCGCGCCAGCTATCGCAGAGGCATTTTTAACACTCATAACAGTGGGATTGAGCGCTCTCGCTACATATACGCCGCAGATCTCTGATTCGCTGCTCAAAATATTGATTGGTGTTTTGAACAGCTTGGCCGATAATATGCCGGATTTAATTCAAGCCGGCGTAAACCTATTTTCGTCGCTCTTCCGCGGCGTTGCCGACGCGCTGGGCGGAATGGATGTGAATACGCTCATTCTTGGGGCCGCAGGCATTGGTCTGCTCTCCGGCATGATGGTGGCGCTCGGTGCGGTGGCCGGACTTGTTCCAGGTGCTATGGCCGGTGCTGCCGGATTGGGGATGGTTGTGGCCGAGCTCGCTCTGATATTCGCCGCCATTGGCGCTTTTGCCCAAATTCCGGGCCTTAACTGGCTCATTGGCGAAGGCGGCAAATTGCTGGAGAATATCGGCGTGGCCATCGGTTCCTTCTTTGGAGGGATCGCCGGCGGCTTTATGGGCGGGGTTTCCAGCCAGTTTCCGAAAATCGGATCGGACCTGTCTGGATTTATGACCAATGCCCGTCCATTCATTGAGGGTGCGTCAAGAATCGACGCTTCCATGATGGATGGGGTAAAGGCCCTGGCGGAAGCCATCCTGCTCCTGACAGGAGCGGACATATTAAGTGGCATCGCCTCCTGGCTGACTGGAGGTTCTTCACTGGGAGATTTCGCGGAAGAGCTTGTTCCGTTTGGCAAAGCAATGGCTGAATACTCCCAGGCAGTTTCCGGAAAAGTCAATCCGGAAGTGGTTGCAGCGTCCGCCAACGCTGCGCGGACGCTTACCGAGTTGGCGCGTTCTCTGCCAAACACCGGCGGCCTGGTAAGCTGGATCACCGGGGATAACAATATTGCATCCTTCGGCAAAAATTTGGCGGATTTTGGCAATCAGATGGGCGTCTATTACGAGAATATCTCCAGCATAGACTCACGCAAGCTTAGCGGCGTCACAGAAACGCTTCAATCGATTGTCAGGATCGCGCAGGACACACAGACCTTGGACACGTGGGGGCTGCGCAATTTTGGAGCGTCTCTGGCCGCGCTGGGAGACATGGGCGTCGATGGCTTTATCTCGGCTTTTGACGGGGCCGAGCTCCCCGTGAAGGAAGCGGGGAAGACGTTGGCGTCTAATCTGGAGACCGGCATTCGTCTCGTCACGCCTAATTTCCAGAAGGCAGGTCAGGATGCTGCGCAGGGATTTATCAGCGGAATCCGTGGAAAGATGGGCGCAGTATCCAATGCTGGAATGGACATGGGCCGCACCGTAGTCAGCGCGACGCGAAAGGCTCTGGACAGCCACTCTCCCTCTGTGGAGGAGTACGAGGCTGGCCAGGATGCCGGTGAAGGTCTTCGTTTGGGCATTCAGGACAGCGGAAAGAATGTTGCAGATGCAGCTTCCACAGTTGCGGCCGGCGCGGTTGATGCTACCAAATCGGCGCTCAGCAGTATTGTGCCGGACGAATGGCTTGGCAAAACCGCCAAGGCCGTGGAAGATGTCGGCAAAACCGAGACCAAGACCGCCCAGGAGACCGCGTCCGCTGTGCAGAAATCCTCCAAGGCCAAGACGCAGGCCGCCAAGAGCGCCTATGAAGCCTTCCTGGACTACATCGAAGAGGAGCGGTACTACAACCGTCTCACCACGGAAGAGGAGCTGGCCCAGTACAAGAAAGTCCGGGATACATACGTTCTGAACGCTGAGGAACGCAAGAAGGTGAACCGGGAGGTCTATCGTCTGGAGCAGGAGCTGCGGGACGCAGCCTACCAGCACTCCATGGACTGGATCGAGCAGGAGAAATATTACCAGCGGCTCTCCCTGGAGGAGGAGCTGGCCGCCTATGAGCGGGTCCAGGCCCGGCATAAACAGGGCACTGAGGAGTGGAAAAAGCTGGAGCGGGAGAAGTACCGTGTTCAAAATGAGCTGGCTGAGGCTGCCTACCAACACTCCATGGACTGGATTGAGCAGGAGGAGGCCTATGACCGCCTGGGCACGGCGGCAAAACTGGCCGCCTATACCCGCGTGCAGCAGCGGTATGCCAAGGGCACCGATAAGCGGAAACAGCTGGATCGGGAGGTCTATAATCTCCAAAAGCAGCTCTGGCAGGCCCAGAAGGACTACTATGCAGACGTGGAGAAGGTTCAGTCCGACTACCACGAGAAGCGGCTCTCCCTGGAACAGGAGTACGCCGATAAGGTCAAGTCTGTCAACGAACAGCTGGAGAAGGATATTCAGGATCTGAACGACGCCTATGCCAGCGCCCTGGACAGCCGCGCCGACAGCCTGTACAAGGCATACGGACTCTTCGATGCGGTTTCGGAAAAGGAGGAGGTCAGCGGCGAGGAGCTGATGGGCAACCTGATGGACCAGGTCCATGAGTTTGAGAGCTGGCGGGATACGCTGGACGCTCTGTCCGCCCGTGGCCTGGATCCTGGCCTGGTGGAGGAGTTGCAAGAGATGGGCCCCTCCGCCATTGCCCAGCTGAAGGCCCTCAATTCCATGAGTGACTCCGAGCTGGAGAAGTACGCCTCCCTCTGGGGTATCAAGCACGCCCTGGCCCGCCGGCAGGCGACGGAGGAGCTGGAGGGGCTTCGCATTGAGACCAACAGCAAAATCGCTGGCCTCCGTCAGGAAGCCGCCGCCGAGCTGGATGAGTACCGGGCAGTGTGGCAGCAGCAGATGTCCGAGCTGGAGTCCACCACCGCACAGCAGCTGGAGGACCTGAAAACTACCTTTGAGAGGACCGTTGGTATTCTTCCGGAGTATACGGAGGCCGATTTCTCTGAGATGGTGGAGACGGCAAACAGCATTCTCGGCCAGGCCGGATGGACAGAGCTGGGGGAGCAGATCGTGGCAGGTCTCTCTAACGGCATTGAGGCGCAGAAGGCAGGATTTGTGCAGGGCCTTACTGACCTTGCCAACGCCGGGGTAGCTGCTGTCAAGACCACCTTAGACATCCACTCTCCGTCCGGTGTATTTGAGGAGCTGGGTAATTTCACAGGCATGGGCTTTGTGAACGCGCTGTCCAATTATGCGAACAAGTCCTATGACGCTGGGCGGAATGTGGCGGAGAGCGCCAAAGACGGTTTGGCCTTCGCCGCCAACGCTGTGTCCGGTATTCTGGAGCGGGACCCTGAGCCGGTGATCCGTCCGGTACTGGATCTGAGCGATCTGGAGGCCGGGTCCCGGAAATTGGATACGCTCTTCTCCAGAGAGTACGCTCTGCAAATTCAAAATGCGGGATACTCCCGGAACCAACTGGACGGGATCAGCAGCTTGACCGATACGCTGCGGGATGGGCTATCCTCCGGGGATGACCGGATCGTAAACGCCATCCAGGATCTGCGCAGCGATATGGCCGCCCTGTCCGAGCGGGTAGGACAGATGCAGATGGTGCTGGATACGGGAGCCCTGGTGGGCGAAATCACCCCGGCCATTGACCAGGAGCTGGGGGATCGGGCAAACTGGAGAGGGAGGAACATGTAGCATGTACCATTCGATTACCTTCGGAGAGAAGAATACCTGGGATGACTGGCGTCTGGTTTCTCCCGTTCTCCCGTCCTTCGCCCCGCCTACGCAGAAGACCACCTATCTGGATATTCCGGGGGCCAGCGGCGTCATTGACCTGAGCGAGATGCTGACCGGCTATCCGATTTTCAACAACCGGGAGGGCTCCTTCGAGTTTCTGCGGCTTAATGGTTACGAGTCCTGGCAGGATATTTACTCCGCCATCGCCGACTACCTCCATGGCCGCGCCATGCGCTGTTATCTGGAGGATGATCGGAACTGGTTCTATGAGGGGCGTTTTTTTATCAAGGACTGGAAAAACACCACCCCATGGACCACCGTGACCATCGGATACAACGTCGGCCCCTACAAGTGGTCTGTACGGAAGACCTGCGACGACTGGCTGTGGGACCCCTTCAACTTCCAGAATGGGGTGATTACAGCCGCGTTCTTCAAAAACATCCGCATCACCAGCGGCGGGGCATGGACCCGGAAGACCTTTCCGCCGGAGCTAGTAGGCTCAGCGCCGGTATGCCCCTCCTTCGCCATTCAGGGGACCGGGAGCGCCGGTATGGACATCCGGTTTGTAAACCCCACGGTCCATATCGACGCCACCCGGCATCTCCGGGACGGCATCCATCAGATCCCTGATTTTCTCTTTGTCGGGGGGAGGGAGACCCTGTATTTCAAGGGAAACGGGACAGTCTCCATTGACTTTCACCAGGGGAGGTTATAATGTACAGCATTTATTCGGACGGCATCTGCATCCACGAGGACATCTACTCCATGCCGGAGTACAAGGTGGTGGGAGCCAAGCTGACCCTGGAGGAGAACGCCGCCGGGTCTCTCACCCTGACCATCCCGCCCCAGAATGTGGGCTACACAACTGTGAAGCGGCTCTCCTCCGCCATCAGCGTGCGCCGGGAGGGGGAGGAGATCTGGTCTGGCCGGGTGGTGGACGAGAAGGAGGACTTCTGGAAACGGCGGATCCTCACCTGCGAAGGGGAGCTGGGCTATCTCAACGACAGCGTACAGCCCCCTGCGGAGTACACGGGTCTGACTGTGATCGGCTTTCTCAATCAGCTTCTGAACGTCCACAATTCAAAATGCAAAGAACAATTCCGCCTGGGGGCTGTCACCATGACGGACGACGGCCATACATACACCTGGCGAACCAACTACGAGACCACCATGCAGTGCGTCAGCGAGAAGCTGGTAGGGGTATTCGGCGGCCGGGTCCGTGTCAGAAAGGTGGATGGCGTCCGCTATTTGGACTACCTGGCCGAATACCCCAACACCAACAGCCAGATTGTGGAGTTCGGGAAAAACCTCCTGGATTTCACAAAGACCTGGGATCTGACGGAGCTGGCGACGGTGGTTATTCCCAGGGGAAAGAAGCTGGACAAATCCCCCATCAAGGATATGGACGCCTATACCACCGTGGAGAGCGTCAACGGCGGTTCCATCTATGTGGCCGCTGATACGATCGCCCAGTTCGGACGGATCGAGCAGGTGGTGGACTGGCCGGATGTTTCGGACCCTGCCCAGCTGCTGGAGAAAGCCCGGGAATACCTGCGGGAGAGCCAGTTTGAGAACCTGGTGCTGGAGGTCTCCATGGTGGACCTGCACCTGATGAGCGGCAGCACGGAGCCAGTGGCTATTCTGGACCAGCTCCAGTGCCGTTCCTATCTTCACGGCATGGACAAGGTGTTTCCCGTAACCAAGATCGTTCTACCTTTGGACCATCCGGAGCAGGCGAAATACACCCTGGGCAAGAGTGAGCGCATGAGCCTGACGGAGAGCACCAACAAGGCCAGCTCCGCTATTCTGGAGAGGATCGAGGCTCTACCAACCAAGGAGAGTATTCTGGACGAGGCCCGGAAAAATGCCGACGCGATCATGAATATGGCCACCAACGGCTACATCACCATCACAAAGGGGGAGCACGGCACCAATGAGCTCTATATCTCCGATACCAGAAATTACAAGGACGCCACCCGTTACTGGCGATGGAACCTCAACGGCTTGGCCTACTACGACAAAAACAATCCCCGGTATAACAACGCCAACAGTCTGGTGGCCGCTATCACCATGGACGGAGCTATTGTCGCCAACTTCATTACCGTCGGCACCATGAGCGCGGACAGGGTCCGTACTGGAATACTGGAGTCCGTCAATAAAAATACCATCTTCAATCTGGATACCGGCGAGCTGACCATGGAGGCGGGTTCTATCAATATCGGCAATAATTTTATTGTTGATAAGGAGGGAAACCTGACCGCCCGGCGGGGTACCTTCGCCGGTGAGCTGGTGGCAGTAAAAGGCACCTTCGCCGGTGTTGTCCAGGCGGAGGACTTTCTGGACAAGTACGGCCACAGCATGATGGACGGAATGAAGTTCTCCTCCGAATACCTGGATCTGTATGGTCTGACAGTGCGCCGGCGGGACAACAATCAGGTTTCATTCCAGATCACCGAGAATGGGGCGGTCTCCATCAACGGCAACGTCACCATGGGGGCTGGGAGCTCCATCAACTGGGCTCAGGTGGGAAACTACAATCTGGACTACAATCCCGCCTACAATCTGGCCGCCACCGCCAACGGCGCGGCCGCGCGTGCCGAGTCCGCTGCTGGTGCCGCAAAGGATCTGGCAGCCAGGATCGCCAATGGCGAGTATATCGGGGGGACGTTCATCAACGGCAATACCGTGGCGTCGCCAACACTGGCCGGCAACATCGTCGTGGGCGGCACCTTTATCGGCCAGACATTTCAGGTACTGGCGGACAGGTCAGGGTCCTTTGTACTGAGTACGGACTCCTATGGTCCTGTTTTGACCATCAATTACCGTGATATGGGCGGCTTTGGTCCGGAGGCGATTATTCGTGGAAATGGCGGCACGCTGACCTTCTCCAACTGGGCCCATATTGTCGGGCTGGACTCAACCGCTACATTTGCGTAGGAGGAAATATGGCAAGTTTTACCTACTCATGCACAGCCCTCTCCGTATCCATTACGGTTCGTGGTATTTCCAGCGGGGATACGGTCCGCTTTTACGTGCGCAGAAACCCCGGCTCAGCGGTTGTTGTGGATGAGCAGTACCGATCCTCCGGCTCGTCTTTGACCAAAACTTTCGCCGGGCTCAGCGCATCCACCGGATATGCAGTCAACGCCGGCGTTGTCTCCGGCGGCAGTACGGCCTGGATCGGCGCACAGACATTTACTACCCCCAGTCAGAGCGGCGGAGGCGATACCAAGCCGAGGCCCAACAACTGGTATTGGCAGAGCGTTGTCAGCAGTGGTGCAACAATCTCTCTTTCCGCCAGCGAGTGGAACGCCTTTTGCGACAGGATCAACGCGTTTCGGGAGTATGCGGGTCTCTCTGCGTACTATTTTACCAGTGTCTATCGCGGACTGCCGATTTCTGCCGCTATTGTCAATCAGGCCCGGGACGCCATAGCCGCCGTCAACTCCGCCAGAGGAGTGCCTGCCAGAGTGTACAGCGGCGACACCATCAGCGCGGCTTTCTTCCAAAACCTGCAAAGTGCGCTGAATTCTATCAGCTAGAAGGGAGCAGTATGAAAAAGACATTCAACAATCTGGAGATGGTGGCGATGGTCCAGGAGCTTCGGCCGCTGCTGTCCCACAGGGATATTGTCGGCTACGCGGCCGCCAGAAATACCCGCGTTCTCTCCCGGTCTCTTACGGAGTATACGGCTTTCAGGGACCGTCTCGTGGAGAAATACGGAGAACCGGAGACGGATGGTGACGCCGGCAGGGAGACTGGCCGGATCGTTCTCAAAATGGATTCTCCGAAGTTTCAGGAATTTCTCAACGAGCTGGAGCCGTTCAATGTCATGGAGCATGAGGTAGAGCTGATGACGCTGAAATACGGCGATGTGATTGGCGCCCTGTCCGGCGAGGAAATTCTGAGCATCGACTGGATGCTGGAGGACTAGGAGGGGCGATATGGCAAACGTATCCACCTATCTGGCGAAAATCCTTGCCGCTGTCTACGGTGAGGAGGTCCGTCAGTCCATTCATGACGCGATTGCCGCGATGAATGTCGAGTCCTCCCAGGCTATTCAGGACTCATCCAATGCGAAGAATTCCGCTATGGCCTATGCCGCACAGGCCGGTCAGTCAGCTTCTGCGGCTGCTGGAAGCGCTTCTGCCGCCCACGCCTCGGAGACAAAAGCGAAGCAGTCCGAGACGGCTGCCAAGGCGTCGGAAACTGCGGCTGCCGTCAGCGCGGGCAGTGCGGCACAGAAGGCCGGCGAAGCTGCCGGGTCTGCATCCGCTGCAAAGCAGTCCGAGACAGAGGCCGCTCGGTTTGCAGCAAACGCGGTGCAAATGGCAGGTGATGCGCAGGATTCGGCGATACTCGCTCTCGCAGCAGAGCAGTCTGCGCTGGCTGCGGCACGCACGGCTGGGGACAGGGCTTCTGAGGCAGCTGTCTCAGCGGCGGCAGCCCGGGAGCACCAGGTCAGCGCATCGGCTTCTGCGGAAGCTGCCGCGCAGAAGGCAGCTGATGCGGACAGCTCTGCTAAGCTGGCTCTGCGGTCGGAAGAGAATGCGCTCAAGAGCCAGACAGAGGCAAAAGCGTCTGAAATCAGCGCGGCCGCTTTCGCGGAGCAGGCCAGGCAGTCTGAAACCTCTGCCGGAGATTACGCGCAGACGGTGCTGGAGAAGCTGACGGCGCTGACGGACTATGCTAAGCTTCTGGAGTCTATACGGACGCTTCTGTCTGATTACACCTATGAGCAGATCCTGCGGGACGCTGGCAACGATCCTGTGCTGGACAGCAACGGGGAGACCATTGGCGTGAAGGCCATTGGATTTGAGGCGTTCATCCAGGTGGTGTTCGAGCTGGTGGAGCGGGTAGAAGCTCTGGAGGCCATCGTGGGCAATACATAACAAGGAGAATGCGATATGAAAATCATAGATTATGAGAAGGTCAAGCGGGTTGGCGCCAACGATGTGCTGCTGCTTGATGGTGAAAACGGAACCAAGACCATCCTGGCGTCTGACTTGGCCGTGGCTTTGATTGACCTGCTGCGTTCGGAGGATTTTATCTCCGGTCTGACCATGACGGATCTGACTGCGACCGAGGGCCTTTCGGCAGAGAACATGCTCCTGGTGGGTACGGAAGACGGGAATAAGGCTATCCCGGCGGATGCTCTGGCTAAGGGGCTGATTACGCTTCTGAGCTCGGAGGAGTTTATTTCCGGCCTTGCGATGGCTGATCTTTCCGCCATCAACACAATTCCCGCTACAGACCGGCTGCTGGTAGGTACCAACGCCGGCAATAAGGTTATCACTGCGGCCAATCTGGCCAAGAGTCTGGTTGCGGCCTTGAGCTCGGATGACTTTATCTCCGGTCTGACCATGAGTGAGCTGACAGATGTCACGACACTGTCAGCGGACAACAACATTCTGGTAGGAACCGCAGACGGTAACCGAGCAATGACTGCTTCCAATCTGGCCAAGGCTGTGGTCAGCCTGCTCAGTGCGGGGGACTTTATCGCGGGGGTAAAAATGGCCGATATTCCCCAGGTCAGCGTCATTTCCGCTGCGGACAGACTGCTTGTCGGCACGGCTGCCGGCAACAAAGCCATCAATGCCAGCGATGCATTCTTCTCTATGCTGGACACGTTCATTGCGCCTGAGCAGCGTCGAATGACCTTCCGAGGGAAAAACCTTGGCGGCGCGGTCACGACAGCACAGAAGGCGGCCATCCGGGACGGCTCCTTTAAGGGACTCTTCCTCGGGGACTACTGGGTTATCAACAACGTTACCTGGCGGATTGCCGATTTCGATTACTGGGTCAACTGCGGCGATACTGCCGCGCCGCCCCACCATCTGGTCATTGTGCCGGACACGGCCCTTTACAACCATGTGATGAACGACACCCATACCACCGAGGGCGGCTATACCGGCTCCAAGATGCGCATTGAGGGGCTGAACGCGGCGAAGACCACCATTGTCGCCGCCTTTGGTGATATGGTGCTGACGCACAGGGAAAACCTGGTAAACTCTGTGGCGGATGGGAGACCGTCCGGATGCCCGTGGACGGACTCCAGCGTGGAGATCATGAGCGAGATCATGGTGTATGGCTGTCACCACTTCGCTCCCACTTCGGACGGAACGATTGTCCCCGGCAACTGGACCATCAGCAACTCCCAGTTGGCGCTGATGGCGGTGTGTCCCCGCTTCATCAAGACGAGGCAGGATTACTGGCTTCGTGATGTTGTGTCGGCGGCTGACTTCGCCCTTGTCCGCTGGGATGGTCACTCGCACTACGTTGGCGCGGCGTTCTCTCTTGGGGTTCGTCCGGCATTCCCTGTTGGTTAGTAAATCTCGGGGCCTTGTGCCCCGCGGCGATTTTGAGAAGGAGCATTCAAAATGGATGAAAAAACCTACGCCATTACCCTGGCCGACGGCACTGCGCTTACCGGCCTGCGGCTGAACGGCAACAACTATATTTCCGATGCGGAGATCACTCCCGCTATGTTCGCCGGCAACTGCTCTCCTGTGGTTATCAGCGACGGCGAAAACGAAGAAACCCACGACAACATGAAGCTGATCCAGATCACCCATGTGGATGAGGAATACTGGTTTGTCCTGCTGGACGTCCCGGAAAGCGAGCTCCGGCGGCTGAAGATGCAGTCCGATCTGGAGTACCTGGCCATGATGACCGGCGTGGAACTGTAAAATTTTTGAAAGTTCCGTACGCAGGTGACCAAAATGTGTGTTACAATACCCGAAACTTTAGAAAGGAACTGGTAAGACTATGGAACACAGCAGCAACTATGAAAAGGTCCGGGGCTACTATAGCATGAAGCTGTGGACTGAGACCCGGGTGCGCAATGCCGTCAAGATGGGCTGGATCACCCAGGCGGAGTTTGAGGAGATTACCGGAAAGGCGTATTGATATGGCCGTGCTCGTCAACAACCGCAAGGAGTCCAAGCTGGAACCGATCGTCTGTTCCGTGGAGCTCCATAAAATGCTAACAGATCTGATCCAGAAAGATTTTGGTGTGAAAGACATGGACCACCTGGTCCGCGTCCGATACGCATGTGGGAGGGACGCGACGGAGAATTTCAGCCGCTACCGCTATCTGATGCAGACCGCTAAAAATAATATTGACCAGATGGCCTTCCTGCTCACCAACAATCTGAGAGGGGCCAACTCCATCTATCCGACATCCATGCGCGAGTATGAACAGCGGCGGGATTATCAGAACTTTGCGATTGTAAACTGCGAGCAGATTATCAAGGAACTCCAGAGGGTAGTCGAGCTTTTTGACGTGGATGTCAATGTCTACGGCAGAATTGTCAGCGCTATCGACCGAGAAATCGGTTTGATAAAGAAGTGGCGTCAAAGGGATAACAGGATCAAATCATACCTACAGGGCAGCGTCTGAATGCGCTTGTCGGCGGCTAACTTCGCCAATGTCAACTGGAATGGTAACTCGAACTACAATGGCGCGGCGAACTCTAATGGGGTTCGTCCGGACTCTCTGCCTAACCAACAGAGAAGGAGACGCTGTCCTTTCCCCAAAGGGATAAATGACAAACCCGGACGCAATTTACTACGGTAAGTATTGCTATCACGGTGAATATCTATGACTTATGAGGAGATCCTCTGTGACGCCAACACCCTGCATCGGGCCTATGAAGCCTCCGTGAGGGTCAGCAAGTGGAAGGAAAGTGTTCAGAGGTACATACTGAATTTTCTTCGTCATATCTTCCAGATCCAGCGCGATTTACAAAATCGAACACTGGTTAATGGCAGGACTGACGAGTTCACGCTGCGCGAGCGGGGGCGGATTAGGCCCATTACAAGTTTGCAGACAAATGATCGCGTCGTTCGTCATGCGTTCTGTGACGAGCTGCTGATGCCGGCGATCATAAAGAAGATTATTTACGACAATGCCGCCTCTGTCAAGGGGCGTGGTATGGCTCATGCGCGGAAACGCTTCGAGATACACCTGCGGAAGTATTATCGGGAATACGGAAATGAGGGCTATATCCTCTTAGGAGATTTCACGAAGTTCTACGACAATATTCTCCATGAGGTTGCAAAACGAGAGCTGTTGGCGCTGTTCGACAATGACGAGTTCATCGAATGGCTGCTGACGGTTCTCTTCGAGTGCTTCAAAATTGATGTGTCGTACATGACAGAGGACGAATATGCCTCCTGCCTGGACGACGTCTTTAACAAGTTGGAGTACCGCCTTATTCCAAAGGAATTGCTCACCGGCGAGAAGTTTATGGAGAAGTCTGTGAACATCGGCGATCAGATTTCACAGGTTATCGGCATTTACTATCCGTATCGCATGGACAACTATGTGAAGTATGTGAGGCGTCAGAAATACTATGCCCGCTATCAGGACGACTGGTACATCATGAGCCCATCAAAAGAGGAGCTGTTGGATCTTTTGGAGCATATACGGGAGATCGCAAAGGAGCTGGGCATCCATATCAACGAGAAAAAGACCCGGATTGTGAAAATCAGCAGCACCTATAAATACCTTCAGGTAAAATACACGCTCACCGACAACGGAAAAATAATTCGCCGGATCAATCCCAAGCGTGTTACGGCTATGCGGCAGAAGCTTAAGAAACTCGCTGTTAAGGTTCAAAATGGACATGTTCCATACGAAAATGTAGAGAACATGTTCAAGAGCTGGATGGGCGGTTACTACAAGCTGATGTCCAAATCCCAGCGCAGGAGTATGATTATGCTCTATGAGAATCTATACGACAAAACGATCACCACTGTCAATAAGAAGATGGTGATAACCGATCGAGAATAGGAGGCGGTATAAAAGTGGAAGATATTGGCAGTTGGGTCTTGATGAGCAGGGCGCCAAATCCGTATGTTGGAGACCCCGCCGAAGCGACTGAAAGCTGGTATGGCCTTTCCAAGGACTTGGACAAACTGCCACATACCGGCGGAACCGGCAGCACGGCATACTGCATTGATAACGGCGCTTTCTATATGTACGAGCGGACTACCGATCAGTGGTATCCGCAGTAGGGAGGAGGACGCGGCATGAGAGCGGAGGACGCGCTGATCCTCTCCAAACGATTTACGAGGGATACGGCAGAGGGAGGAGGAGCCATTAAGGGCAAGGATGGTTTTTCCCCATCCGTATCCATTCAGGAGACTGAGGACGGGCATGTGGTGACAATTACGGATGCCGCTGGCCCCCATACGTTTGAGGTCAAAAACGGCGCAGGCCCATACAAGGGTAACTACGCCGTTACACCCAAAGCATTTGTATCGCAGTCGCTGGACACCGCCCAGAAAGTTATGGGTGAGAATGTGGTGGTGGCTGCGATTCCTTATGTGGAGGAGGAAAACGCTTCGGCGGGCCTTACCGCCATTATTGGAGACAGTGAGGTAAACGAGGATGGATGACTATATTTCCCGCACAGAACACGAGGAGTTCCGCCGCAGCATGGATGCGGAAAACCGACGGCTGGAGGATGAGAACAACCGCCAGAACCATCGGTTGGATATTATCGAGACAACGATCCAGCAGATTGCCGCCATCACGACGTCTGTGGAGAAATTGGCCACCAACATGGAAAACATGCTCAAGGAGCAGGTGTCCCAGGGGAAGCGGCTGGAGATCTTGGAAAACCGGGACGGCGAGAGCTGGCGGAAGTTTGTCTGGTGCGTGTTCAGCGGTGTCATCGGTATCGCTATCGGCTATCTGTTCAAGCAGATGGGAATTTTTTAATAGGGAGGTGTCGTTATGCCCGAAACTACCAAAAATGTCAACAAGGTTGTCTATGGCGGAAAGGTCCTGATTGATCTGACCGGGGATACGGTGACTCCTGGTACGCTCCTGACCGGGACAACTGCCCATGATAAGAGCGGCGCAGCCATCACGGGTACGATGGAGGCCTCCGAAATGGTCAACGCCCAGGAGCGGTCTGTGGTTCCGTCAGTTGAAGAGCAGGTGGTGCTTCCCGAGGAGGGATACGACTGCCTGTCGAAGGTGACCGTGGCCGCCATCCCTTGTGCGGAGAGCGAGAACGATGCTGGAGGGGTCACCGTCACGATTGCGGGGTGATGGAATGCCGGTAAGCAAGGTTGTATACGGCCAGCAAACGCTGATTGACCTGACATCTGATACGGTGACCCCGGAGGCACTGCTTAAGGGCTATACGGCTCACAGTTCAGACGGAAGTGTCGTAACCGGGAGCATGTTTGAGAGCTACCCCCAGAGACTCCCAGTTTACGAAGGGGTGCAGGATGCAGAAGAGAAGGATTTACTCGACGATGCGGGCAACCGCATTGAGGGAAGAATAGTATATCAGCGGATATGAGAATTGGTATCGAATGAGCCTGATTGACAGTCTTTACCTTTCGTGGTATGATAGTCTAAAAGAAGCAGGAATTATCAACCACACGCTAAAAGCGCAGCGCCTATTATGGAAGGAGGTTGGTTAGGCTATGGCTGAACGCAACAATTCATACCTTCTGAATGGGGGTGAGGAAATGGGTATGACCGATAACCAGTACAAGGGAATGCTCCTGGACCAGATGGAAACCTGGGAGCGAATCTTGGACATGGCAAAGGCCGCCGGTAACACCGATATTCAGGCCGAGGTGGAGAAGCAGATTGCGAAGATCAACGAGAAGCTGAAATTCTAATCTCAACCCAAAAGGGAAGAGCTTGCGGAAAAGCGGGCTCTTCTCTTTTTATGTTTTTGGGGAGGTATGTTATATGTTTACCTACGGATTATGTTTCGAGTTTGATGGGGAAGACGAGCTTTCAGAGTGTTGCAAGCATCTGGTGAACACCTATGAGCGGATGAAATCCGGACTTGATGTCAGGACCCATCATGTAAATGTTTATACGTCCGCAAAGGTTATTCAGACCCCGACAGGCCCTAATGTTAAAATTGAGGTATCAGGATTGGCTAATGCCATCCGTTTGTTCGAGGAACAGAAGAAAAATGCGGAGGAAATTTTACAAGGTCTTAAAGACCTCGCTGAAAAGGCAGAAGAGATTGAGCGCCATATCAATAGTGGCAATAATAACGTTCTTGCTCTACAAATGGACATGGTCCGATGTGGAAAGGAGGATGAACTATGGCTTTGAAACTTTACCTTATTGCCGGAATCATAGTCGAGGCTTTTATCATCAAGGGGTATGCAGAAAATAAAGTCCCTTACACAAAAGCTGAAATATTTTTTGGTGGCATCATTGACATTGTAACGTGGCCGGTTGTTCTTCTGGCACACATCATTATTAACGGGAGGCGCTAATGCAGTGCCTCCTTGTTTTGTGGCATGGGTCTACGGGGCTTTCTTTTCTTCTTCCGGTGTGATATACTCTAATACATCTAACAAAAGAGGAGAGTCATCATGGCCGGTTCTCATGACGGAGGTTGCGATTGGGTCTGTGATTATTGTGGCGCATACCTGAACAATCAACGAGGTTTCACCATACGCAAAGGGACATGGAAATGTACGACCTGCGGAGCATTGAACGATGTGAGCGGTAATAACATTCTTGACCTTTTGGGGATGGCTGCTCGCGGGATAACCAAGTTTACCACAAAGCCATTGCGAAAACCAGATAAAGATCAGTGATTAGCCGTTGAGGTTTTCTCCGCCTGTTTCGCATCTCCTTTTATGGAATCTATTGAAAGGAGAACTGTTATGGGCATCGACAAGAAGCTGGTGAAGCTTTGGAAGGAAAAACGTGCAGATGTAGTCACCACGCTCAAGGTGTTGAGAGAACTCGACATCATGAAAGAGGATGACGTCGCATTCCTGACGGAAAAACTGGACATCGCAGCCAGCGCAAACAACATGCAAGGCAGTATGCATTGAGAATAGCATTCCGAGTTGAGAGGGGCTTAGCGGCTCCTCTTTTCTTTCGCTCGTTTGGCGGTTTAAGAAGCAGAAAACAGTGTAGGAGAGCCGTTTACTTCTTGACTACTCCTACACTTTGTCTGTTTTAGTATTGGAAATACTGGACTTTTTGCTTCTGCAATAGAAACACTCTTTTGCTTTTGTCGCTCTTTACTGCCATTAACTGCTGTTATCTCAATAGTTTGAGCAGTAGTTAGACGTAGAAAACTTTGTGGAAATGTAGATAGCTCGTCTATTATTCCTGCACTATTCCTATACCGATATTCCTATACTTCGTGAAAGGCGGAATAGAATGAATAAAAATACAAAAAGGAGAACTGTATGAGCAGATTGACCGATGAAGAAATCAGGAAAATGCCGCTCAATGAAGCTGATATATACCTCGAAA
>OOIH01000146.1_pt1 | contig 32505 bp, 32 predicted proteins | sample 1691801 | NCBI WGS metagenome assembly OOIH01 (sample SAMEA1061690, study PRJEB22710) | metagenome
GAAAGTTGAACGCCTAGAAGACTATTCAAAAGTAGTCAAATCATCTCAAACACAATAAAATATCTTGGTGATTCCCAGGAGTCTTGCGACCCCTGGGATACTAAAGTGCGAGACAAAATAAAGAAAAGAGAAGGCGAGCTAAAGGAGAATAGAACGGTGGACTTTTGAGGGAGTTAATCCCAATAAACCCTTGTAGGGTATCGATTTTTCTGATAAACTATACTTAGGAATTTGGGAACTATGAATTTTAAGACTATTTTTAAATCACTCAAAAATAAAGCAATGCTCAAGCGCTTCTTAATCGTCTGTGGGCTTTTAGTGGTCTACCGTTTTTTGGCACACGTACCAGTACCAATGGGCGAGCCAACCACCTTTCAGGAGGCAATCCAAAGCCTCATCGAGAAATCCGATTTCGGGAGTTTTCTAAATTTAATCTCAGGCGGTGGACTTACGACTTTTTCGATTCTACTTGTTGGGATTTCGCCGTATATTACAGCCTCAATTGTCGTACAGCTCGTGACTAAAGCCATCCCAAGTCTAGAAGAACTTTCCAAAGACGGCGAGACTGGTCGACGCAAAATTAGCCAGTGGACTAGAATTCTCACTATTCCGCTCGCTATCGTGCAATCAATAGCCTACATCTTCATGCTTTATCAGTCCGTACTCAGCGCAAACACAGCCTTGGCATATACGCCAACAACTGCCGACTGGATTCTGTCAGTAACTGCCATGGTGGCCGGCTCAACCATTCTGATGTGGTTCGGGGAACTTATCACCGAGCAGGGAATTGGCAATGGTATTTCGATTATTATCTTCACTAGCATCGTATCACAACTTCCAGCCACCTTGACCAGCCTCGGCACAGCACTCTTTGACACTTCAAATGGCAGTCTATCGCTATTCGGTTGGTTTAACCTACCGGTCAATCCCGCAATCTTTTGGATCGTACTCGGCTTTGCAGTCGCAGTGCTACTTGTCATTTATCTACTGGTAAAAATCAACGAAGCTCAGCGTGTCATCACAATCAATTATGCTAAACGTATCCGTGGCAATAGTGCCTATGGTGGAATTAAGTCAATTTTGCCGCTTAAATTAATTGCTGCCGGTGTCATTCCTGTAATTTTCGCCACCGCTTTTCTGTCGCTTCCGGCTTTGCTTGGACAGCTAATCCAAACTATCGATCCCGGAAACGGTTTTGCTGACACGCTTATGAAACTATTTACCGCACCATCAGCCAATAATTTCGCCTCACTTTATCCAAATGGCATTACTGGTAGCTGGTTCTTCTATCCAGCGATTTATTTCTTGCTCGTAGTGCTATTTACATATTTCTATACCAGCATCATCTTTAATACCAACGAGATTGCAGACAACCTACAAAAACAAGGCGCATTTATTGAGAGCGTTCGCCCCGGAAATCGCACTGCCGAATATCTCGGCAGGACCATCAACCGCCTTAACCTATTTGGAGCTTTAGCGCTCGGTCTTATCGCTATGTTGCCGTTTGCAACCGATTACGTCTTTATCGTGATTACTGGCGCTCCACTTGGTCTCTCGATCTCAGGAACTGGATTACTAATTATTGTCACGGTTGCACTAGAAAATCTCCGCCAGCTCAACTCACGCGCGTTAATGGTTACTTATGACGAATATAAATAGAGGATATCGGTGTGGGCAGAATAGTAAAGACTGAAAAAACCAAAACTTCTGAAACAATGAAGCTCCCAAGCTTCGGTAAAATCTCGGTAAAAGCATCTTGGATTGTTTGGGGTGTAATTGCGTTGCTACTGCTTGGATTCATTTTGCGCGTTGCAATTTGGGAACATAATTATCTTGCGCGCATGGAGGGAAGCGAGCGCGATGTTCCTGCGGCTGAGTACTATGATGGCGGCGATGAAGTTGACGAGACCGTCCCCGACGTTAATGAATATCACGTCGCTCCGGATAAGCCTCGTTTTCTTAGTATTAATAGCCTAGGCATTACCAATGCGAGAATAGTCGAAGTCGGACAAAAAGCTAACGGTGAAATTGAAACACCGCGCAACATTTACGACGTCGGCTGGTACAATGGCGACGGCTCAGCCTTGCCGGGACAACCAGGAACGGTAGTAATGGATGCGCATGGCGGTAGTATGGGTAATGGCATTTTTAACAATTTACCGTCGATTACCACCGGCGCAAAAATCATTATCGAGATGGGTGACGAAAAAACAGAATATACGTATGAAGTAGTTGATCTCGTAACAAAGAATTTGAGCGATGCGAATGACTATATGGTAGTTGCATTTAGTTCTCCCGAAGAAGGAAAGGATTCACTAACGCTAATCACTTGCACAGGGAATTGGATTTGGAATAAACAGACTTATTCAGAACGACTATTCGTGCGCGCAGTGTTGGTGGAGTAGAGCTTGCTGAGCAATAGTGGAGACGTAATCACGATGTTAGTGCAATATTGTTGTAAAAATTACAACAATTAAGACTTTACGATCTCTCTTGCGTATGTTACAATAATGAAGTAATTTATGGCTAGTCAAAAAGAAGTAAAAAAGCTTCCGAGTAAAAAGGCAGTTAGTTCTGCGAGCAACAAGGAAGTTATAAAACTTACTGGCAAGGTTGTTGAGGCGTTGCCGAACACCCAATTTCGGGTGGAGCTTGAGAACGGTCATAATATCATTGCTCATATGAGCGGGCGTATGCGTAAAAATTACATCCGCTTGGTGCCGGGAGACCGGGTCGAGGTTGAGCTTACCCCTTACGACCTAACGAAGGGGCGCATCAGGTTTCGTCTGCAATAAATAATATTAGACGCTGGGAGGAACAGTTGGAATTGACATCTGCAGAGTTAATTCCATAACTCTAGACTTCTCAGTCTTAACGGAAAGGATTTTGACACTGTGAAAGTACGTGCAAGTGTTAAAAAAATCTCCCCTGATGACATCATCGTACGTCGAAAAGGCGTACTTCGTGTCATCAATAAGAAAAAACCTAAGAATAAGCAAAGGCAGGGTTAAGCATGGCAAGAATTGCTAACGTGACCATCCCTTCCGAAAAGCAAGTGTGGATTTCTCTCACAAGTGTTTACGGAATCGGACGGACCACCAGTAAAGCCATCCTTGCGGAGGCTGGAGTACAGCCTACCACTCGGGTGAAAGATCTCACCGAGGCTGAAATTCAAAAGATCAACGATGTCGTCAACAAAACGGCAATGGTCGAAGGTGATCTGAAACGCCTCGTGACGAATAATATCAAGCGTCTAAAAGACATTAATTCTTATAAAGGCGTCCGTCATAAAGCCGGTTTGCCAGTCAACGGTCAACGCACTCGTACGAACGCACGTACTCGTAAAGGTCGCGCGATTGCCGTAGGTGGCGCACAACCAAAGGCAGCAAGTAAGACTTAGGTAAAGGATCGACATGACAGAAGAAGTGAAAGATACTACTGTTTCTACGACTGCGCCTGAGGCTGCAAAAGTAGAAACCAAAAAGACTAAAGCAAAAAAGGGTAAGCGAGTCGTTAACGCCGGGCAAATTCATATCCAGGCAACCTTCAATAATACCATTATTACCATCACTGATAAAACTGGCGGAGCTCTGAGCGCCTCTAGTGCTGGTGCAAACGGTTTTCGTGGTAGCAAAAAGGGCACAGCTTATGCCGCACAAATCGCCGCCGAAAAGGCCCTTGAAATTGCTAAGCGCGATCACGGCTTAAACAGCGTAGACGTTTATGTTAGCGGAATTGGTCTTGGTCGCGATAGCGCGATCCGTGCCGTTTCAAATGTTGGCATTAAAATCGACAGTATTACCGATGTCACCCCAATCGCACACGGTGGTGTACGTCCTAAGGGAGAAAGGAAACCGTAATGGCACGAGATATTTCCCCAATTGTTAAACAAAGTCGTCGTGAAGGCGTCGCTCTTGCGCCAAAAGCGCACAAGGTAATGGCGAAAAAGTCCGGCATTCCAGGAGAGCATGCTAATATGCGTCAACGCGGCGGAAGTCTCTATTTGACTCAGCTCCGCGAAAAGCAAAAAGTGCGCCGCATGTATGGCTTGCTAGAGAAACAGTTTGCAAAATTAATGAAGGAAGCGGACAAAGCGGAAGGTCTAGCCGGTGAGAACCTCTTGCAATTGCTTGAGCGTCGCGCCGATAATACCGTTTATCGCGCTGGTTTTGCAACTACTAGGCGTCAAGCTCGCCAGTTGGTTAGCCACGGTCATTTCTTGCTAAATGGTCGTCGGATTGATATTCCAAGCATCCGCCTAAAACCGGGCGACGTTTTGGAAGTTCGTCCAAAATCACAGAAATCAGAATATTTCAAGAATCTAGACAACATTGTTGCAAGTAGTAATACTACTCCGCTTAGCTGGCTCAAATCCGATCCAAAGAAAATGAAAATTGAAATCTCTGGCCTGCCGAAACGCGAAGAGGCAGAAGCCGGCATTAACGAACAGTTAATCGTTGAGTACTACTCACGTTAAGGAGAACAACTAATGACTACAAAAGTTATTCACGAAGCCAATCTCGCTGAGGTTAATCAGCTTAGCGACACTAGTGCCGAATTCGTGATCCGCCCGCTTTTCTACGGCTACGGAAACACGCTTGGTAATTCGCTTCGCCGGGTGCTGTTATCTAGTATCAAAGGTGCCGCTATCACTGCTTTTAGCATTGAAGGTGCAAACCACGAATACACCGCCGTGCCAGGCATCCGTGAGGATGTGGTTGACATCATGTTGAACCTGAAGAATATTCGCTTCAAATCCCACAATGATGAACCAGTTGAAATCGAATTCAATATCAAAGCCAAGGATACTAAGGACGGTAAAGTTACCGCTGGCGACATCAAACTTCCAAGCGAAATTGAAGTCGGCAATCCGGATCAGATTATTTGCCATCTTGATGATCCGAAATTTGAACTTAAAATGCGTCTCGTCGTTGAGACCGGTCGAGGCTACCTCACGATTGAAAAATCCAGCAATGATCGCATCCATAGCGATATGATTGCGCTTGATGCAACTTTTAGCCCAGTACTGAGAGTGCGCTTCAAGGTCGAAAATACGCGTGTTGGTCAGGATATGAACTACCAGCAATTGACGCTAACCGTTGACACCGATGGCACTATCACGCCACAAGAGGCTTTCGAGGAAGCAGCCGCAGTCTTAGTTAATCAATACACCGCTTTGGCTGGGAATACCGTGGTCGAAACCGCACCGGCTCCTGGTATCGAGAGCGACGTTGATGATTCAGGACTTGCCCTACCAATCGAAGAGCTTGGTCTGTCAGCTCGCACTGCAAATGCATTGATCAACAACGACATCAAGACCGTCCGCGATCTTGTCACCTTGTCCGAGGTAGACCTCAAAGATCTTAAAGGCTTCGGCAGCAAAGCTTTAGACGAAGTAAAAGAAAAATTAACGGAGTTACTATAAATGCATCGTCATGGATATAAAGGTCGCAAATTCGGTCGGGAAACCGACCAGCGACTCGCACTACGACGTGGGCTAGAGCGTGCGTTAATTGAACATCAGTCCATCACGACCACCTTGGCTCGAGCCAAAGAAATGCGTCGCGAGACTGAAAAACTAATTACTATCGCCAAGCGTGGCGGACTCGCCAATAGGAGATTACTAATCTCGCGACTTGACGATATCAAGACGGCAGATTTGCTAATGGACGTGATTGCGCCGCAAATTAAGCGCGATTCCGGCTATCTTCGTATCGAGCGTGCCGGTTTTCGCCGTGGCGACAATACCGAAATGGCCGTGATTGAGTTCGTTGATCCGATCAATCTTGAGCAACCAAAAGCTGCTAAGAAGGAGGCGAAGAAATGAAAGGCGTAACCAAAACTTACAATCAGAAAAATGCTGAAATCGAACGCGAGTGGTGGACGATTGATGCCGGTAGTATGAATCTTGGTAAGCTCGCGGTTGTAATTGCCGATAAGTTAATGGGCAAAAGCAAGCCAACCTATACTCCACACGTCGATAATGGTGATTATGTCATTGTGACTAATGCCAAGAACATCCAGGTCACTGGCAATAAAATGACCGATAAGATGTACTATCGTCACAGTGGATTCCCAGGCGGATTGACCGAGCTCAAGCTTGAAGAAGTGATTGAAAAAGATCCACGCGTTGCGATTGAGCACGCTGTCAAGGGAATGTTGCCAAAAAATAAGTTAGCTGCTGAACGCATGAAGCGACTCCGTGTATTTGATGGCACTGAACATGCACACGCAGCTCAAAATCCAAAGGAGATTAAGTAATGGCAGACAAGAAGTATATTTACGGTCTTGGTCGCCGCAAATCTGCGACCGCAAGAGCTCGCCTCTACAAGGGAAAGGGCGAAATCACCATTAATGACAAGCCGGCACTTGAATACTTATCCAACAACAAGAGTATGTTGGCAGAAATTACTGATCCACTAGCACTTGCAGAAAAGCAAGATAAATATGATGTCAGTATCAAAGTAAAAGGCGGCGGTTTGGCTGGTCAAGTCGATGCAATCAAACTTGCAATTAGCAAAGCTCTGACCACCGAAATGGTCGATCTCAGACCGATTTTGAAGAAGGCTGGCTTCCTGAAGCGTGACCCGCGCGAAAAGGAACGCAAGAAGTATGGTCTTCGTTCTGCACGTCGCAAAGAACAGTTTAGCAAGCGCTAGATCAAAATGCTTCCGCGTGCTTTACAGGATACAATTGAAGCATTAAGCCATCTTCCAGGCGTAGGCGCTCGCACTGCCGAGCGCTATGCCTGTTTTTTGTTTAATAATAGCCCCCGCGTAAGCCAAGACATCGCCACGGCCTTGTCACATCTTCACGCTGGGGTTAAAAATTGCCCTGTAACTTTTGCCCTGATCGATGCCGATGAATCTGTATCCGAGCTCTATAACGACCCAAAACGCGATAAAACCACTATTTTGGTCGTCGAAGAGCCACTGGATATTTACGCAATCGAGCAGACCAAAGGCTACAGGGGTACCTATCATGTGCTAGGCGGTGCGGTGAGCCCAATTGACGGCGTTACCGTAGATCAGCTGCATATCAAAGAACTACTAGACAGAATTGAACCGGACGAGGTCAAAGAAATCATTATTGCAACTAATCCATCGGTTGAAGGCGAATCTACTGCGCTTCTGCTGCAAAAAATGCTTACCGAGCAATACCCCGAAGTCAAGGTTACCCGCCTCGCTCGAGGGCTGCCGCTAGGAGTTGATCTCAGTTACGCTGATCAAATCACGCTTTCTGCGGCCCTCGAAAACCGTACTAAACTATAAAATACTCACTACTACGCCATGAAATCCCGTAGAGATAAGCATTTTTATTGACTTTTATACATGTATGTGCTATAATTAGAAGAGGGCACTTGTTTGTCCTCGTATTCCGCTAAAGGGGGTGTTTTAGTGAAACAATTTATATCAGAGAGAATGAGTCGCGATTACGCACAGGAACTCGCAGTAATTACCGAGGTGCTTGAGGCAATATTGGCTGACACGGGTTATCCGAATATCGGGTGCCTAATGATTAGTCGCCCCAAGAATGGCACCCTGGGGCAGTTGTTGGAAGCGCAGATTGGGGAGGTCGATGAAGATCGTCACGATGTGTTCCTTGAACACATCAAAGTTCACAGTGAACTTTGCGGCGAAATTATTGGCCGCCTGGACCGCGCAACGTGTGCGCGTGATCATCCAGCACACGAAGGTCTCCAAAAGGGGAACCCGCGAGCACTATACTTACAGATTAACGAAGAGAAATGCTACATAGCATATTTCGGGAGCTATGAACAGGAAACAAGCTTCGAAATTGGACGAGTGTATTTAGCAATAGTAAAAATATTAAAGCACTTATTCCCATTCGATAGACACCTGGAAGCAGTCGCAAACGGAGTAATCGATAATCTCCTTACCGTCGACCAGCCCGAAAGCCGCCAAAGCTACAACGAAACACTTGTCTTTGTTGATGAATGTTTCAGGGAACTGGCTCCGGGCAGCGCCATTTCGACGTGGATGAATAGCTGACCTGGCGTGACAGGGTCATCAGTAAAACGCAAAAACTGGGTAGTAATCCGTAATTATATGAGGAATTACTGCCCGCTAGACATTCTCTCAAACCTGGGCGACCTGCGGTCGCCCTTAAACTTTGTAAAATTATTTTGCTCGCGCCGTAATAATCAGTCGATGCGTTGCGTCTTGATTTGGTAAGGATTCACCCGCACAAGTCATCAAAATAAGCGTATCTTCCGTCGCTCCTGCAAGCACCTTTCGCATACTGATTTTTTCTTTTTCGAGTACTTCGAGATAAGTAATTTCATAATTTCTATCATTATATGTTAATTCCTGACCAATTTCTAGCTGATCCAAATCTTCAAAGACCGTTGACGAATGCCCAACAATTAGGGTTTTATTTGGCTCGGAACTATACGAACCCGCAATCATGTCTGGGACATTTAGTTGACGATCCTCAAGTTCAAGCTCCTCGACTGGCGTATCAAGCTGAATCCCCGGTATCACAAGCCGGGGATAGCTGGCCGCATCGGCTGGAATATTGGGCTGAAGTCCAAAATACAAGTACAGCGGCAAAATAAGCGAGACGAATAGCGCCAAAACTACTTTTACGGTGCGCTCACCCCAAGAAAACGGGTTAAGTCTACAGACCGACCTTCTTAGGTATAATTTCAGACGAGAAAAATCTGCTTTAGCAAAACGTTGCCAAACGCTTCCAAAAAATTGTCTACACCTCCAAAAAAACCTCATCTATTTTTATTATAGCATAAGAGGAATATCCTGAAGACGCTTTCGCTTGTAAAATCTACAACGCTACTTTTTGATGTTATTTTGATACTAGCTAATTTTGTTTTGCGTCGATACGAGTTTCCGACCCGGGCTCAAGTGCTTTTTTATCCTTTTTATTATCATTGTCGTCTGCCTGTTGCTCTTTTGCCGAAATATGAATTGTCGTTCCAAAACCAACGCGCGATTTTACCTCGACTCGCCCGCAACTTAACCCCGCACAAACTAGCGGGGAAAGAACCGTCTCACTATCATGAATCACAATATTACCATTTTCTATGCCAAGACTAATCGCACCGTGATTGCGGGATTTCTTGAGCAGATTCTGTAATTGCTCGTCAAGATGCGCCTGAACTTCCTCAGCGTCGACCACCTCACTATCTGAACTAACAACACCCAAATTCAGCTCAATATGCCGATCGTTCGAAAGTGGCAAATACTTATTATAAATATCACTAATCAAAATCGACAAACGTTTCATGTTTTTATTATAAGGGATATGGTTACACTAAGCAAGAGCTCCCCCGATTCTCTTAATAAGTCGAGAAGATCTGCGACCAATAAGTCTTATAGGGCGAATTCGGATCAAATACGAAACCTACCGAAAGATATTTAAAGTTTGGATCGAGGATATTCTTTTTGTGCTCAGGTGAGTTCATCCAGCCAAGCACGGTGGTTTCCGGGGAAACTGCAAGACCGCCCGCATTAAGATTTTCGCCACTACGCCCGCCGGAAGCTGGAATTGGGCAAGCCGTTGACCAATCCGAACCGTCAGGACGCTGATGGGCATAAACTTTCATAATTTCACTAGCGCGAGTATTTGCCGCTGCTGCACAAGTTGACCCCCAAGTTAGCGCTCCTACGCCAGCCTTGGCACGTTCTTGATTAACGAGACCGAGTACATCTCGTTTCCACTGCTCAACTGGCGGAGCAATCACCGTCACGGTAATCTCATCACGTCGCCGGCCGTCATAGGTGCCAGCCGTAATTGTCACTGTACCCGTGCCAACAATCACCGGCGTACGACAAACCGAACCGTCGTAGCCCAGCATCGTACGGGACGCCGCAAAACCACGAATAACTGCAGTGTTGCTAGTTTGCCAATACATATCACCGATATTCGTCAGACCTCCACCAACACAAATATCGCGATCGGCGGTCTGATAAATCGTTGTCGAGGTTTCATTCCAGAGCTGCCCAGCTGGCACCGGCTGGACACCGCTATTACTAACCTGCGTAGTGCTTACATCTCCCGTATCCCCCTCTGAGGTTTCGGTCTTTGCGCTATCTACGATCACGATCGCATCTTGCTCAACTAGCCCCGGCGCAAGCAATTCCGCCTCCGCAAGGTTTTCTGCAATTACATCGCTACGCTCCGAAACCACTTGAAATTCAATGCCGCCGTTCAGATTAATTGCCGAAAAGATCATTACACCAACAATCAGAATCACGACTGCATTCAAAGAAAGCAGGATCGTCATCTTGGTCTGATGCATCATTCTCGCAGTCACGTCAGTTCTCCAACCTCATGCCCGAATATGTTTTTCTGAATCAATTACTGTTGCGACTAGATTAATTATCATCTCTAGTTGAATCAAATCGCGACGCTCAAAACTGGTTTTGCCTAGCGGTTTACCAACAATCAATTGACCGAAAGTCTTACCTTTAGCATTGCGAAGCTCGGCTGCCGCTTTTAGCCCTAATGCATCGAAAGTTTTTTGCACAGTTTTGTTTGGTTCTTGCCAAACCCCGTGCGCAGTTTGTTTAAGATGTGTAATCTGCGATAACTCCGCCGAAGTAAGACTGAGTGACTTCGAACCATACAAGCGACCATTAATAATGAAACCAATATAGTCAAAATGTAGATGGTCAGCCAAGAAACCTGCTAGCTCGCGCAAATCAATGTTGCGACTCGCTAAACGATTCAACTTCTTAATTACATACGCCATGTCAACTTGTCCGACCGAGATCATCGAGCGCACTTGAGCACTCATTTCATTTAGCACTGGCATGAGCAATAGCACGATCACTATCATGATAAAATTCAACACCAAAATCGAAGTCGAAGGGTTCGGAATCTTGAATAGTGCAGTAAAAATAATGTAGAAAATCATCATATATGCCATCACGCCCGAGCAGATCAATACTACCGAGCTCATCACCTTTAGCCAACGTGAATCAACCGGAATCGTACGATAGCGAAGCATAGCATAATAAATCGAAAGGATAGCGAGTCCAACCCCAACCGGACCAACCCAAATCAGGCTATAGTTAGAAATCGGCAAAATAGCATCAAAGAAGCAGGAAATTGTACCTGAAATTCCAAAACCAGCCAAGATTACATAATCACTATAACGAACTTTCTTCTGCCGCGCATGCTTCGCGTGAATCAAGAGCGCCGCCCAAGCTACCATATTGTCAATCATCAAGAATGCGACATACAACCAGTACGGCCAACTATTAACTATCTGTAAGGAATTACCCTCAACGCCAATTACATGACCGGAGAAGAAAATTGAGTGATCTTGCAGAGCCAACGTCATCAAAATCGCGTAGAAAACCACGCTTACAACCGTAAGTAACTTTCCCCAGGCGTATTTCCAAGCGCCAAACCCAAGTACCGTAACGCCGAGCATCGCACCGCCCAAATATACTCCAGCTGCAACTGGTACGAGCCACTTCGCCTCAGTTTCAGGCGTCAAAGCCATAAATAATGCAATTGAAATCCCCCAAATTGCCGCTGAGACGGTTGCGCCAAAGAACCAAACCATGCGTGAATGATCGGATTTCGGTGAACCGAGTAAAGCGCACAGACCAGCTAGGAAGGCAAGAATTGCCGTCACATAGGTTAATATTGATACCAAACTCACTACTTGACCTCCTCGATTTTTTGAATTATACTCAGTTTAGCATATACATTAAGCGAGGTCAACATTTTATCATGGCATCCACTAAAACCAGTCAAAAACTCATTAAGCACCGCATTTGCGCTGCCTCGCGCACGATTGCCTGTATTTCTTTTTTGACCCTAACTATTATCGGTGTCTCATCGTTGGTTAGAGCGATGTCGCTCGAAAACATTGCTAATGAGAACGGTATCCCAAGCAGTTGGAATGCCGCTTCGACGAGCCTACCCGATACCATTACTGTACCGATTACTTACTGGGATCAGCGTGAAGATCAGTGTTGGCGTGACGGTGCTGACCGCGATTGGAACGATACTGTGGGGATGACCGATACAGATCTCATCAATATGCTTACTCCTGATCGCCAATTCGAATGGACGCGCTGCGTAGTCTATGCCTCGCGCTACCCGAAGCAGTTGCAATTCGGCATCGTCAAGGATACTCTTGGAGCAGACGGTCTGCCAATTCCGCGCTTCACCAATTATTCCGATGCCTATGCGGGAGGACTAAATCCACTCAGTATGAACGTTACTGGCCACGATCCCGTAGTTCCAGGTGATAATTTTTACAAATGGTTTCACGAAGTTCCAGGTCAGTCTCACGAAGTTAAGGGTGAAACCATCACCTTCAACCGTATTAGCGAAAATCGTTACCAGTTCAACAACCGCGGTCAATTCCCAATCGATCATATTCATTTTTCAGATGCCGACTGGGCTACCAGTACTGGGCATAATTTCCATTTCACCGCGCACATGAATTTTGCCGCCAAAATCGCTGCCACTGGTACCGAACGTTTTGACTTCATCGGCGACGACGACGTTTGGGTGTTCCTCAATGGTCATTTAGTGATCGACCTGGGCGGCTTGCATGAAGCTCTCAGCGGTCATTTCATCGTGAATAAAGATGGCTCCGTCACTAGCTCGGTAACCGATTCCGACGGCGCAGTTACCACTAAAACCTACAATATTGGCATCAAAGCTGGCGATGTTGTGAATCTTGACTTCTTCTACGCCGAGCGCAGTACTAGCGAATCAAACACTATGATTACGATTTCCAATATGAACTGGCCGATTTCTGCCGATAGCAACATCGAAGGGAAGAATCTAGGTAAAATCGAGGGCAAAAATAGCAATTTAATCGAATATACCGCTAGTATTCGCAACCGTGACCCAAAAAATCCTTTGCAAATTCGGCGCGTAGCAGCCTATATCAAAGACACTGCCAAAACCGCTAGCGGCACCACGGTCAAAGAAGGCTATATCCCGCTCAGCCTTGACACGCTCTATTACACCACCACGCCAAACGATAATGATTCTTGGCAGCAAGTTGCAATTAGCGCGCCCAAGAATAGCGAAGCTGGGTTCGTGCTTGAATCACCAATTCAGCTAGCTCCGGATGGCCAAAATGGTAGCGAGGCTTATTTCCGTTACTATGCCGAAACCGCCGATCTAGTCGGAAGCGTTGACGCGCAGATTAATTATTATACAACCCTAGAGGGCAATAGCGGTATCACCTACGATAGCACAAAAATTCCTTACGAAACCGAGATCCCGCCCGAGCCCCTCCAGCCAAATACTGTCACCGTGCACTATTACTATGAAAAGGAAAATCCGGACGATGAAGACGTAGAAGCTTCTGCACCGGTCACTGAGACGCACTATGAAGGTGAGAGTTTTGAGATCAAATCCCCGGAGATTGAGGGATACAAACCAAACATTGATACTATTTCTGACACCATGGGCAAGGAAAATCTCGAGTACATCGTGCGCTACTCTAAGATTCCTGTCGAAGAACCGATTCAAAAGACTTACAAACTCACCATCCATTATGTCTACGAAGACGGTAGCGAAGCAGCTCCGGATTATATTGAGGTCGACCTGAAGCCTAGTGACACTTACGACATAAAATCGCCCGAGGTCGAGGGTTTCTCGCCAAGCGAGACAACTGTTTCCGGCCAAATTGAAGAAAAAGACGTAGAGATTATCGTGCGCTATACAAAAAATCCTACTACCGAGCCAACCCCACCGGCTCAGCCCGAACAACCAGCGCAACCTACTCCTACGCCTGAAATTCCCATCATCCGCAGCGATGATACTCTAGATAGTGGTCTAATGTTCCTCTCTCCGCTTGGTGTAGTCGCTTACGTACCAAATACCGGGGTCGTTAGCTCCGCCATTGTACCTATGTTTGAACAATATTTTGCCGAAGTCATCCTCTCGCAAGCCTTCGTGATGGCAGTGCTGGCAATTTTCGCGATTTCCTTCGCTATCTACTTCTCTTTGCGTCGCTATTTGAGCCTTAATACCGTTACTCGACATACTAGCAAGAAAGCACACCAAAATACGGCTAAATCAGCTAAACGTACTCGAACTAAAAAAGCTTCTGCGAAGGTTGCCAATCAAAAGCTTGCAAAAACTACTCAAAAATCAAGTAAGGCAAATGCAAAGCCAAAGAGTACCGCTAGCACATCCGCAAAAACTTCTTCAAAATCCACCTCAAAAAAGTAGTATAGTAATTGCGTTTTTATAGATTATAGTGCGTCTCCTATTGACTTTTTGAGTTATGTGTGCTATAATGGAGCTATGAGACCGAGCTATACCAATACCGGTATAGGAGTCCATGCACATGAAAAGGAGGTGTCTCTCATGGCAGAGAGCACAAATATGAATTTAGGATTATTAGAAGGTTCTAATAATCCTTCATCCGCGGATGAAGCGGAAGTTGCAAATGGTATTATGGACACGATCAAAGGTGGTGCTACACCCCTCGAAGAAATGTCTAACAGCGACGCTACCGGCGATACCGGGAAAGCTTGCGAACAGAAAATCGGCGCAGACAAGACTTGCGCGCCCGAACCGGCGAGCACAGCAGAAGTCGATACAGGGGTCGCTGCGGCTACAGAGACCGATGGTATTGCTGCCTCAGGAGACATGGGTACTATGCATACGGCAGACACCGGTCCGGCCATTAAACCCATGTCGACACAGACAATTCAACAGGACAGAAAAACGACTACTGATCGCGTGTATGCCTGTGCGGTTCGACCAAAGGGTCTGATCCTTACCGAAGCGATGGTTGCCGAGGCCTGGAAGGAATCAACTAACGCCTATTCTAAGCGTCGGGAGATTCACCTGATCGCACAGGCGGTTGACCCCAAAACCAAAGAGAACGTCGGAAAATCGGTCGATTTTAGCGTCATCCCCAACGACCTCAGCCATGGCGGTGTGCCTGGACGGACAGTCTGTTTTACGGGTTGTTTGGCGAACAATGTCAACATACCGAACTACGAGAATGGCGGGCTGCATCCAAAAGATGAAATTGGATGGTCTGAAGGATGCGTATGGATAGCTATCGTCTTTGATTTATACGACCAGGTCGGTGAAGTGTTGCACTATGTCAATAAAGACGGCTTGCCTTGTGAGCTTCCGGCAACAAATCGTTCCACCGCGCTAAATCCGAACGCCATCCCGCCCATCATGTTGTAAGGGGGCGTTGCCCCCATGTCACTTATTCATATCAATTCACCTCCACCCTCCTGCCTAGTCAGGGGGGTTCTCTTATTTTAGGACCCACCGATTTAGCCCCATGGACGCAACTCGACCTTTTATCTCCAGCAAAGTAATACTACAATTAAACTCGCTGCTAGATAACTTGGAGCGCTCCAAAATCTCATCACCGTCGCAAGCCCCTTCGCTGAGGGCTTTTAAAATTGCGGTTTCAGCTCTAGAATCGCCAACTGGCGAAATCTCGCTTTTGGCTTTGCGGCGCTTCGGCGGAGGAGGGAATAAGAAATCCAACACATCATTAACTTCGGTGTAAACCTGCGCTCCGCCACTAGCTAATAGCTTATTGCAGCCCCGAGAAGACGGACGCTGCACATCGCCCGGCACCGCAAAAACCTCTCGTCCCTGTTCTAACGCATGCGCTGCCGTGTTGAGAGACCCACTGCGTTCTGCGGCCTCGACGATTACCACCGCGTCGGCAAGCCCGGAAATGAGCCGATTTCGACGCAAAAAGCAGGTTTGACACTCCCATTTTGAGCCAAATTCCACTCCTGGAGCGACTTCACTCATAATCATACCAGATTTTTCAACAATTTCCGCCGCTAGGCCCCGGTGTTGGCGCGGATAAATATCATCAATTGCCGTGCCTAGTACTGCCACTGTCACCCCACCAGCCTCCAACGCGCCCCAGTGCGCAATACTATCAATCCCATACGCTAGCCCCGAAACCACAATTGCACCGCGCTTAGCCGCCGCAAAAGCCAAATCAAAAGCAATCTTTTTGCCATATTCCGACGGTCTTCTTGTACCGACAATCGCAACCGTTTTAGGCCGATTTTTAGGCATTTTTCCATAAAAATATAATAAGTTAGGCACTAGCGCAATATCGCATAACACCTCTGTAAAATCAGCTTCTTGGGGTCGAATTTCGTTGTTTTTTGAAAGAAAATGTGAAAAAAGTGTTGACATTTATTATCCTGTGTGCTATAATGCTTATTAGTTAGAGTTAATTATGCATTGCTCCGACTGTACCTAAATAAATCATAATTTTATTACTTTGGAGCTTTGCTTCATAGTAATTAAATTGCGTGCTTTTGAACCCCTAGGATCTATAGTTTCTTTACGGCTATAGATTATAAGTATTACCTCCACTTTTAGGGCTCTTCGAGAGCATAGCAATCCCTATAACCGGCGGACCCCGCGTTGTGTGAGGTGGGTCACGCTTCCGGTCTTCCGGAGTCGAACGACGATGAGTTGTAGGGCCAAATAGCCCTAGGTGATGCCCACCCTTACCTAGGGCTTTTTGGTGCCCAAATTCCAAAATTATGATTTTAAGTTACAAAATAGAGCTAGAGCAGACCATTTTTGGCCTAGTTTCAGCATAAAGCAAATTTAAAAATTTTAGCAAGCATAAGCGAGAAGAGCAGCTAAGTCGCCAACCAAATATCTAAACCTTGACGATTGTGCTATACTAGATGATATATGTCAAAAAATCTAGTTATAGTAGAGTCCCCAGCCAAAGCCCATACGATCGAAAAATATTTGGGTAAGGATTTTCAAGTTATGGCTTCAGTCGGCCATATCCGGCAAGATACAAAAGTCGACAAAGACACCTTCGATGTTACCTACGAAATTGATCCTGGACACAAGGAAATTATCGCAAAACTCAAAAAAGCCGCCGAAAAAGCTCAGACGATTTGGCTAGCAACTGATGAAGACCGCGAAGGTGAGGCAATTTCTTGGCACTTGATTGAAGTATTGAAGCTGCCAAAAAATACCAACCGCATTACCTTTCACGAAATTACAAAGCCTGCGCTTGAGAACGCCATTGAGCATCCCCGCAAGGTCGATATGGATATGGTTCATTCGCAGCAAGCACGCCAAACCCTAGATATGTTGGTTGGTTATGATCTGTCTGGAGTAGTTCGCCGAAAGGTACCTGGTGCAATTTCGGCTGGTCGCGTGCAGAGTCCGGCATTGCGACTGGTGGTCGAGAAAGAGCAAGAAATCGAGAAATTCGCTGCCAATGCCAAGTTCAAAATTACTGGAGAGTTTCTAACTAAAGATAGAGATCAGCTAAATTCGACGCTTGATACAACATTTGAGACTGAGAAAAAAGCCGAGAATTACCTTGAGAAAATCAGCGGAGCGGAGTTTGAAGTTGCAGATATTACCACTTCACCAGGGACAAGACGCCCTGCCCCGCCTTTCACTACTGCATCGATGCAAATCGAGGCCAACTCGAAACTGGGATTTTCGACCCGTACTACAATGTCGGCGGCGCAGTCACTGTATCAAGCCGGTTTAATTACTTACCACCGTACCGATAGTCTAAACCTGTCCAAGCAAGCCATCGCGATGTGCGCAAAATATATTGAGCAGAATTTTGGCAAAGAATACCTCAAAGTGCGCAATTTTAAGACCAAATCCGCCGGCGCTCAAGAAGCCCACGAGGCAATTCGCCCGACCCATATCGACCAAGAAATAGCAGGGAAGACTGATTACGAAAAACGCCTTTATAAGCTGATTCGTAACCGTACTTTGGCGACTCAAATGGCCGAGGCAAAGACCGAAAAAACTGTTGTAAAGATTACAACACCAACAGCAAAGCCAATTTTTGAGGCAAAAGGCGAAGTAATTATCTTTGATGGCTTTTTGAGGGCTACCGAACGCATGAAAGAGGATGAGCTGCCAGCGCTCAAGGCCCACGATAAGCTAAAACCACTCAAAATTACCGCTAAACAGAGCTTCTCGAAGCCCCCAGCGCGTTATACGGAGGGCTCCCTGGTCAAGAAGCTAGAGGAGCTAGGAATCGGACGTCCGTCGACCTATGCCTCTATTATGTCGGCCATCCAAGCTCGTGGTTATGTCGAAAAAGGTGAATCTGAGGGCGAACCGCGCGAAGTAATCCAGCTGACTCTCGAAAAACAAAATATTAAACGCGAAACCGTGGCCGAAAAAACCGGTTCGACCAAAGGAAAATTGGTTCCGACTCCAATTGGGGAACTTCTTGCAGGGTTTTTGACTGATAATTTTGAAAATATTGTCGATTACCAGTTTACGGCTAATATCGAGGAAGATCTCGATAAAATCGCCGATCATAAATTAGAGCGTGTAAAAATGCTCCGAGATTTTTATGGTCCTTTTTCGAAAGAAGTCGCTAAATCTGATGACGCTGCGCGCTATAATAACGCTCGTGAGCTCGGCAAAGACAAGGACGGACGCCCAATTTACGCTAAAATCGGCAAAAATGGTGGTTTTATCCAGGTTGGTGACAACGAAAAAACTACCGGCGAAAAACCACGCTTTGCACCACTTCCGGCAGGCAAAACCGTCAAGGATGTAACTTTAGAAGAAGCTTTGAAACAACTTGAGCTCCCGGCTTTGCCAAGAACTCTAGGCACAGCCAGCGACGGTGTCGAGATTATTGCCGCTGATGGGCCGTTTGGGCCATATCTCAAGGCTGGCAAATATAATATTCAAATCAAGGGTTATGACCCGTACAAAATTGATTTTAAGACCGCCACTAAGCTCTACCAAGAAAAGCTCGACTCGATTATCGCCGATTGGGATGAAATTATGATTATTAATGGCGCCTATGGACCATATATTAAGGGTCCAGGGCGATTTAACAATGTCCGTATCGACAAGGATCAAGACCCAAAAAAGATTACGCTTGAGCAGGCAAAGGAAATGTTAGCCAATAAACCACAGCGACGCGGACGTTTCGCAAAGAAAACCGCCTCCAAAACCACTTCAAAAGCTACCGCAAAGAAGGGCGGGACTAGGGCTAAAGCTGCACGAAAAACCAGTGCAAAGACCAAGAAAAAGTAGCCAAGAATAAGCTTGTATTTTGACCTCGAGTCAATTATAATGGAGTTAGGTTAAGGAGGAAAATGAAGAAATATTTTGTTGGTTTGATTGTAGCAGCCTTAGCATTTGCTGGCATAATTAGCCCGATGGCTTGGGCTGAGGGCGAAGAGCAGCCCAGTGAGGTAGTTGGTAATTCTCTGCGTATGACCCCAATCGGTGTACGTTTACGTTTAACAGCCGGAGAAACTCTGCAGGGAGATATGAAGGCTTGCCAAACTTCGGTCACCGACAGTTGTTCGGTCGAAGTTACCAACGTCGGCAATCAAAAATTTAGCTACAAGGTGAATTTTACCCCATATTCAGTCATCGACAGCGCAAATAATGCTCAATTCACCGAAGGTCAGAACGCTAGCTATACGCAAATTGCACGCTGGCTGCAGGTTCGCGATCAGGATGGCGTCTACAAGGACGAAGCTACCTTTACGATTAACCCTGGTGAAACCCAAAAAATCTACTACCGTATTCAAGTTCCAGAGGATATTCCTGGCGGTTCGCAATACGCTGTGCTTTGGGCGCAAATTCAGAACGAAAACGCCAATGCCGGCGGCATCCAAACTGCAGGACAGGTCGGCTCAACCATTATCGGCCGCTCAACTGGGGAATCAAATGAGGCTGCTGAGCTTTCAAACGTGAAAATGAGTCGCTTTGCACTTGGTGGTGAACTTAAAGCTAGCGCAAAAGTCAAAAATGCTGGCAATACCGACTTCGACATTACTTATACTTATACTGCAACGACGTTGCTTGGTCGTGAAGTATTCAAGGATACCCAGCAGACCTTAGCTTTTCCAGGTATCGAATATGAACCTAGTATTAGCTGGAAAGAAGCACCGATGCTTGGTATTTTACACACGGAATTTGCCATTAGCGCCGGTGATAAATCCGAAACGATTCGCCATATTGTTATTATCATGCCACTTTTTGCCATTATTCTGCTAATTTTATTGTTGACAGTCGTAATCACCTGGATTATAATCATAATCAGGAAGCGCAAAGAGCGTAAAGCTCGCAAGCTGGTCTAGACCAAATTCCAGCTAGCGAGTCGCCATAATACTATTGCGAGTAGTATTCTGCGAGATGGCAAGCTCCAGCTGTTTCAAAACAAAAATATAAAAAGAAAGAGTGTGGATATGAAACAAAGGAAGAAACAACTTTTAGGTGTGTTAGGGCTGATTGCAGTTATGGTTATGACTGCAATTGCTTATGCTTTGCCAACATATGCTGAGAGCGCCGAAACTACTGTACGTATGACGGTTTTGGGGCCTGGTCAATCGCTAACAATTTTGTCGCCACAGGACGGGGAAACCATTGCAGTGAATCCTAAGGATGGCAACATTGCAATTACTGCAAAAACCAGTCAAGAGCACTTGAGTAAAATTCACTACTTAATGACTTGCGTTGACGAAGCAGGCGTAGAATCAAAAGCCGAAACCGAATCAACAATTACGGAACTAAGTGGAACCGACGAAGTTACACTCAATCTACCAGCAACCGCCGGTAATAGTGACTGCACCCTCAAAGCTCGCGGCTTAGACGATAAGGGTACTGAAGTAGCTAGGGATCAAGTTTCGTTCAACTTTCGCGCCATGAGCGTCACCTTTACAGGAAAATATGACGAATTCGGCAATCCCGAAGTAATGATTGTGGTTACTGGTGACGTCGATAACGTTGCTCTGCAAGTTCACGACAAAAAAGGCAATCCAATCTTTGTTAACGCAAATGGCGATCCTGAAGCGATTGAAATCACTAAGGATAAATTTGACGTTCTAGATAATGGTAATCTAAGTCATACTCTTTATCTGCCCATGAATAAGTATCATGCGCCAGCTGGCTCATATGATCTAGTTTCAGTAGCATATAGCAATGATGGCTCGGTTATCTCAATGAATGTTAACGACTTTTACTACGATCCGGGTGCCGCAGGTGTGCCAAGCGCCGGTTCGATCGTAAAGGATCTCAACATTTCTCGCGCTGATTTCATCCTCACCGGTATGGTAATGTTTGTAGCAGTATCAGGGTTTGCACTCTTCCTGATTTTCCGCAAACGCCGCCAAGCCTAACCACAACGCTAAACTCCCCCGGTTGGGGGAGTTTTTTGATTGAATAAAGCAACCCTTGCGGCACAGGGCATCTCATAAATTATTCTAGAATCCGCGTGCGCTCCGCAATTAGCTCATTTTTAAAACTCTGTACTACTGTCTGCACAATCTCCCGGAAGTTTGGTACATTAATTTTTAGCCAAGCTGCCGCCTGACCGCCCTCTTCGATTTCTTCGAAGTCTCTTAACTGCTCAGCGCTTAGTTCTTGGCTCACCGCGTGACCGACTCGCACCTCGAGCTCTTCCTCAGCATGATCCATGAACGCCTGACGTTCACCATCCGGCATTTCATTCAAGCCAACTTCCTCCATAAACACATCGTCTATGCGCATTTTCCTCCTTTTTCCTATTATAGCACAAGGATTAACTTCGATTAAACAATCAGGTCTAAGCTTTTTACTTTTTGCAATTCATTATTAATTATTTAGCGTAACCATTAATAAACCCTGCTGCATCCATCGGACGCTTACCTTCGGGCTGCAAACGCAAGATTTCTACTAGCCTACGATCTCCACAAACTAGAAAAATTCGCTTTTTTGTGTAGTAAATTTGATTTGCCACCTCTGTAGCACCATTCAAAATCTCTTCAGCGAGGTCATTTTCCAGTTTTGCCGACAAAATAATACACTGCTTACCAAAAATCTGGTATTTTGGCTTCGGAAAACTCTGAAACGCTACAATTTGACGATAAATCTGCCAAGCGGGAGAATCAGCTGGTTTTAATTCGGAATTATTCTCCTTCGCAAATTTTTCAGTGTAGGTCGCGGCAGACTCGTCTTGTGTAGTCGGCTCGAGATTACGTATTTCGGCTAAATGTTCGGCTATCCAAGTTGCTCCCGCCTCGGCAAGTTTATGATAGATCGTCGCCTTATCTAGTGCTAGATCTTTAAAACTCGCTTGGTGATAAATCGGTCCGGCGTCCATTTTTGCCACCAGTCTCATTACCGAATAGCCAAATTCTGTATCGCCGGCAAGAATTGCCGATTCAATTGGCGAGGCGCCCCGATATTTTGGTAAAAGCGACGGATGCAAATTTAGAATTCCCTCCGGCTCGAACTCATCTAATAAGCTACCCGGAATCATCACCCCAAATGAAGCTAGCACCGCAAAAGCTTGCGGAAACTGCTTCTTGAGCCTAGAGACCTGCGCTAAATCAGCCTTGGTGCGAGCACGGAAGATGATTTCAGCTTTCTCAGCCAAAACCGGCAAAGCGCAGTCCGCAAGCGTGCCATTACCCAAAAAGATAATTTGAGGTTTTTTCATTCTTCGTCCGGAAAAAGGGTTTTATTGTCTTTGATTTCGCTGTCATAATCGATTGACACTAGATCGCCATGATCGTTAATTCGATAAAAAGCATTTCTGTCATCGCGAATATGGTCGATAAAAAGGATTCCGTCGAGATGTTCAATTTCATGCAGAAGCGTCCGTGCAAGATATCCAGTTGCCTTAATTCGCACTTCATGCCCATCTTCGAGCAAAGCTTTGATTTTTACCTTTGACGGTCGCCCCACCATACCATAAATCTCCGGCACCGACAAACAGCCCTCCTGCTCCTTGATCGTTCTGCCTTCAGCCCTAATTACTTCCGGATTAATCAGCGCGGTAAAATTATTATTTTCCTTATCATCAAGGTCGTCACGCACAATAATAATCCGCTGGTTCACACCGATTTGCGGTGCCGCCATCGCTGCCGAAAGCTCGTAGGGATGCTCATTTTCCCAAGCCCGTGACAATTCGACCATATCATCAATAATCTGATGGGTTTCATCATTTATTTCGCACACTTTGGCGGATTTTCGTCTCAACCGCGGATCCGGTGTGGTAATTATCTTTCGCATATCTACTATTTTACCATAAAACCTTTACTAAAGTCAAACGGGGAATTGAGAGTCGAAACGCATAGCGATAGAAAAACGGGTCTTTGCCCGTCTTTCTTGCTGATGCGCGCCCACCCTGGGGCACAAGCTTTTTGTTTTAATCCGCTGTTTATTTTGGTTTCGTCTCCACACTCCACTCTGCAGTGGAACCCCGTGAAGCGTATCAGCTTATGCCTATAATAAAGCATCAGCAGACTAATCGTCAAGAGTTTTTAATAAATGTTGTAGAAATTACAACAATCTAATGATGCCGATTGTTGACGTCCTGTCTCTCAACTTTCTCCGTACGGGCTACTACTATCGCTCGTATGGCGGCGTCTACGCACGCGTCGCAGATGGCTCCTGGTGGTCTACTACTGCTGGTTCTGCTACGCACGGTCACTACTTGAGTACGTACCCGACGAATGTCCTCCCTCAGCGTAACTATTACCGCGGCTACGGTCTTGCCGTTCGCTGTGTGGTACGGGAGGGGTGAGAAGAGGGAGGAAAAGCTATCTTCCGCGCCGTCGTGCTTTGCACCGGGCGGATAACGAACCAACGAGAACGGAATCGTTGCTCCGCTAAAACATTAAGAAAACTCACCAAAAATGGCGAGTTTTCTTAATGGCTGGACCGGCAGGATTCGAACCTGCGAATGCTGGGACCAAAACCCAGTGCCTTACCACTTGGCGACGGTCCACCAATACGTTCATTGTAGCATAACTAGCGGCGTTTGTCACTTATTCGCTTCGCGCAGCCTCGGCCATTCTTCGATTACCACCTTAATGCAACCCGCAATCGGAATCGCAATAATCGCCCCAAGCAGCCCAAACATATACATCCCAATCACAATCGCCGTCAAAATCAAGGCACTCGGCAAATTCAGCGCACTACCCTGAAGCTTTGGCGCAATCAAATTATTCTCGATTTGCGCGTAAATAATATAGAACACTAGGAAAATTAGCCCCGCAACTGGAGAACTAAACATCAAAAGCAAAGCAATCAAACCACAACTAATAATTGGACCGAACATCGGAATTAGATACAGAACCATTGCAATTAGTCCCATCGGCGCTGCGAGACCGCTTGAAAAACCGAAAATCAGCGATAGGAGCAATACTGCTGTCCCTACCACGAGCCCGTCCAAAATCGCAACCGTCACTTGTTTAGAAACATAAGTCGCAATTACTTCACCGATTCGAGTAGTCAGGCGCTGATATGCACGCACCGGTGCATCCTTTCGCCGCCCGGATAGCAAATCCCAAAATCCGCGCAATATATCCGGCCCTTCAATTGCGAATAATAGTGTAAGTACGAGAATTAGAATCACATTTGTGAGCAACTGCGAAATTGTACCGATCCCCGCAAAAACAAAATTACTAAAATTCTGCAAAAAATGTACTGAAAACGATTCAATCGCGCTTAGAATCTGCTCCTGCAAATTGCTAATTCCAATTTCATTACCGAGCTCATTCACGCCCGCCCAACCACCAAAAGTCCCCTCAAAAGTCTCTGGCAATTGCCCCACAAAGCGCAAAGTTTCATCGATTACAACTGGCGCCGCAAACGAGACAATCAGACAAACCACAAGAATAATCGAAGTATACGCTAGCACCGAAGCCGCAGTCGAATTTTCCTTTTTGAGTAATTTTTTGATTCTATCGGCTAACGGCTGGATTGCAATTGCAAGAAAAATCGCAATCCCCACGATCATCAGGCCCACTCGAGCTTTCCACAGGAATAGTCCCACTAGCCCAAACGCTAGAATCACCAGCCAAAAACGGATAAAAGTTTTTGTATCAACTTCAATTAACTGCTTACTCATATATTGATTATAACATGCTATTTTATAAGCTGGCCGTAATAGTCATGCAGGAATTCACGACGAAACTCATCAAAATATTCACCGATAATCGACGCGCGGATTTGCTCAGTCAAACGGATAATAAAACGTAAATTGTGCATTGACGCCAAGCGATAATATTTTCGCTTTTGCTCTTCATCCCCCGAACGCCACATTGCCCTGAGCGACCCAAGCGTCCAGCCAGCCTGGCAAGTCGGACAATCACAATCATGATCAAGCGGTTCGCCGACATCACGCATCTTGCGCAGATTAATACTGCCATGACGCGTATAAATCTTGCCGTGTCTCGCCTCACGAGTTGGCGCCACGCAGTCAAAAGTATCCGCCCCCATGGCTGCACCGACAAAAATATCATCCGGGTGCGAGAGTCCTAGCAGATGTCGCGGTCTACCAACCGGCAACTCTTCGTTGCACCAACGTAAAATTTCGCCAAGATCTTCCTTCAAAAACGCGCCACCCAGTCCAAAACCATCAAACTCGACTCCGTCAACCGACATTTTAGCTAGATTTTGCGCCGTCCTACGGCGTAGATCCTCCCAGCGCCCGCCCTGGAGCACTGCGTAAAGATTTTGACGGTAACCTAAATCATCCCGATACTTGATATGCTCCGCGAGGCTACGCTTCGCCCAACGTTCAGTCCGCTCCATCGCCTCAATATTATATTCATAACTATCCGCGAGCGACGTCAATTCATCAAACGCCATATGAATATCAGCACCGATTTGACACTGAATTTGCATTGATTCCTCCGGACCAATAAAATCCGGTGTACCGTCAAACGGATCTATAAAACTTACGCCCTTCTCGCCCACATGCGCTAGGCGATCCTTATGTGCAGTATTGGTAATGTGACGTTCTTTTTCCATTGAAACGACCTTGCCGAGGCCCGAGCCAAGCGACATTACTTGGAACCCACCGGAATCAGTCAGAGTTGGTCCATGCCAAGGCTCGGCGAACTGAACCCCTGAGCCTACCGAGTGTGCTTCTTCCTCCACGGAACCCGCAACGGCGTCGCCCGTCGTCACGGTGGCTCCTCGCTTCGACCGCTCCCCGTTGGTCGCGGAGAGTTCCTTAGGAGAAATAAGCCCACCCTTGGCCCCTGCTCTCCACTCCGCTAATCCTCCCACCCGAGCAATCTCCGGCGCTTTACGTCGCAAGTGATAGCCATTTGATAGCATTGCTTGTGCTCCAGTGCTACGTAAGTCCTCGCTACTCAAAAATCGCACAAACCCAGTCGTCCCCACCGCCATAAAAGCTGGGGTTTTAATTTCGCCATGGGCGGTCTTGATTACTCCTGCCCGACCAAGACCATTCGACAAAGTTTTTTCAATTCTAAATTCCATTCAATATATTATAACAGAAAAAGCCCCCTATTGCTAGGAGGCAGAGTGCCCTTTGTAGGCAAGAAAATATGTGACAGGGAATATTAATAGTTCCAGCGCAAGCCCCGCCACGTAGGCAACGACTACTTGCATTAAGAAATCAGCTATCGGTAGTTTGCCATAAAAGGCAACTACCTCAAATATAACCGCGTCAACCGCATGGGCTGCACTAGACGATACGAGCGCCCGCTTCGCAAACGCAGCCATAAATTTTAAGTCGGTAATCTTTTGGGGCGGATCCAAATCTATCATCGCGCTCATTTTGCTCTTATTGCGAACTAGCTCAAATACTCGATTGTTCGCAATTTGACCCAACAGAAATGATACGATGCTGGCGAAGAAAATTCGCCCCGCCATGCTCGCCAAAACATAGAAGCCACGATTATCCACCCCCGGATAATCCGGTAGCAAACGCGCCAGATTCAAGACGCCAAGCGTGACTACCCCAAAGATCGCCGCTATCAAGGCTACGAAATCGGCCGTCTTTTCGCCATAGAATTCCGCCAACAAGTCACCGGTAATGTAGGAGAGCGGAAAAATCAGAATTCCCGCGTCCACCGGTATGCCAAATGCTGACCAAATTTTTAGCGCCGATAGATTCGCCACAATAAGTGACGTCACTAGTCCGGCTGATAGAATTATCAGCCGTTTTACCATTTTCTCGGTCAAAAAATCACCTGTCCTTTCTTTAATGTGCTCCCTGTTTTTTGCCTAAAAACACTCTATCTTTTCATTATATCACACGTGCGTCAAAAAGTCAATAGATAAATCTTGATTTCACTTATGCTACAATAGCAGTAGTACTTTAAAAAAATTAGAAGAGGTGATTAAATTGTCGAAAATACTTAAAGCCGTAAAAGTTTTCGCCTTGGTTATTGTCGGAAATATGATTGTGCAGGTAATTTTTATTGGTAGCATTGCCGCGTATGTCAATTTTCTAATGCCCGAATATACTATTGGCACAGACGTCGCTGCGTTAATTACCAAAGAATACGGTCTACAGCTAAAGCAGCTTGTATCTGCGAAAATTATCTCGCCCGAAGAAGCGGAAATTCTACAACTAGACGAGCCGGTAGCAAGACAAGTAATTTGGCGAGTCATCCTACCAGCTTATGGTGTCTACCCCTATCCCGCCAGTATCTACCCACAAATACCGCTCGAAAGTGACGAGATTATGCAACCGTATATTGATGCGAGAGCCGCCGCGATTATCTGCAATCTTTGCGATCTAGAGACCGACCCGCGCTACGCCATGACCAAGCAAGAATTTGATCAGCTCGTCAATACGCTTGAGACAGGCCCGCCTAACTTGCCTAAGTACGATGCCGCCTGCCCTTATCTTGCCGATCGCACCTGGGACGCCGCAAGTTACCGTAGTCGCAATGCACTAATAGTTTGTTGGAATAAAATTCCACTTGCTTGGCGAGAAGATTTTATCGCAGAGGATTGGCAAATTGTATTTGATTTACCCGACGTAATTGAATACGAATTCGGCCAAACCTCGCGCGATCATGCTTCGGGTATGATCGACTACACCGATAGGACCATCCACCTTGACAGTTACAATCGTACCACACCGATTCATGAATTCGTGCATTACGCCGTAAATCGTGTTGGCTGGCAAAATCAGCTAGAAAGCGAATTTGAGCTCGAGGCACCTAGGCTGAGCGAAATACTCGGCGACTATTCGCAGACTAGCAGCAAAGAATATTTTGCTAGGTATGTCAGCTACTGGGTTGCCTACCCAAGTCTCCGCTTAGAACTAGAGGAATATGCACCGAATACCGCCAAGCTTACTAAAAAATTAATCGAAAACTACGATACTCTTCTCGCTCTTTACGATGAGGTGCCCTAGGTGCCTCATTTCCCATATTGACTAAGAAAAAATTTAGTCCTATAATAATCTAATGTTTAAATTATTTCGCTATCTAAAGCCTTATATTTGGCAAGTAGTATTACTACTTGCCACGATTGTCCTGCAAGCGTGGGCGACCCTGGAACTGCCCGCCAAAATGGCCGCTATTATTAATAATGGTATCATGGCTAGCGACATGGATTATATTTGGCGCACCGGAATAATTATGATTGGGCTCACTCTGCTAGCCTCCGCCTGTGCGTTTTTGTCCGGTTTTCTCTCAGCCCGAATTGGCACCGCCTACGCGCGCGACATTCGTAATGACTTTTTCCGCCAAGTTCTAAGTTTCAGCATCACTGAAATCGATAATTTCTCTACTGCTTCGCTAATCACGCGCACTACCAATGACATCCAGACCGTGCAACAAACCGTGGTTATGTTACTAAGTATGGCGGTAAGAGCGCCGATGATGTGTATTATAGCACTCACCCAGGCAATTCGTATGGCGCCGGATATGACGTGGATTATTGCACTAGCCGTGGGCACAATTGTACTACTTTCGCTGACCATTCTCGGCATCGTGATGCCAAAGTTCAACCTTTTGCGCCAGCTTGCCGACCGCATCACTCTGCTCACACGCGAAAGCCTGACTGGTCTCAGGGTAATTCGCGCGTTCAACAACGAAACCACCGAAGAGCGAAAATTTGCCAAAACTAATCATGAAAATGCCAAGTGGAATATTTGGGTCGATACTATTATGTCGCTCACGAACCCGCTAATCAGTGTAGTCATGAACGGCGTCACCTTGCTCTGCGTTTGGGTGGGGATTTCGCTCATGACCAAAGATTTTAGCTACCTTGGCAACATGACCGCCTTTATGCAATATGCGATTCAGGTCGTAATGTCATTTTTGATTTTGACGATGCTATTCGTGATGATTCCGCGCGCTAGTGTTTCCGCCAAACGTATCAACGCCGTACTAGACGCGAAGCCAAAAATCACTTGGCAGACCGAGACGATTGGTAAACCGGATTTAAAAGCCAGCGTGGAGTTTCGCAAGGTCGATTTTGCTTATGCTGGTGCCGACGAAAAAGTACTACAAAACGTTAGTTTTAAAGCCGAAGCCGGCAAAACCACTGCATTCATCGGTTCGACCGGTTCCGGTAAGTCCACCTTGATCAATCTTGTCCCGCGTTTTTATGAAGCTACTAGTGGCGAAATTCTCGTCAATGGCATCAAACTACAAAACTACGCTGAAAAAGATTTGATGCGTCGTATCGGCTACGTCCCACAGCGTGGCAAATTATTCGCTGGTACCGTGCGTAGTAATATTTTGTTTGGAGTCGACGGGCTAACTCAGGACGAAGCTGAACAGCGTATGAAAACTGCCGCCAAAGTCGCCCAGGCTAGCGATTTCATCAACAAGCTAGAAGGGAACTACGAAGCTCGCATTGCTCAGGGCGGCACCAATGTTTCCGGCGGTCAGCGTCAACGCCTCTCTATCGCCCGCGCAATTGCCAAGAATCCGGATATTTACATATTTGACGATGCTTTCTCGGCGCTCGACATGAAAACTGATGCCAAACTTCGCGCCGCTTTGCAGCCTATTACTAAAGATGCCGTTACGCTCATTGTAGCTCAACGCATTAGTACCATCAAAAATGCCGACCAAATCGTGGTACTAGACCAGGGCAAAGTTGTTGGCATCGGCAAACACCTAGAGCTGCTGGGGAACTGCAAAGTTTATCGTGAAATCGCCAAATCGCAGTTATCGAACCAAGAATTTGAGGAGGAGTTGAAAAATGCCTAAGCCGATGGAAATGGTTGCCAAACCGAAAAATTTCAAAAAGTCTCTGAATCGCTTTCTTGCTATGCTCAAACCTTGGGCGATTCCGATTGTCATCGCAATGATTCTATCCGTCTCAGCCACAGTTTGCAGTATTTTTGGGCCGAAGATTCTTGGCAATATGACAAACACCGCAGTCGAAGATTTTGCTCGCGTAACCCAAGAAAATGGTGGGCAAATTCCCGATGCCGAAACTATGGCCCATTCGCTAAACTGGGATAAACTCGGCAGCTTTGCCTGGACTTTGATTCTGCTTTATGCCGCTTCCGCTATCCTAAACTATATTGAAGGTGTCATTTTCTCAGTTATCTCCGCACGCTTTGCCGAGCGGGTTCGGGGCAGAATTATCGAAAAAATCAGTAAACTACCCATCGCCTACTTTGACCGTCACCAAATCGGCGACACACTCTCGCGCATGAACAACGATGTCGAAATGATGGCAAATTCACTAGCAGATATGTTCACCCGAATTACCACAAGCATCACGGCATTGGTTGGGATTCTCATCATGATGCTAACTATTTCGCCAGTGCTGTCACTACTCGCTCTGATCGTCGTACCGCTATCGCTAATTTCAATTAGCCTCGTCGCAAAACGCGCCCAAAAGTTCTTCCGCGCGCAACAAGCTACGCTCGGCGCTCTTAATAGTATCATCGAGGAGGATTTTTCCGGTCAAACTTTAATCAAAGCAAATACCCACGAAGAAACCTCAATTGCTGCCTTCGAAAAAACCAACCAAAAGCTCTATAAAACTTCTTGGCAAGCGCAATTTTTCTCGGCTTTAGCTTTTCCAATTACCACTCTCTTCACCAATTTCAATTATGTGCTTATCTGTATCGTCGGTGGGCGTATGGCAATCGAAGGGACCCTACTTATCGGTAGCGTACAAGCGTTTATTCAATATGTTAGCCAATTCAACCGCCCAATTACTGAAGTTTCGCAAATTACCGCTAATATTCAGCAGACTTTTGCGGCCGCCGAACGCATTTTCGAGTTCCTGGATGAGCCGGAAGAAACGCCCGATTTTGAGCCAGCCTGCGAAATTACCGATGTCAAAGGCGCAATTGAGTTCCATCACGTTAAATTTTCCTATACACCGGACAAGCCAATCATTAAGGATTATTCAGTCAAGGTCAAACCTGGAATGCAAGTGGCAATTGTCGGTCCGACTGGCGCTGGAAAAACCACTATCATCAATCTACTCATGCGTTTTTATGATCCTGACTCGGGCTATATCACAATCGACGACATGCCTACTATTGAAATGCGCCGCGCCGATGTGCGGAAGATGTTTGGGATGGTTTTGCAAGATACATGGCTTTTTTCGGGAACTATCGAGGAGAATCTACGTTACGGTCGCCCGCATGCAACTCACGATGAAATTGTCGCCGCCGCCAAAGCCAGTCATGTCCACCATTTCATCGAATCGCTGCCAAAGGGCTATAAAACCCAAATCTCCGAAGATTCCGATAATATTTCTGCTGGCGAAAAACAGTTACTGACGATTGTGCGCGCAATGGTTGCCGATCCGCCAATGATGATTCTTGATGAGGCCACCTCAAACGTCGATACGCGTACTGAGCAGCTAATCCAACAAGCATTCGCGAAGCTAACTCGCGGGCGCACCAGTTTTGTAATTGCGCACCGTCTCAGCACCATCCGTAGTTCCGACCTTATTCTTGTAATGAAGGACGGTGATATTGTCGAACATGGAAATCACGACGAGCTCCTTGCTAAAAATGGCTTTTATGCCGAACTCTACAATTCACAATTCGATGAAAATGAGAGCTAAGTTATTCTTGCAAAAATAGCAATTTCACCATAAAATGTATTGACTTTTCAAGCAATGTATGATACAATAGAAGTATGTAGTAGTGATAAGCTGCTAGAGAACAGTTAACAGTCAGATCATCTCAGATACAATCGTTTTATGCCTCAATATGTAACTCGTGGTATAAGTCGAGTATCTGAATTTAGGCAAAATGTTGTTTATTTTGCTTTTGTCACTAATAGTCTTTACGTCAGTAGGGGCTAGCCCCTACTTTGATGCGTATCAACCTAAAGGGGGAATTAAAATGGCAGAAAAAAGAAAACTCATCGCAACCACAGTAATTTGCGCTACAGTAGCTACGACAGCAGCAGCAATCGGTGTCGAAAAAAAGAACGGTACCCCCGTTCATTGTGACACTTATGCCATTGAGGAACTCACCGAAGATGGCGCAGTAGTTAAGGTCACGAACACCAGTGACGGACCGGCAAATGGTCACGTAAAAGACCCGGACTCTCGTCCGATTGGGATCAATGCGCCTGATGGGGTAACGACAGCATTACATATCAAAGATGCCAGTTATCGTCCGATTGGACCGATGGTTCCGGACGGACCGACAGTTTTTACTCCGTAGCTTCGGTTTTCTCCTTAGCAACTTTTGTCTCGTACTTTAGCATCCCAGGGGTCGCAAGACTCCTGGGAATCACCAAGATATTTTATTGTGTTTGAGATGATTTGACTACTTTTGAATAGTCTTCTAGGCGTTCAACTTTC